>Ga0137361_10001464_pt1 | contig 14702 bp, 21 predicted proteins | sample Mad1_80_16metaG_FD_104923 | JGI IMG/M metagenome (GOLD analysis project Ga0137361, IMG submission 104923) | Vadose zone soil microbial communities from Angelo Coast Range Reserve, California, USA - Mad1_80_16 metaG | ecosystem: Environmental > Terrestrial > Soil > Vadose zone | place: USA... | reverse complement strand
TCTTTGGCGGTAAGTTCGACCCGCAGAAGCTCACCTTTCCCCACAATCTCGTGCCGGTTCTCAAGAGCATGCCAGCCAGTGACGTGCGGGACTGGATGGCCATTCGCGCCTGGGCGAGCGATCTGGCTGCACTGTTTCAGCCTAAGGAGGAAAGACATGAACACATTGCAAGTAGGAAGATCACCGACAGAGACTGAGGCTTCTCCAGACCCATCCTGGAGAGGTCTCTATCGGGCCGGTGGCGTTTCAGCCACTCTTTTTGTTGTACCTGTACTCGTAGCCATTGTGCTTGTCGTCGTGGCACCGCCACCCGTGAACGCAGACGGAGCGGCTACGCTCCAATACGTTGCTTCACACAAGGTCCTCTACGTCATCGAACAGATCCTGTGGTTGGCACCAAGCGCCTTCGCTCTGGTCGTCTTCCTGGCGCTCTACCAGGCGCTCAAGCACCTCAACAAGAGCTACGCCGCACTCGGTGCCCTAGCCGGGATCGTCTCCTGGGCTTTGACGCTGGCCATACCGACAACTGGCGGTGGAGCGCCCATTCTGGTGTATCTGAGCGACCACTACATGGCCGCCGCCACTGCAGCGCAACACACGGCCTTCGCTACCGCTGCTGAGGTGTTTATCGCAGAGAATAACATCACGGGCGCGGTCGGCATCCTGACCCCGGTCGGCATGCTGATCCTCTCGCTCGTCATGCTCAAGGGCGTCTTTCCGAAAGGCATTGCCTATCTGGGCATCGTGACTGGTGCTTTGGGCATCGTCAGTGAGGCCATTCGGCCCATTCTCGGCCCTGGCTACTTCGTCTACGGTCTGCTCCTCCCCATCTGGTTCCTCGCAGTCGGCTGGAAACTCTACAGACTGGGTTAGAGATTGAGGAACAGCTGCCGATCGTGCAGCGAGCCTGAGCGTATGACGAAGATGCTCGAGGCTTGGGCGCTGTCTCCTTCGTTATCTGTCATTTGCCGGTCAGCAGGAGACTTCTCTCAACATACACGGCGAAATGCGACAATGTGCCTGCACACCGGCGATTGGGTAAGGGTCAATGGTGTGCAGGGCACGGTAGAGGTGCTGGGGGCGCAGGAACAGATTGTGATGCGAGTGAGGGACCAGAACTGACCAACGTGATGCCGGTGTGACATGTGAGATGTACGATTTCATTAAAGTGAACTTCCGATTTGAAAGGGACATTACCATGAAAACGGCTAATAATATAGAATCCCCATCCGCGAGCCGAAAGCCGATGGATACGTCTCGTGCCGAAACGACAGAATCCGCCTGGAAGCCTCTCTACAGAGTTGGCGGAGCGGCTGCCCTGATTGTAGTACTGTTGTATGTGATCCAGATCATCATCTTAGTCGTCAGTCCGCCACCCAGCACCGTGATCGACTTCTTCACGCTCTTTCATAAGAATGCGCTCCAGGGACTCCTGGACCTTGATCTCTTGAGCATTGCTGACTATGCTCTGTTTGTCCCGATGTTTCTGGCCCTCTACGTTGCCCTTAGACGAGCCAGTCCATCGTTCATGGTCATCGCTACGTCCCTTGCCTTCGTAGGGATAGCGAGCTACTTCGCATCGAATACAGCCTTCGAGATGCTTTCCCTCAGCAATCAATACGCTGCTGCGACAACAGATGCACAGAGGTCATTGTTGATGGCCTCAGGGCAGGCGATGCTTGCGATCTACCAGGGCACAGCTTTCGACGTGAGTTACGTCCTGCTGGCCGTTGCCCCTCTGATCATCTCAGTTGTTATGTTACGAAGTAATATCTTCGGGAAAGTCACCGCTTCTGTAGGAATTGTGGCAAATGTACTCGCAGTAGGATTGTTCGTGCCAGCGATAGGTGTCTTCCTTTCGCTGATTTCTGTCGTGGGTTTGTTGATCTGGTACATCCTGATTGCCCGCAGGCTCTTCATGCTTGCACTGGGTGCCTCGAAAAAAGGGGCGAATCAGCATTGAGGTGGCTTGACAGCCATTCGCAAAAGAAAGAGGTGTCCATCATGAGTTGGTTGGTTGCTCTTTTCGCTCGCCTGGCCTTGCTCGTCGTCTGGCTATCGACACCATTAGTAAACCGTGCATTTCACGGGGGCTGGATTCTCCCACTGTTGGGGATCCTCATCTTGCCGATTACCACTCTGACCTATGTCCTGGTCTATTACATCTCTGGAAGTGTGACCGGTTGGGGCTGGCTCTGGGTGGTCCTGGCATTCCTGCTTGACCTGGGAGCGCATAGTTTCCCCGCCAGGAACACCGCACGAGCAAGAAGTGGAAGGGTTGATAATCCTTCTCGACCTGAGAGCGTCTAGTTCCAGGGTGAGATAAAGTGGTTCTTTAAGCGCCTCTCGTGAGATGCCTTTGTAGCATGAGAAGAGAAGACAAGACAAGTTGAGGATGTTTTGAGAGGCTGCTCGTGAAGTAGGATAATGAAGCACAAAAGGAGCAGGCAGATGAAACAGAAACTGGTGCGTCTTGCCATCGTTGTGCCGGCGGCATTTAACGCGCTGTGTCTTCAAAGGAAGGGAGCAATCACATATGTACAGCTATACTGGAAAGACCGCCTTGGTCACCGGTGCCTCCTCGGGAATTGGTGAGGCCTTTGCCCAGATCCTGGCGGCGCGTGGCATGGACCTGGTCCTGGTGGCGCGCTCAGCAGACAAACTGCGCGCGCTGGCGCAAACACTCTCCGAACAGCACGGCATTCGTGCCAATTTCATTCCTGCTGACCTCAGCCACGAAGGCTCTGCGCAGGAGATCTATCGGCGAACGCAAGAACTTGCTATTCCTGTTGATCTGCTGGTGAATAATGCTGGGTTTGGCACCTATGGAGTCTTTGACACGCTCGCCCCTGAACGGGAACACGAGGAAATCATGCTCAACGTCACGGCCCTGATTGATCTCACGCATGCCTTTGTGCCAGCGATGGCAGAGAGAAAAGCAGGGGGCGTCATCAATGTGGCCTCGATCGCCGCCTTTCAGCCGCTACCCTACCATGCCGTCTACGGGGCGAGCAAAGCGTTTGTGCTCTCGTTCAGCCTGGCGCTCTGGGCGGAGTATAGCAAGCGTGGCGTGCGTGTGGTCGCCCTGTGTCCGGGTCCGACCGCGACCAATTTTTTCACGGTCCTTGCGGCTCCCGAGATGCCGGTGATGGGCAGGATGCACACGCCGGAGGCAGTGGTCATGGCAGGCTTGCGCGCTCTGGAGCAGGGGCAGCCGTATGCCGTCGAGGGGCGACGCAATGCCTTTGGAGCACAGTTGACACACATGGCGCCACTTGCACTGACGGCGCGTGTGTTCGCGAGGGTGATGAGGCCGCGTAAGCAGGAGACAAAGCCTGTAGGGGAGAGATCGGCAACTCCACAAGCGAGTCAGAGCAAGCCGTAGCTCCAGGGACATCCAGGAAGAACTAAAGAGATCCGTATCTCAAGGAGGAACTATGAACACATTAGTCGTCTATGATTCACTTTACGGGAACACCGAATGCATTGCCCAGGCTATCGCCGGCACATTGCGTGCCTTTGGGCAGGCGCAGGCCGTCCGTGTCGATCCGGCGCATCCGGGCTCGTTTCAGGGGGTGGACCTGCTCATTGTGGGGTGCCCAACACAGGGATTTCGACCAACCCCGGCGATGCAGTCGTTTCTCGGAAATGTCTCCTCTCAACGCCTTCGCGGCCTGGCCGTCGCTTGCTTTGATACCCGCTTCCGCGGTCCTCTGTGGAAGAGTTCTGCCGCGCCGCGTATGGTCAGACAGCTGCACTCGATGGGAGTCGAGCCGATCGTCCCGCCGGAGAGCTTCTTCGTGAAGGCCATGAAGAAGGAGGGTCCCCTGCTTGCAGGGGAAGTGGAGCGAGCTGCCAGCTGGGCTCGGATGCTGTTCACAAAGGCAGAGGTGTCTCATCCTGCCATGCGATGATAGCAGAAGGAGAAACTGCGGATGGGCGTTATTCATGAGGGGAATACTTCCACCCATTGCATACTCACGTGGACATCCTTTGCGAAGGAAGCAACACATAGAAAGGAGTCTCTACTATGTCAACCGAAAACAACAAGACCCTGATACGCCGTTTCTTCGAGGAAGTGTACACCAAGAAGAATCTGGCTGCCATCGAGGAATTGATCGCCCCCACTCACATCGATCATTCTGCTGCCGCTGCCGGTTTCCCAGTCGGTCCCGAGGGATCCAGGCAAGCCATCGGCATGATGCTGACGGCTTTCCCTGATCTGCACGTCACGGTTGAGGACATGATCGCGGAAAGGGACAAGGTGGTCGTCCGCATGACGATGCGTGGAACCCAGCAAGGAGCGTTTGGGAGCATCCCCCCAACTGGCAAGCAGGTGGCGGTCTCGACCATCGATATTGTCCGCATCGAAGGCGGCAAGATCGCGGAAGAATGGGGCATCGATGACATGCTCGGCATGCTCCAACAACTTGGTCTTGTCCCTGCGATGGGCTAAGGCAAGGACCTCTGATGCGGTAGCTGCTCATGTACCTGTACATCGTAACTGGTTCCCACTGCAAAGAGTTGGCGCACCGACATACGGTTCTCGGTGAGCGTGCCGGTTTTATCCACGCACAGGACGGTCGCCGAACCCGGTGTCTCGATGGCTGGCATGCTGCCCTTGCTCTCTCTATTCACAGGGATAAGCATATACCATTGCCCTCACAGCCCCATCACGCTGCGATTGCCTGTGCCATCGGCGGGTTTCGCCTGCCGATGGCACAGGCCATCGCAGCGTATTGAAGCACCATACCACTACAGACAGAGAGAAGCATGAAAGGATTTTTCCTGTTGTGCTGTGATTCAGCTGTGAAATTAAGAGGACATGTGGTGATGCCGCCGTGATACCTGGAGCTTATGATGGGTAATGGGCAAAGTTCTACCGTGAGTAACGGCTACCTCGCCAGTTTGAGCCGAGAAGCCCTGCTCGCAGGAGTTCAGAGCCACGATACTATCACGAGCATTTTTGTTTTGACTATGAAGGAGGCCATCATGGTGGCTACCGTGTATCCACAGACCTGGGAACGCACCTTGCTCCCATTGGCCTACGAAGCAGAGCATCGAGTTGCGACCCCGACGCTCAAACCGGTAAGCGATGCGATCCTGCTCGATCGCGCTTATGCATATTGTGATTCGCTTACGTCCACACACAGCCGAACTTTCTATATGGCCACAGGTCTGCTGCCACCCGATAGACGGCGAGCTATGCGGGCGCTGTATGCGTTTTGTCGACTGAGCGATGACATAGTTGACTGCTCGGAAGTGGATGTGGAGGGAGCGCTGGCAGCCTGGCGTAGTAAAACACTCGCGCCTGCGCCGCCTCCTGGTGATCTGGTTGCCCTCGCCTGGGCGGACACCCGGTTCCGCTATCAGATTCCCCAGCGTTATGCTGAACAGCTCATCGATGGTGTCAAGCGCGACCTGTGTCAGAAACGCTATCCCACATTCGAGGACGTGACCGCCTATGCTTATGGGGTAGCATCCACCGTCGGCTTGATGAGTATGCACATCATCGGCTTTGCGGGCGAACAGGCTATCCCCTATGCTATCGAGCTTGGTGTTGCCTTGCAGATCACGAACATCTTGCGTGATGTCGGGGAAGACTGGCGCTGCGGTCGCCTGTACCTGCCCATGGACGAGATGGCGGCTTACGGATTGACAGAGGCAGACCTGGACCGCGGGCGGGTGGACAAGCGCTGGCGTGCCTTTATGCGCTTTCAAATCGAGCGCAATCGGTACCTCTATGCCGAGGCCAATCCCGGTATTGTGCTGTTGAACAGCGATGGACGCTTTGCTGTTGCGGCTGCCAGCGAACTCTACCGCGCCATCCTGGGCGACATTGAAGCGCACGACTACGACGTTTTCAACCGCCGGGCGCATGTGAACGCCTGGGGCAAAGTGCGCAGGCTTCCCCGCATCTTCACAGATCACTTGCTCCCAGATGAACCGAGCTTCTACGTGCATGCGCCAGCGCACACCGATCCATCGGCGGCTCCTGTGGGTGAAGACACGTTGATGGTGCTGGTCCCTGCCGGGCACCTGGATGCCGGTGTTGCCCAGGACTGGGATGTGCTGCAATCGCGTGCCCGTTCAGCCGTGATCCATCGCCTGGCAGCAAGTACGGGCATCGTCGACCTGGAAAAGCACCTGAAGTTTGAGGTCAGTTATACGCCGCGCGACTGGCTAAGCATCTACAACCTTGCGAAGGGGGCCGCGTTCGGCCTCAGCCACAATTTCATGCAGGTGGGATACCTACGGCCACACAACCGGCACCACCGTTACAGCAACCTCTACTTTGTTGGCAGCAGCACGCACCCGGGCACCGGCTTGCCGATGGTACTCTTGTCGGCTCGCCTGACGACGGAACGGATTCTGAAGGAAAACGGCGTACCGCGTCCTGCATTGAGCCTGAGGCCTGCGGTAGCCAGGTAAAAAGGAGAACAGATGGATTTTCCATGCTTTACTAGAGAAAGAGGGCGCACCATGGCTATTAAGGAATACAACGAACAACTCCATGAAACAATCCCTGGCGAAGGCAACGCAATCGAAGCGTTGCTCTCAAATTGGAGGGCTTCCGTTGCCCAGGAACTCCACCTGACGAACAAAAGCAACGGAATTCAAAGCCATCTGAGGCTCACTACACCTGAGAAAGACAGGCTTAAGAACCAGAGCAGTGATGATTGGCAGCTATCAGATTTCATCCTCTTAGTGACTGCTCTCATTACGATGTTCTCAGGCTTTGTCCTTTTTAAACAGTATCGAATACTCCAATCGGAACTACAGGAAAGTGGAGGATAAAGCGCATCGAGTCCTTCGCTTACACCTCCTTTCCTGTACGCGTGATGTTGCTTGAGAAGATAAGCAGGAACCTGGCATTACCAAACGGAGCTAAAAACGCTTATGCGTCTTAAAGAAGCTGAGCAAGACAAGGATGTGAAATACTCTCCCGGTTTCAGCCTGAGTTATCTCTCCCTACGTCCGCAGCAAATCAGCTTGCTGATACTTTGACACTTACTTGCATTGTGATCTGATAGTGTGACAAGCATGTACTTTCGTAACTGCCTTGTGATAATGGCAGGATACCCTGAAGAAAGGCGGATGTCATTGGATGAGATAATACCTTATGGGCGCCACTCTGAAGAGGTGCTGAAGACATAGGAAAGGAAAGGATATAATGATAAACGCACAGCTAGAGACACGTCGTTTCTCGGTGGGTGAGCACCCCCACATTGTTGTCAATAACGATTTCGGGACCATTCGTGTCTATCGAGGGTACCTGAGCAACGAGGTGGCTATTCAGACAACAAAGCGTAACAGACTATTCAGCTCCGCACCTGGAAGTGTCCAGATATCCTACGAACAAGATGGAGAGGGCAAGGAAATTGCTATCACTACCCAGCGTGAGAACTTATCGCTGGCTAATAGCACCACCGAAGTCGATATCGATATTGCTGTTCCTGGTCATGTTGATCTTAACCTCACAACCAGTGCAGGAACCATTACGTTTTCGGATCTGTTTGGGCAGATGATCTTAATCAGTAATGCTGGCACAATAACCGCTCGGCATTGCCTGCTCACTGGAAACTCTCATCTCTCAACGGAGGCTGGTACAGTCTATTTTGAAGGTTCTCTCGATCCTCATGGGGCATACCAGTTCATCACCAGGTTCGGCTCGGTCCATGTGACGTTACTCAACAGTACAAGCTTTCACGTCGATGCTTCGACCAATCTTGGGAGCATTACTACTAATATCCCCGGCCTGATGGCGATGCACCCCAATCTCCTCAATAGTGAGGTACATGGTGATATAGGTGATCTGCCCCGCGCAACGCTGGCACTTCATAGCAAGCTCGGGTCGATTGACCTGCAGGTATGGGCTGCGGAGAGCATGCCCGGGATGGTTTCAGAAAATCAATATGCGTTAGGATGATTGTCTGATACAGATAACTGCCATGCTGTCAGCGTCTCGGCAACATACTGGCTAGGATCGTTCCAGTCAAGTGAAGCGAGCCTGGTGCACTGTGAAGCAGGGACTTGAAGTATTGATTCTATGGAGGAGAAACAGGTCATTTGACACTCCTCTTGTAGAGATGTTTTTGGGTAATATACCCTGGTAGAGCAATTCTACGTACATTGAAAGGGGTAAAGCAATGGCTCGCAATCTGTATCGATTTTACCTGTATGCCGTGTGCATCGCCCTGCTCATTTTCGCTGCCGTGGGTTTAGGACGACTATTACAACCACTACTGGCGCTCACCGCTCTCAGAGGTGCGGGCAGTTCTCCCCCTACCAGCGCTGATATCGTGCAGGCCATTGTGTTTTTCGGGGTATCATGGTTGATAGCCGGTACGCTCGGAAGTCTCCACTACTGGCTGCTCCGTCGTGACATGCAGAGTGATCCCCCGGCAGAAGGCAGCGCTATCCGCTCCTTTTTCCTGAACATAGTGGAGTTGATTGCAGCACCCCTTGCTATCGGTCTTCTGAGCTTTGTGCTACAGAGTCTTGGCCAGGTGTATGGGGGTGATGCGACTGTTCCAGCGGCTATCGCGCTGGCAACACTGGCCCTGGTCGCAGTCCTTGAATGGGAAAGACAGCGCAGTCAGGCTGCTCCAGGGGCAGCCATGATCTTCCAGCGCCTGCATGTGTATGGAGTGCAGCTGATCTTACTCTTGCTGCTCACCTCTAGCTGGCTCTCCACGGTCAGGCTTCTGATAGACGACCTGTTGTTTGCAGGTCAGGGCGGGCTTGCCACTGGTGGACCACCTGCATGTGGTGGATTGACAGCCTGCCAGGGTCCAAATCTGCTCAGCTCTGTGGCTGCCACGCTCTGGATTACCCTGTGCTGGATTGGCTATGGTCTGCTGGCCCGCAACGATACTCCTTCACTCTTGCGCCAGGTGTTGCACTACGGCAGTCTTGCCTTTGGAGTGGGTATTGGCTTATACGGAATTGAGCGCGGCGTCGAGTTACTCCTGCGCGCATGGCTCGGGGTTCCTGCAAGCTTGAGCGATGTGGTAGGTTTCTCTGCCTCCTACGATTTTGTCTCCCTGATCACGCTTGGGCTTCTTATCGTTGGCGTCTATGGGATGTGGTTACGTCTGGCAGCCAGGAGACAACCCGAAGGGCCAGTGACGACGTTCCTGATAGGAGAAGCCATAACGACTGCTCTGTTCGCCGTCGTGTTCTGGTGGGGTGTGGGATTCGTCGTGCTGAATGTGCTTGAGAGCTTAGCTGCTCGGTCTGTGGGATGGCTTGACTGGGCAGGCGCTGGCGCGTTGGCGATCTCTGGTGCCAGTTACATCCTGCTCGACCTGTACCTGCTGCGAAGCAGTACCCGTACTCCTACCGTTGGCGCTGCACCCCGTCGTGGTTTTGTTTTTGCATTACTGGGCGGCGGTATCCTGGATGGAGCGATTGGTGCGGCAGTAGTACTGTATGCATGGGGCACATCACTGCTCGGTTCCCCTCTCAACGATTGGCCGCATGTAGCGCGCGTAGGGGTAGCGGCGTTGGTGGTCGGTGCTGTTCTTGTCGGCATCTACTTGTGGCGCGCTCAGCGTGAGCATCTCTTCCGTGGCCTGGCAAAGCGCCCAGCCCCGGCAGCGCAAATTGGTACGCCCGTACCTGTGGCGAAACCATCGACTATTGAAGGGATACTGGATGAACTGTTGGCTGGTAAGATCACGCGTGATGAAGCCGCTGCTCAGCTCCGCGAAATTATGAGCCCGCATCCGTTGAGCTTGTAAGTGCCAGGCGCTTGCAAGACACGCATAAGCAAGTTGTTCACGTTTGCGAGACAGGCGCGATCGCGCCTGTCTCGCACTGTTTCCGGCTATATGAAGGCAAGTTGGATAAGGGATAGAACAGCTAAAGCTTATTTTCCTCTACAGGCTTACTGATCTCAGCATTAGAATCTCAACTTCCTGAGCAAGCCGATAATGGGAATTAACAAATTAATCAGGGTAGGCCACCCAGGGCGGAGTGACATTGGGAGTCGCAACCACCTTCCAGCTTCCACCTGTGGCCGCGGCTTCCGCTCCCGATTCGTCCTGTATCAAGAACGCGACCAGGATCACAGGCATGACGAGCCAATACAGGAACGAAATCTTTTTCTGCTTTGACTTACAGGTAATCACCAGGTCCAATGGGCTTGACAGTTCCCCATCTAGGTATACTTCTCGTTAGCAATAGTCCATCACCTGGTTGGAGTACTATGTGTGAATTGTGAGAGAAAACGAGCCGCTTGTAATCAATTAGTGAGGTGATCATTGTATACTAACAAACAAGTAAAAAAAGTTGTTCGCTCACTATCACATCGAAGCGAGGAGGTATTTTGAATCATGCACATTCCTACTGGAACGATACTCAGCCTGGTACTCCCTCTCGTCGCGCTTGAACTTATCCTGGTCGTTGTGGCACTGGTTGACCTTATTCGCCGGGAGCCGGGCCAGGTCAATGGAAACAAGGCCATGTGGGGACTCATCATTATCTTGATAAGCACTATCGGGCCGATTTGTTACTTCATTCTGGGACGCAAGGAGCAAGAAGATGTCCGTCCCTGAACACATAGCCATCCGCTGTGCCAGCCTGAGCAAGAGCTATGATTCCACAGAAGCGCTTAAGGGGCTTGACCTGACTGTGCCTGCAAACAGCATTTTTGGTCTCCTAGGCCCAAACGGCGCTGGTAAAAGCACAACGATGAAACTGCTCACCCGCCAGATTGCTCCTACCGGTGGGACGGCCTGGGTAGCCGGTGTTCAGATTACCGATCAGAGGTCCGACGCACGGAGTCGCATCGGGTACCTCAGTGAACAACCTGCTTTCTATTCCTGGATGACCGGCTATGAGTTCCTTCGCTTCGTTGGCGAATTGTTCGGCCTCGCTCCAACTATAAGCCGCAAGCGGTGCCATGAACTGCTGGAACTGGTAGACCTGACTGGTGCGGCAAAGAAAAAGATTGGCGCTTACTCGCGCGGTATGCGCCAGCGTTTGGGTATCGCGCAGGCTTTGATGAACCAGCCAGAGGTGCTGCTCTTAGATGAGCCCATCTCCGCGCTTGACCCGATTGGTCGCAAAGATGTGCTGGAGTTGCTAGCGGGACTCAAAGAGCAGACCACTGTCTTCTTCTCCTCCCACATCCTGGAAGATGTAGACCGTATCTGCGATGAAGTCGCGGTACTCAATCACGGAGTACTGCTGGTACAGGCACCCACACAGGCATTGAAAGAACAGTACACCCAACCGATGATCACGATCGAGCTGGAGGTGGATGCAAGCGTACTGTTCAGCTTGTTGAAGCAGGAAAGCTATATTCAGGATGTCCAGGTAATGGGAGCACAGGCTCGAGTACTAGTCACCGACCTTGAACTGGCAAAGCACTGTCTGCCCGAATGCCTGGTCAATGCTCACCTCCCCTTACTACGCTACGAGGTGGCCCTGCCTACCCTGGAAGATGTATTTGTACACCTGATCGATGAGGTAACCACGCCGTCAGGAGAAACGAAATGAGCGTATCGACATTTCGGCCCATGTTCAAAAAAGAACTCTATGAACAATACCGCACGTACCGGTTCTTGATTGCATTGATCATTTTTCTCTTTATGGGCATCTCTGCGCCTTTGATTACCAAACTCACGCCAGATCTGCTCAAAAGCCTGGGAGGAGGCATTCAGATCACGTTGCCGCCGCAGACCGCCAAGGATGCCTTGAACTCCTACCTCAAAAACATGACCCAACTCCCACCCCTGGTTCTTATCCTGCTGGCCATGGGCTGTATCGCCGACGAACGCAGCCATGGCACGGCCGTGACCTTGCTGACCAAGCCGGTGCCACGAAGCGTCTTTGTGCTTGCGAAGTTTCTCGCCTATGAGCTAACTTTGCTGGCCAGCCTGCTGCTAGCGGCCGCTGCGGCCTACTTTTATACCAACCAGCTCTTTGGAGCGCTCCCACTACAAGGCTTTGTGCTGCTGAACCTGGATTTGTTTCTCTTCTTAACCCTGTCGCTGGCATTTACCGTCTTCGCAAGCTCCCTTTTCAGGAACTCCGTTGCCGCGGGCGGGCTGGCCTTCGGTGGATTTCTGGCGCTATCTCTTTTCCCTACTCTGAATAGTACGGTGGCTCAGTCCTTGCCATCGGTGTTTTTCCAGACCGGACGTGTGGCGCAGTTGCTCGCTGGCACAGCCGCCCTGGGAGATATTCTGAGACCCACAATCATCGGAGTCGGCCTGGCGTTGGGGCTGATTGCGCTCACCTGTGTTGTTTTTCAGCACCGGGAAATCTAAGCTACAGACCCTGCTACTTAGTTCTTTTGCTTCAACGATGCAACGATCTCCCCATATTGCTCACAGGCTTCCCTGTAGTACGAACCCTCCTCTCCTTTCCAAACATGTACTTTGCCAGAAAGGGGGTCTGGAGCACATTTGGTGATTTCGCTCGCTTGCTTGATCCTGTTCATCCATTGAAATATTCTTCTCTATAGATCGAAGTGTTCTCAGAGAAGGATCATGCGAAGATGATAGAAGTGAAGCCTGCCCTGGCCTTGCCAGATGGGTTGGAACTCATCGGATTGGAAAGGATTGATGACCTGCTTACCGCGACCGTCGTTTCCACCCGGATGTCCCCTTGCTGCCCGCTGTGTGGGACAAAAGCTACGAGAGTGCATAGCCGCTACACTCGCCAAGTTGCCAATCTCCCTTGTGGAGGACAGCGGGTCCGTTTCCTGCTCCAGGCCCGCAAGTATTTTTGTGAGGAGACCGCCTGCGCGTTGAACGTCACAATGGCCCTTTTAAGCCTTGATAGCTTGTGTGAGTGCATCGAGAACTGAGCTGAGCGCCTGCCTCGTCTCCGGGTCCGACACCTCACCATTGGAATTCAGTTTTTTGCCGACAGCCGGAATCATGAGCTTTCCGCCTTCTGGGACATTGGCTCCTAAGGCCATCAGCGTCAGCAGCAGTGATGCATGTGCCTTGTCTCCACCTGTGGGTGAAGGAGAGGCGCTGATTGCGACTACTGGCTTACGATAGAACTCGCCGGAAGACACAGTCCAGTCGAGCGCGTTTTTCAGTGATCCAGGCACCCCGAAGGCGTATTCGGGTGTGCAGATGAGCACTCCGTCGGCTGCTTTGAGCAGCTTGCGCATCTGCATTATCCCTTGCCTTATGCCTTTTCCTGGAACTGAAGTGCAGAAGCTTGACTTCTGCACGTTAGCTTATTGCGCTTGAAACTGTCTTAAGGAATGCCTCATTGCCACAAAGAGACGAAAGCAGCAAAGGGATGGCTCTTTACTTGTAACGATCAGGAATAGTAAGCCCTGATCGTTCATCATCCCAAGCCATGGAACTTATTTTCCATCCAGTCTCTGTCATGATGAACTGCATTGATATGATGCCTCGGCCTTCAAATGCCGCTCCCTTGTTGATTCCGTATTTTTCATAGGTGCTAAAACGATGGGCGACGTTTCCGAAAATTTCCGTAATCTCCGCAGTTTCGACTTCTTTGAAGTCAGTTAATTCGCCTGCATCAACCATGCTTTGGCGAGGCTCGATAAATTGACGGACGTTGGATATTTCAGGCAAGATTGCACTATTTTTAATGAGTTGCCCGCTCTCGATAAAGAGCTTGTACATGTTTTGATAGGCTGGTTTGTTTCCTTCAAAGAAGGAGACAGCTCTGAAAAAATCGCTTGTGAGTGAGTCGATTTTATGCTTACTGCTTGAAACTTCCTGAGAAGTTGTCATTCCTGTTCCTTTCTCGCTCGCCCGTTGGCTATGTTGTTGACACAGAGCAGCGGTGCCTGCTAGAATCACTCCGAGTACTCCTATGAGGATGGTGAGCCGTAGTTCAAGCCACAGCTTGACAAAATCCGAGTTCTTCCATAATCCAATCAGGTACCGTCGCGTCAATTTCTCTTTCACTCTCTTCTCCTCTTGCCTGCTTCGAAAAATATGGTTTTCTTTCCGCCGAATAGGCTTTTCCCCAAGAAAAGGATGCCTTCACAAGCCAAAGCAGTAGGAAATGCCTTCCCAGGATAAATAGACAGATTCGGCCGATTTAAAGTTTGTATTTACTGCACGCTTCATCTACAGCGAGGCTAAAATTGGCTCTCGCTTCCAGGTGAGTGAGTGAAGAGTTCATTCCAAATTAGTAGTAGCGGGCTCCAGGTCGGCGGCCCGTAGCAGGGCACGAAATTGGAGGGTCTTCACGTTGGCCTCCGATATGCCCATTCTCTGCGCGGTCTCGTTCACAGATAGTTTGAGCAGAAAACGGCAGGTTAAGACCTCTCTATCACGCTCGGGTAGTTGCTGGAGGATACGCTGTAATTGTTCTGCCGCGCTGTCGTTCGCTCCCAAGAAGACATCCTCGGTGGGGCCTTCCCATCCGGCTTCCAGGAGCACATCCAGCGAGCTGGTAGGGGTGCGATAAAATGCTCGCCAGTAATCGACGACCGTTGTGCTGGCGACCTGGAGGAGCCAGCTTCGTATACTTTGAGAGCTGCGTTCATAATCGAGATGGCGAACCGCTTTCAAGAAGATCTGCGAGGTCAGATCTTCGGCCACTTCCCGGTTCTTCACCTTGATGTAGACGAAGTGGTAGACACGCACAAGATTCTCCTGATAGAGCGTCAGAAATTCCTGAGTGTTCGGGTTGACCTGTTGCTGTGTTGCGCACATATTCATTGTTTTATCACTTTTTGAGCAGTGCCT
>Ga0137361_10001463_pt1 | contig 14703 bp, 18 predicted proteins | sample Mad1_80_16metaG_FD_104923 | JGI IMG/M metagenome (GOLD analysis project Ga0137361, IMG submission 104923) | Vadose zone soil microbial communities from Angelo Coast Range Reserve, California, USA - Mad1_80_16 metaG | ecosystem: Environmental > Terrestrial > Soil > Vadose zone | place: USA... | reverse complement strand
GGCCTCGGATCGTACGCGGAGCAGGCCCTGGTGCCCGCGGCCCAGCTCGTTCCCGTTCCCTCGGGCGTCGACACCCGCACCGCGGCCGTCCTCATGCTCCAGGGCATGACGGCCCATTACCTGAGCGAGTCCACCTATCCGCTGAAGGCAGGCGACACCTGCCTGATCCACGCCGCGGCGGGAGGGGTCGGCCTCCTGCTCGTCCAGATGGCGAAGCAGCGCGGCGCGCGCGTCTTCGGCACGGTCTCGACCGACGAGAAGGCGGCGCTCGCCCGCGGAGCGGGGGCCGACGAGGTGATTCGTTACACCAAAGCGGACTTCCTGGCCGAGGTGAAGCGGCTCACCGAGGGGCGGGGAGTCCAGGTCGTGTACGACTCGGTGGGCCAGTCCACCTTCGAGAAGAGCCTCGACTGCCTGGCCCTCCGCGGCCTGCTCGTGCTCTTCGGCCAGTCGAGCGGGCCCGTCCCTTCCTTCAACCCGAGCCTGCTCTCCGCCAAGGGCTCGCTCTTCCTGACCCGGCCGACGCTCTTTCACTATGTCGCCGACCGCGCGAGCCTCGAGGCCCGGGCGGGAGCCGTCCTGGGGCTCGCGGCCTCCGGCCGGCTCAAGGTCCGGATCGAACGGACGTTCCCCCTCGCGGAAGCGGCCGAAGCCCACCGGACGCTGGAGGGGAGAAAAACGGCGGGAAAGGTGCTCCTGCTGCCCTGAGTCCTCTCCCTATCGGGTCTTCGCGCGAGAGCCGGTCTCTTCGGCAACCAGGACCCGGCCCCAGCGTTCGATCGCCGCCGCGACGCCTTCGAACGCCTGGCCCCTGGGGGTGAGGGCGTAGCTGACGCGCACCGGGGGGCCCGCCTCGACGTGCCGCGCGACGACCCCGCGGGCCTCGAGCTCCTTGAGGCGCGCCGAGAGGGTCTTGGCCCCTACGCCGTGGGCGCGCTCTTCGAGCTCGCTGAAGCGGAGGGGACCCGCCTGCAGCAGGCCGAGGATGAGGCCCGTCCAGGGCCGCGCCAGGAGGTCGATCGCGCTCTGGAACGCCCGGCAATGGGGATCGAGGGCCTTCGCCATGAGCCGCCGAGGATTGTAGACGATACGCTATCCGAAGGGAAGCGACTTGACAATCGATACTCAAGGGCCTAGATTGGTATCGCAAGGGAAGTTGCTACCAATGGGATAGCCTCGGTCCCGCGCTCGGCCACCGGGTGTAGCCAGGGAAGGAAGGACGACAGGACATGACGCGCAAGGTCGAAGAGGTGATCACCGCGCACCGGCAGCTCGAAGGGGGCGGCTTCGTGGTTCGCCGTCCCTTCCCGACCGAGGGGCTGGATCTCGTCGATCCCTTCCTCCTCCTCGACGAGATGGGCCCCGCCGACTACCGCCCGGGGGAGGCGGTGGGAGCGCCCGACCATCCGCACCGCGGCTTCGAGACGGTGACCTACATCCTCGAGGGTGCGTTCGAGCACGAGGACTCCGCGGGGAACCGCGGCACCATCGCCGCGGGCGACGTGCAGTGGATGACGGCCGGCCGGGGGGTCGTGCACTCCGAGATGCCGACGCGGTCGATTCGCGAAAAGGGGGGCCGGGTTCACGGCTTCCAGGTGTGGGTGAACCTGCCCGCGCGCGACAAGATGATCGCGCCCCGGTACCAGGAGGTGCCGTCGGCGGGCATTCCCGAGGCCCAGAGTCCCGACGGCCGGGCGCGTGTCCGCGTGATCGCGGGCGAAGCGCTCGGAGTGCGCGCGGTGATCGACACCCGCACCGCGATCGTCTACCAGGACTGGAGCCTGCGTCCGAGGGCCGTGGTCGAGCAGCCGATCGCCGAGGGCCACAACGCGTTCGTCTACGTCTTCGAGGGAAGCGCTCTGATCGGCGGCGACCAGAGGCCCCTGACGGATGGGCAGATCGGCCTTCTCGGGCCCGGCGACGCGGCCCGTCTCGCGGTTCCTGCGGGCGCCCGCGAGGGGGCGCGCCTCCTGCTCCTCGCCGGTCAGCCGCTGGGCGAGCCGGTGGCCCGGTACGGGCCGTTCGTGATGAACACCGAGACCGAGATCAGGCAGGCGATCGCCGACTACCGCGCCGGCCGTCTCGGGGAGATCCAGAGGGTCTGAACGATCGGCCGCACGCAGGTATTCCGCTGCTCACGCCAGGACCCGCCCTCAGCAATAGTCGCCGGCGCTGAAGAACCGCCTCGGAGCCTCCCCCGTGACCGACCGGAGTTCGCAGTTGGGGTGCGTACGAGACGAGTACATGACAGGCCGGGAAGGCCGCGGGATTCCGCATCCCATTGGAGTACCCGCGTGAGAGTCCGTCCCCGCTAACGCGATGCGATTGTGGCGAGGCACAGGAGCGGGCCTCAGCGCGTACCCGTTCGCGCCAGCCCCTCCGCCAGTTGGGTGACCAGGCCCGACATCGTCTCGTGCGACGCCGCTGCCGCGCGCTTCAGGGCTAGGTAGGCAGGCTCGGGGAGCATCAGCTTGGTCTGTACCTTCCGGACCCCTCGGGGTCGGCCTCTCCTTTCGCCCAAGGCATTCATGATTGCCTCGTAGGCCTGGTCGAGCCGCTTTCGGTCCCCGGCGGTGACCGTCAGGTCGAGTTGGCAGCCGATCCTGCCCTCCGCCGTTCGGTAAAGTCGCACGGATCCAGCATTCGGGAAGAAGCGCCTGACGATCGCCCGCGCTTTCGCTTCCTTCTTGTTGAGATCCGCGTCCGGAACCACCTCGACGACGTGTACCTTGGTCTTCCGCATCGGCGCTCCCCTCGTGCTCAATGAGCCCGCTCCGCCACCTCGATCAGCAGCGAATCCGAGTCATAGGCCAGGATGAAGACGTCGGCCTGGTCGAGGTCCTCGCCCATCCGAACGACGAGATCCACCAGCCGCTCCCGATGTGCCAAGAAGGCAGCCCGATCAGCGCACGCTGATCGAAGGACCACCTGGCCCTTCTCGGTGAGGGTCATCCACGCTCCGCCAGCCGTCTGCACCCGGTTCATTGCTGGAGCCTTTGCGGGAGTGAACCCGCCAAAGCACTCGGTCAGCACTGCCTCGAGCCTCCGCTGCCACCGCAACGTCTTGCGACGGTCGAGGGCCCGTCCCCGCCGGTCCACGTAGGGAATCGGGATCTCGACCAGGTACCGGAGCTCGTGCACGCGTCCTCTGGCCATGCGTGTCAGGCGCCTTTCTAGTACCTAGTACCTAGAATAGCAGTCGGTCCGGGGACGTTCAAGCACCGTAAATAAGCGACCCTGTCCCGGCTCGGGCCGGCGTAGACTTGGCCCTTCCTGCTTCTGGGTAGCTACGCGATGAAAGGTTGCGCATGAAGGACGACGTCGACGCGGTGTGCGATTTGGCGAAGTCCGCCGCCCTGGCTCGCTTTCGAATCCTTGGCGTGGAAGGCGAGGAACACTCCGATCGGTCTTGGCAGCGCGTGACGTGCCATATCCACCGCGAGGACCTGCCCTGGGGCGCCATCCCCATCATCTACGCTCTTGCTGCCCTTTCGTTCGGTGATGCCCGCCCGCGAGGAGCCTCCGGACTCGATTATGAGGAGAAGGATGAGTGGCGCATCGCTGACATGGTCCCGCGGCTCCAATTCGAACGTGTCGGGCTCGTCTTCGACGCCGACTATGTTCGCGGGCGCATGATGAAGACGACCGTGACCGTTGGGTCTGATGGCAAGCTCGTCGTCGAAACCCGCAACCGCCACGAGATGGCGACGCGATGGCTCCAGGCACTGAAGGGAAAGAAGCACATCCGATTGGCCGCCCAGTCGGAGACATCGGGCACGCGCACTGAGTGAGAGGCGCGTTGCCGAACTGGAAAGCACGTGCGCGGGGCCGACGGAAGGCGGACAGGAACGTGTCGCGTCTGGATCGACTCATCGAGGCCGCGGTCGTAGATTGCGCCGACGAGTCGGAGGCGATTACCGGGTTCTACACGATGATCGAGGACAACCTTCGGATGCCTTTCACGACCGAGGTGCTCGGCATGGAGGTCACGGTCGAGGGCGTTGCCCTGACCGACGCCCAGGACATCGTAGCGCTCTGCCGGCGCGGCCGCTTCCGCCAGGCGTTACCGATCCTGAACCTCCCGCTTCCTAAGCCTCTCCCGCAGGGAGTCGAGTGGATCGATGCCTATCGCCGCTGGGTTCGGGGACGGTAGATGCCGAGGCGAAGAGACCCCGCGTCGATCTCGACCGTGACACTCCTTGAACGCCTGCAACCCTGGGAAGCCCACCACGTCTTGCGCGAGCTCGTGGGCGCCCGTCCGGCAGTCGCACCGCTCGCGGAGGAGATCGCCAGAACCCTTCTCAAGCACGTCTCATGCGAGCAGGTGGCCCAAGACGTCGAGGACTCGGTCCGAGGCCTTGATATCGAGGATCTGGATTCGGGTCCGACGCCGTTCGGCTACACCGAGCCCGTCGAGGCGGCCTGGGAGGTGCTGGAGGCGACCGTGCAGCCGTTCGTCGAAGACTTGAAGCGGCACATCGAGCTCGCCCTCGAGGCCGAAGCGCTGGAGATCTGCAAGGGCGTCCTGTTGGGATTGTACCGTCTCCGTGACGGCGAGAGTCACGACGTGCTCGGGCATGCCCCCGACTTCCCGGATGAAGCCGCGGGCGACGCGCTGGCGACATGGCGTCGCAGCCAACGGATGAATGGCGGCAAGAAGCTGCGCCGCCGGCGCCCGGACTTTCCTTTGGACTTCGTGAGCGGGAGCATTCCAGCGTGGAGAGGGCTGGTCGATCGAGTACTTCGGCGAGCGCGCGGGTAAAGTGGCAGGATCGAAAATGGGCCTCCTTGAAGACGCGTTGCCGTGAGCGATCGCAGCCGCGAGGACATCCTTCGCGAGATAGCTGCGGAGGAGAAGCGGCTCGCTGATCTGAAGAGGGGCTCGCCAAGATTGCGCAGTTCAGGGACGGCCAGTCGCCGTCGTCGAGCGTGAGCGCCTTCCGGAAGGCGAAGTAGATGGTCCCGGTTCGAGAACCAGCACAGAACCAGCACAATCGCGGGCTCGCGGCCCTTTCGGGGCCCGCGGCCCGTTCCCGCAAGTTCTTAATGCGATGGTGCCGGAGGTGGGAATCGAACCCACACGGGCCGTGAGGCCCTCGGGATTTTGAGTCCCGCGCGTCTGCCAGTTTCGCCACTCCGGCGGCCAGAGGCGTGACGAAGGCCAGTCTACGGGACGGGGGAGCCGGGCGCCAGCGGTCCGGGCGGCTAGCGGCCGCCGTTCACCTGTAGACCTTGAGCGCCTTCAGGATCGCGATGAGGACCGCGGCCCCCGCCACGTACATGATCAGCCGGCCCACCAGGCCGTAGGCGGTCAGGCCGAGGACCCCGAAGATCCAGCCCCCGATCGCGGCGCCCACGATGCCGACCACGATGTTGGCGATCAGGCCCATCTGGGCGTTCGTCTTCATGACGATGCTGGCCAGCCAGCCCACGATCCCGCCCACGATCAGCGTCATGATCAGGCTTTCCATGTCGACCCCCCCTCCTATCCTCCCCCACGTAGGGGGGAGGGAACGCTGTTACACGCTCGGTTCCGCGTCTTCAGCGACTCCCCACCCTATTTTCCACCCGGCCGGCATCCCCGTGCGGTCTGCTCCACCTGGGGTATCCTGAGGCGCCATGGCGGTGCTCTGGGACGAGGTTCGCCGCGACTTCCCCGGCCTCGAGGGCAAGGTCTATCTGAACGCCGCCGCCACTTCGCCCATTCCGCGCCCGGTACGGGAGGCGGTGGACCGCTTCTACCGCCAGATCGAGGAGCAGGGCGACGGGCCCTGGGACGAGTGGTTGGCCCGCCGCGAGGCGGTGCGGGCCAAGGTGGCCCGCTTCGTGGGGGCGGAAGCCGACGAGATCGCCTTCGTCCCCAACACCTCGGCCGGCATCAACCTGGTCGTGGACATGCTCGAGACCGAGGGCCCGGTGCTCTCCGGCGAGATCGAGTTCCCGACCGTGACCCTGCCCTGGATCCACCGCGGGGTCACCGTGCACTTCATGCCGGCGGTGGAAGGCATCCTGCGGATCGAGTCCTTCGCGGCGGAGCAGGCCCCCCGCGCGGCCACCATCTGCATCAGCCACGTGCAGTACTCCAACGGCTGCCGCCAGGACCTGAACGCCTTCGGGGCGGCCAAGGACGCCCGCCGGCTGGTGGTCAGCGGAAGCCAGTCGGTGGGAGCCTTTCCGGTGGACGTGCGCAAGAGCCGCATCGACGCCCTCGCCACCGCCGGGCACAAGTGGCTCTGTGCGGGCTACGGGGCGGGCTTCCTCTACGTGAGCCGCGAGCTCCTGGAGAAGCGGCCGCCGCGCGCCATCGGATGGATGAGCGGGGAAGACCCGTTCGCCTTCGACAACCGGAGCTGCCGCATCAAGCGCTCGAACGCGCGCCACGAGCTGGGCTGTCCGTCCTTCGGTCCCATCTTCGCCCTGGGTGCCGCGGTGGACTACCTGGGCGCGCTCGGCATCGAGGCGGTCGCGGAGCGGGTGCTCGCCCTCAACATGTACCTCACCTTCCGCCTGGGGCGCGCGGGGTTCGAGGTGCTCTCGCCGGGAGGCGAGCACCGCTCGGGGCAGTCCCTCGTGCAGGTCGCGGAGCCGGCCCGGGCGCGCGCCTTCCTGGCCCAGAAGGGCGTGCACGTGAGCGACAAGCCCGACGGTCTGCGCATCGCCACCCACTTCTACAACCGCGAGTCGGAGGTGGACGCCTGTGTGGAGGCGCTCAAAGCCTACCGCCAGACCCTGGGGGGGTGAGCCATTTGCCCGGGCGCCGGGCCTTTGTTACACTGGACGTGCATCGGTTCACCCCTTTCCCCACAGGCCGCCCGAGAGTCAGCAAAAATAGACGAGGAGGTCAGCGTGGTTTTCCAGGTCGGTGAGAAGGTCATCTACCCGAATCACGGCATCGGCATCGTGGAGAGCATCCAGACCCGACCCACTCCGGCAGGCAAGATCAGCCTCTACCAGCTCCGGATCCTTTCGAACGATTCACGCGTCTGGGTACCCCAGCAGAACGCCGACGGCGTCGGCCTGCGCCCCGTGATCGGCGCGTCCGACGTGCGCAAGATCTTCAACCTCCTCGGCGACGGCAACGTCGAGCAGCCCTCCAACTGGAAGGGCCGCTTCAAGGAGAACTCCGACAAGATGAGGACGGGCAGCCTGTACGAGGTGGCCGTCGTCCTGAAGGGGCTCACCTACTTGTCCCGCAAGAAGGCCCTCTCCTTCCGGGAGAAGCGGATGCTCGAACGTGCCAAGTTCCTGCTGGTCAGCGAGATCGCGGAGGTGGAGGACAAGCCCCGCACGACGATCGAGGAGAAGGTGGACAAGGCCCTCGCGAAGACCTTCGGGATCGGCGCCCGGCCGGCGCAGAAGCCGGTGGGCCCCCGCCGCACCTCGGACGCCTAGGAGCCGGATCTCTAGAGGATTCCTTGACTTCGGCGGATTCTCGGGCTAGAATCCGCCGATTTTCACGCCACCTGCTTGTGCAGCGCGAAAGGACCCGGGGTGGACGGGAGTCCCGCTAGCATGTCCGAGCCGTCGAGAAACGCGATGACCAAGGCCGACCTCATCAGCATCGTGGCCAAGCGCCTGGATATCACCCAGGTGCAGTCCGGGATCATCGTCGAGGCGGCCCTCCGGAGCATCGTCTCCGCGCTCCAGAGTGGGCATGAGGTCGAGATCCGCGGCTTCGGAAGCTTCCGCTTCCGGAACCGGGCGCCCCGCAAGGGGCGGAACCCGAAGACCGGCGAGAAGGTGGACGTCCCGCCCAAGAAGATCCCGTACTTCAAGATGGGCAAGGAGTTGAAGGCGCTGCTGAACGGCACGCCGCCCGCCGAGGAGGCGCCCGCTCCGACCCCCGCCTCAGAGAGCTGACCTCTCACCAGGCCACGATCACGGGGCCGCCCGCATGAGCTTGATGCGGACCTCGCTCGTCGTCCTCTTCCTGCTTCCCTACTCGATCCTGGCCAGCGTGCTCGGCTACCCGATCGCCCGCGCGCTCGGCTCGCCCGCCCTCTTGTATGCGCTGGGCCAGTTCGGGGCCCGGACGGCGTGCCGGCTGGCCGGGGTCCGGGTGGCGTTCGAGGGGCTGGAGAATCTCCGCGACCACCGGAACGTCGTGGTGATGCCCAACCACGTGAGCCACCTCGACGCCGCCATCCTCTTCGGCCTCATCCCGGTACCGTTCAAGGCGGTCGTGAAGACGGAGCTGTACAAGTTCCCCTTCGTCCACTATTGCCTGCGCTACGCGGGCTTCATCGAGGTGGACCGACGCGAACCCGGCCGTTCCGGGGCCGCCATCGCCCGGGCCGTGGCCTCCCTCCGGGCCGGGAACTGCTTCATCATCTTCCCGGAGGGGACCCGGAGCCGGACGGGAGAGCTGGGTGAGTTCAAGAAAGGGGCGTTCGTGGTGGCGATCGCGGCCAAGAGCCGGGTCGTCCCCATCGCCGTCCAGGGCGCCGACCGCTTGATGCCCAGGGGCCGGTTCCTCATTCAGCCTGGCGCCGTCCGGGTGCGGGTCCTGGACCCGGTGGACGCGGCATCGTACAGTTACGAGGATCGTCTGCGCCTGCTGGGCGAGGTCCACGGCCGCATCGCCGCGGCCCTTGCCTGCTGAGGCGGTTTCCTCCCCCTAAGTGGGGCGATACATCGGAATGCAGAAGTGCCGATCGAGTCAAGGCCAGCTCCGACGCATTCCGATGTATCGGAGGGATAGGGTGGGAGGTCGATGAAGAGTAGAGCAGCCCATTGACGCGCGAGCAGCGCCGGACGCCGCGGCTGCAGCCGTACGTGGCACCCTGCCGGATCGTCGTGGGTATTCACCGCCTGTCCGCCTACATCACCGACCTGAGCCTGGGGGGGGGCCGCGTCCACTGCGACGGCGCCGCCCCGAACCCGGGCACCCTCGTCACCCTCGAAGTGCGGATCGGCAAGCGGGTGGCCCACTCGCGCCTTCCCGCGGTCGTCAAGTGGACCAAGGCGGCCGCCCGCGCCGGCCACGATTTCGGCCTCACCTTCGAGGGTCTCTCCGCGGAGGACCAGAAGGCCCTCCAGGCGGTGGTGGACGAGTTCCACCGCCGGGCTGCCCAGCTCGCTTGAAGGGATCCCGATGACACACGAAGGCCCGGACCGGCGCCGGACCGCGAAGGCGCTCGGTACCCTGCTGGGGACCGGGGGCTGGCTCTCCTTGAGCGACGACGACCTGCTCTACCAGGTCGAGGCCCTGGGCGACGAGGACCACGGGCAGGACGAGACCCTGATGGAGGTGGTGCGCAGCGAGCGCCACTTCTTCATCCGGCAGGAGGCGGCCAAGAAGATCCGCGATCCCGAGCTGCTGAAGACCTTCGAGGAGGACCGCCACATCGGCCAGATCCTCGTCCGACAGATGACGCGGGCCGCGGACGTGGCCTACCTCGAGCGGTTGCGCGACGCGAGCCGCTACATCGAGGTGAGGAAGGCGGCCAGCGCGCAGCTCCGCATCATCGCGGAGACCCAGGCCAGGAAGTAGGCAGGTTCGGTCCCGCGCTCCCTCCCGCGGCCATGCCGATGCGCAAGCCGAACAGGACCCGCTTCCGCAGCCCCGGGGCTTCGAGGTACACGTCGTTCCGGCGCTCGTAGGCGACGAAGAGCGCCAGGTTGCCTCCTCCCCGCGGGAAGCGCACTCCTCCTTCGCCCGTGAAGTCCAGGAAGTTGCCCCGGGCCAGGACCGGCGGGTCCTTCACGGACACGGCGCGCGCGCTCGCCAGGACGTAGGCGGCCCCCCAGGCCCCTCTCACGACGTCCGCTTCCACGAGGCCGGTCAGCTCCCAGTGGTAGCTGACCTTCGACCACTGGATCGTGTGGCCGATGCTCGCCGCGTAACGGCCCGTATCGCCGGGCAGCGGCCCCGCGACGCGCAGGCCCACGATGTTCCAGTCGACGGCATCGATCTTGGGCCGGTCCACCATGTGGCGGGACACGTGGTGGAAGAACGGGTCCACGAGGTGACGCCCGACGCGGATCCGCGCCCCCGCCTCCAGGTGGTAGGCGGCCTGGTTGGCGTCGAAGGTCCGCTTCTCGCGCCCGATGATCGTCTCCACGTCCGCGGTGAAGTAGGCGGTGGCCCTCCCGACCCGCAGGAGGCCCGCCCCCGCCCCGATCCAACCGTCCCACACGAACGCGTCCTCGGAAGGCACGTAGCGCGCGGCCATCATCTGGACCGTGACCTCGGGGAACAGCTCCACCTCCTGCCCGCGGAGGCGAGAAGGCAGGCTGGCCAGGACGAGGACGATGGCCACGCGCCCCGCGCGGGCCGCGCTCACGCGCGGGCCACGGCGGCGGTGCAGAAGGCGCGGACCTCGGAGGCGACCCTCTGCAGGTCCTCGAGGGGCAGCTCGGGGTAGAGGGGCAGGCAGAGCACCTCGCGGCCGAGCTGCTCGGAGACCGGGAGGTCGCCCGGCCGGCCCCCCGCCACGGCCAGGGCCGGCTGCAGGTGGATCGGCCGCGGGTAGTGGATGGCGGTGGCGATCCCCCGCGCCTTCAGGTGGGCGGCCAGCGCGTCGCGTTCCCTCGCCCGGATCGTGAAGAGATGCCAGGCCGAGCGGGCCCCCTCCCGCTCGGAAGGGAGGATCACCCCGGGCACGTCGGCGAGGGCTTGCCCGTAGGCCCGCACCCGCTCGCGCCGCTCCTCGTTCCACTGGTCGAGGTGGCGGAGCTTCACGCGCAGGATCGCGGCCTGCAGGGTGTCGAGGCGGCTGTTGGTCCCGAGCACCACGTTGTCGTACTTGCTCGCGCCCCCTCCGTGGTTCGCGAGCTGCCGCACCCGGGCGACGAAGTCGGGGTCGGAAGCGGTGACCATGCCCGCGTCGCCGTAGGCGCCGAGGTTCTTGCTGGGGTAGAAGCTGAAGCAGGCGGCGTGGCCGAGGCTGCCCGCGCGGCGGCCGCGCAGCTCGGCCCCGTGGGCCTGGGCCGCGTCCTCCAGGACCGGCAGGCGGTGGCGGCCCGCGAGGGCGTTGATCGCGTCCGTGTCGGCGGGATGGCCGTAGAGGTGGACGGGGAGGATGACCTTGGTCCGGGGCGTGATCGCCTTCTCCACCTGGCTCGCGTCCATCGTGAACGTTGCGGGGTCCACGTCCACGAAGACCGGAGTCGCGCCGTTGAGCAGGATCGCCTCTCCGGTGGCGATGAAGGTGTTGGCGACCGTCACCACCTCGTCGCCGGGGCCCACCCCGTAGGCCCGCAGGGCCAGGATCAGGGCGTCCGTGCCGCTCGCCACCGCGCAGGCGTGGCTCGCCCCGCAGTAGGCCGCGAACTCCTCCTCGAGCTGCCGGCAGTCCTCACCGTGGACGAACTGGGTGCTCGCGATCACTCGCTCCACCGCCTCGTCCACTTCGGGACGGATGCGCTGGAGCTGGGCCCGGAGGTCCAGCATCGGCACGGCGCGGCTATCGTTCATCGACCCCACCCTAGCTCCGCCTTCATTCATCGACCTCCCACCCTATCCCTCCCCACGTGGGGGGAGGGGAACGCTGGAGCACGACAGGCTCCGTCATTCTCGCGTGGGCTCGCCCGCGACGCCAAACCGGATCGCGGGCGGGTCTCATTCCAGCAGCCGCACGAGCGCGGCCTCGAGGCTCGGGGCCAGGAGCTCGGGGGCCGAGGCCACCAGGGCCTCGCGGTTCGGGAACCCGCCGGGGATTCCGACGGAGAAGACGCCGGCCGCCCGGGCCATGCGCACGTCCTCGGGGCTGTCGCCGACGTAGACGGCTTGGCTGGGAGCCAGCTCGAGGCGCTGCAGGGCCACGTTCAAGGGCTCCGGGTCGGGCTTGCGCCGGGCGGTGTCGCCCCCGCACACGACCGCCCCGAAGAGGCCGGCCAGGCCCAGGGCCTCGAGCTCGCGCCGCACGCGCCCACCGTCGCCGCTGGACACGATCCCCTGGGCCAGCCCCCGCTCGCGGATCCGGGCGAGGGCCTCGGCCGTTCCGGGGATGAGCGCGCTCCCGGAGCGCTGATAGCAGTCGATCCATCGCTCGTCCGCGAGCGGCCAGCTCTCGCGGGGCAGGCCCACCGCCCGGTAGGTCTGGTGCCAGTCCGGCGAGTAGGTCTCCTCGAACCGCGCGTGGTCGAAGCGGATCCCGAAGCCCTCGAAGACCTGGACGTAGCACCGGTAGGTCTTCTCGGCCGAGTTCACGAGGGTGCCGTCCCAGTCGAACAGGACGGCGCGGATGCGGAGCGGGGTCATGGGATCCGCGCGGGCGCCCCCGCCCCGGAAGCGTGTCGGGGACCCAGGCGGCCCGAGACCACGATGCCCGAGAGCAGCACCCCCAGCACGAACAGCGAGACCAGCCCGAACAGGAAGTCGCGCCCGTGGAGCAGCCCGACGGTCAGGATCACCACCCGGGCCACCGGGGTCAGCATCAGCAGGAGGATCCCCCATTTGAGGGGGCCGCTCGTCCCCAGGGCCAGCCCCACGACGAAGAGGGAGCTGCTCACCAGCAGGCCCACCGCGAGCGCTCCTTCGATGACCCTCTCGATCCTGACCCCTCGCTCCGTCCTCACGCCCCGACCGCTCACAGGGTCTTCAGCGCCATCTGGGCCCCCACGATCAGCAGCACCGCCGCCATGATGACCTTGAGGGAGCGGGCCTGCACGCGGTGGGTCAGGCGCGCGCCCAGCAGGCTTCCCGGCAGCGCGCCGAGCGCGATCGCGGCGGAGAGCGGGAAGGCGACGTCCCCCCGGCCGAAGTAGAGGAACGACGAGGCGGCGGCGGTGACGCCGATCATGAAGGCGCTCGTGGCGGCCGCCACCCGGATCGGGATTCCGCAGAAGGCGTTCAGGATCGGCACCTTGATGATCCCGCCCCCCAGGCCGAGGAGCCCCGAGATCGCTCCCGCCACCAGGGACGCTCCGAGGGCCAGGGGGAGGCGCCGGACCCGGTAGACATAGGGGGTCTCGCCCTCGAGGATCCGGCCGCCCAGGCGACCGGGGTCGACGCCCGTATCGGCGATCACATTCCGCCGTCCCGACCTCCTCGCCATGATCACGCCCATCCCGGCCAGGGTCAGCCCGAAGAGCAGGAAGAGGTGGCGCGGTGAGAGAAGGGCCGCGGTGACGCCCCCGGCCAGGCCGCCGATCGAGGTGGCCACCTCGAGCACCATGCCGAGGCGCAGGTTCACGAGGCCGCGGTCGAGGTTCACGGTGGACGAGGCGGAGGCGGTGGCGATCACCGAGATGAGGCTGGCCGCGATCGCGGCCCGGATGGGCACGCCCAGGGCCAGGGTCAGCAGGGGGACGAGGAAGATCCCCCCGCCCAGGCCGAGCAGGGCGCCCACGAGGCCGGCGCCGCCGCCGAGGGCGATGAGGAGCCAGGGCGAGAGTTCGATCACCGCGGCCGAATCCTACCGCGAAACGCGGCGTAGAATGCCCGGCCGATGGCTCCTGGTCTCGCCGGCACCGACGTCGGTCTCGCCGCGAGCTTTTGCGGCCTGCTCGCGTTCGTCGTGCTGCTGCTCCTGCCCGGCCTGCTCGTGGTGCGCGCGCCCTGGCCGGCGGTCCCGTTCCTGTCCCTCTCGTTCTGGGCGCTGTCCTGGGGTTGGCTCTTCGGCGCGAGCCGGCAGCGCTTCCTCCACGCGGCCCTCGCGGGCTTCCTGCTGCTCGCTCTCCTGCGCCTGCTGAAGCCGCTCGACCTGCGGGCCCCCCGGGGGCCGACCCTGCTGGTGCTGGCCGCGGCCGCGCTTCCCCTATCGGCCTTTTTCTGCTGGCCCCTGTGCCCGGGAGCCGAGATGAGCTTCCATTCCCTGGGGGCGCGACTGCTCGTCTGGCGCGACGGCCTGCCGCTCACGTACGAGCCCCTCGTCTCCCTGCGCCCCTTCGGGGCCCATGCGCCCGCCCTGGCCGCCCTGGCCGCGGACGTGTCGCTGCTCTCGGGCCTGGCGCCGGCGAAAGCAGTCCTGCTCGCTCACCAGGCCGCGATGGGTTTGCTGATCGTGGCCCTCCAGGCGTGCCTGGTCCGCGGGCTCGCGCCCACCGTGGCCCCACCCGTGGCCGCGCTCGGGGCGGTCCTCACGGTGGCCGTGGCCCGCGTGCCGGTGGCCTTTTCGGCGTTCGGCGACGGAGGTCCGGTCCTCGCGCTCGCGTTCGCGGTGGCGGCCGCGGCGTGGCTGGGGCCGAACGGCAGTCGCTCGGCCGCCGTGGCGGCGGGCATGTTCCTGGGCGCGTCCGCCCTGGCCCAGCCGGCCCTGGCTCTCGCGGCCCTCGTGGCCCTCGTGGCCCTCGGCCTGCGGCTCCGGCCGTGGCGCGACGGGGACGGGAGGATCCGCCTCGGGCTCGCGGCCGGCCTCGCGGTCGCGCTGGCCGCCCCGTTCCTGGTGCGCCTGGTGGGGGCGCTGTCCTTGGCTGAGCTCGAGGCCGCGGTGCCGGGCCCGCGACAGGTCGCACCGGCGGTGGCGGCGCTCGTCGTGGCCACGGCCGTCCCGTGGCTGGCTCGACGGCTGTGGGCGCGCCGAAGGTGGGGCGTCCTCGGTCTGGCCGGTCTGTTCCTGGCGGCGGGCCCGGGCTCTGCCCTCGATTGGCCCGACCGCGGGAACGCGCTGCGTCCGGGGCCGGCGGAGCTGGCCGCGATCGCTCGCCTCGCCGCGGAAGCGCGGCCCTTGAAAACGGTCTGCATCGAGCCCGGGTCTGCGGGACTCTGGATCCCCGCCCTCCTCGGCCGTCCCGTCAGCCACCCCTGGACGCCGGTCG
>Ga0137361_10001457_pt1 | contig 14727 bp, 16 predicted proteins | sample Mad1_80_16metaG_FD_104923 | JGI IMG/M metagenome (GOLD analysis project Ga0137361, IMG submission 104923) | Vadose zone soil microbial communities from Angelo Coast Range Reserve, California, USA - Mad1_80_16 metaG | ecosystem: Environmental > Terrestrial > Soil > Vadose zone | place: USA... | reverse complement strand
GAGGAAGGAGTATCGACTCAGCGCGCCTTGCGCCGAGCTATCGAGAAACAGGAGGTAGGGGAGGCCGCTGAAGCGGGCGCAGGTATCGACGGGGTCGGGCGCGGGGACGAGGGGGACGGCGCGCGTCACGATCCCACGAACTTCTTCGTCGTGCCGCGCAACGCGCTCGCGCCCGCCTTCGGGCGCCACAGTGCCGTTTGCTCGATCAGTGTCGCGAGCTCCAGGTCGCTCGCCGTGACCCCGCCGGCGCTGTGGGTCCACAGCTTCACCTGGACCTTGCCCCAGCTCACCGCGAGGTCGGGATGATGGTCCGCAGCCTCCGCGACGAAGCCGATTGCATTCACCAGCATGAGCGTGGTGGGCCAGCCATCGGTCTCATAGTCGCGGATGATCGCCCCGTTTTCGAGTCGCCACGCGGGCAGGCGCTTCAGGTGCTCGGCGATTTCGGCGGGCGAGAGTTTAGTCGAGGGTTTCACGGTAGCTCGCTGACTGGCCGAAGTTCTCCTCCACCTCGATCTCGATCGTCTTGAGGTGCAGTGAGCCCAGCTCGGCGCGGACGCGACCGGCGAGATACTGCGACAGCATCTCGACCGTCGTGTTGGGGATGGGTAGGATCACGCAATCGCGTGACGGGAACACATACCGGGGCTGGCCGTCGAACGCCACGCGCACGCTGCCGTTTTCCTCGGCGATCTTGAGCTTCGGATTGTCGCGCGGCAGCAGCACCTTGTGATCCAGCTCGGCCGTGAGACCCCGCATCAGTTGTTTCACCGCGGCAAAGTCCACGACGAACCAGCTGTCCGGCGCGAGCCCGCCTTCGATGAAGATGGCCGCGCGATAGTTGTGCCCGTGCAGCGTTTCGCAGCGATGGCCGGCGAACGTGATGAAATGCGCGGCCGCGAAGACGAGATCTTCTTTGGTGATGGCTACCTTGAATTCGCCATGGGTTCCCATACTGCCGGTAAATCTACTCGGGGGGAGGAGCCTCGCCTGTCGCGATCCGCCATACCTCGTCGGCCAGCCATTCCAGCCGCTGCTGGGCGTAGTCGAGCTCCGCCGGCGTCATGCTCTTGGCGCGGCGGACGATCTCACGCGTATGGCTGAGCAGCTCGTCCAGCCCCTCCCGCAGCGGCCGATTGCGCCTCCGCTCGTGAGCAGAGGGAGGGGGGGAGCCGGTCTGAGGAGCGGGGGAGGAGGACTTCTTGGCGCGCGGACTCACGCTGTTTGAATACCCGACGCCCGATCGTCCGCCTGTCGCAGCTCTTCGACGGCTGCCCGGACGGTGGATGCGGGGCCGTGCTCGGCGAAGTAGTTCTCGACCAGCCGGAGGCCGAGATAGTAGCCGGAACGCTCGGGCAGCACTTTCCCGGCGAGCAACCGGGCGGCCGGGCTCATGCCGCCCGACAGGTAGCGCAGCCGCAGTCCCAGGCCTGTCGACTCGAGGTCATTCGCCGAGGCACGGCGCAGAAACGCGTCCAGCTCCCGTAGCCGGCGATACTGCCGCCGGTTGTAGCCGAAGTACTCCCACGGCTCGAATCCGGGCGCGACCGCCTGCGACGCCGCGATCGCCACCCCTTCGTTGACGACGAGCTCGCGCAGCGGCACACGCGATCCGATCTCCCAGCTGTCGTAATAGCCGCCCCCCCCGAGCTCTCCCACGATCCGCCGCATCGCGGCACGGCTGGTGGGCGACGTGTAGCGCAGCGCATGCGCGACCTCATGGGCGATCCACAGCGGCAACAGCTCTGGCGCGAGTCCCATGCCGTACGTCTGCGCATTGGCCCGCCCGGTGAAATGCTCGAGACAGACGAACGCGATGCCGCGCCCGCCCACGACCAGCTCGCCCGCATTCGCCGCGCCCACGCCGACCATCAGGTAGAGATCGACCGGACAGTCAGCCTCAAGAAGTTCGGTCGAGCGCCGCAACGCGTCTTCGGCGATGGCAACGACATCCACGGCCTCGAGCAGGCGCGTGAGATCGGAGCGATCGGCGTGCAGCGCCGTTTCGATGATCGGCTCGGCATGCGGCGATGCGGGATCGAGCACGTAGTTCTGCCAATACGCGCCGAGCACGGGACGATGGCGATCGAGGTACTCGTGGTACGCCGCGGAGGGAACTGGCGCGGCCAGCGTCGCGAGGAATTCCGGCACGAGATTGACGAGCATTGCGCTGGTTGCCCGCCCAATTTGGGAGGGCATCCAGCGGATATCAATCTCGGGGCTACCGGCTCCGACTTGACACTAGGCCTTCGGCGGCGTACGCAACCGGCGGCTGATTTCGGTGAGGAACTTGCGCTCGGCCGGCGTGAGACTGTCGACGCCGCCCGCGATGATCTTGTCGAGGACGCGATTGATCTCGGCGTTGGCGCGCGCGTCCGGCTCGCCGCGCGACTTGGTGCGCTGGGGGGACGGGGGACTGCCGCTGCTGCGGCTCACGCGGGGGGGCTGTGACACCAGCACCTTCGTTTCGGGCGTCTGCCGGCCGTGACCCTCGCCGCGCGTTGCCCACCAATCCTGGCCCTTGAGATAGAGCAGCGCGGTGCCGACGCCGCCCAGGTGCGCCAGATGGGCGATGCCGTCACTTGCCCGGATCAGTGCCAGCACGAGATCGAACGCGACGAGGAACGTGACGAGCCACTTGGCCGGAATGGGGTCCGGCAATGGAAACACGAACAGGGGATGGTCGGGCCAGTACCAGGCGAAGGCGACCGCCACGCCGAGCACGGCCCCAGAGGCGCCGATGATCTGGTTCACCGGCACGGCCTGGCGCAGCAAGAATGACGATGCCGCCCCACCGATGCCGCAGAGGATGTAGAAGGGGAAAAAGAGTCGGCCGCCCATGCGCTCTTCCACCGACGAGCCGAAGACGAACAGGACGAGCATGTTGAACGCGAGGTGCAGAATCCCCGCGTGCAGGAACATGTAGGTGACGAACGACCAGGGCTGGTCCCAGGCGGACCGCGGCGCAAACGCGAACGCTCTGATGAAGTTCGAGTCGACGAACAGCGTGTTCTGAATCAGGAAGACGAGCAGGTTCGCGACCAGGAGGCGTCGCACCCATGTCGTCAAACCGTACATCCGCTGCGGGCCCATCTGTGCTCCTACGTGTCCTTGGGGGCGTCTAGTTTTTATCCCCCTTTTCCAGTCCGGTTGTTCCGGGCCAAGCTCGCGATGCGCTCACACAGCTCCGGGAAGGGGATGCCCGCCGCTTGCGCGGCCTGAGGGAACAGACTGGTGCGGGTCATTCCCGGCAGTGAGTTCGCCTCCAGACAAAAGATGTCTCCTTCGGGGCTCACCCGGAAGTCGATTCGCGAGTAGCCGCTGAGCTTCAAGGCGCGGTGCGCCATCAAGCCATACTCCTGCAATTGACGCGCGAGCTGGGTGTCGATCTTGGCCGGGAAGGTCTCCTCGGACATGCCCGGTGTGTACTTCGTCTCATAGTCGAACAACTCGTGCTTCGGTACGATCTGCCCTACCGGCAACGGAACGTCGCCGAGCACACCCACGGTCAGCTCTCTCCCCGGAATAAACTGCTCCGCCATGACCTCGTCGTCATAGCGGGCGGCGAGCTTGACCGCACCAGCCAGATCCTGCGCCTTCTTCACGAGCGTCAACCCGACGGACGAGCCCTGCTTGGACGGCTTGACGATGACCGGCCAGCCCAGCGCTGAGGACACATCGTCCGGACCCACTGGTGGAGCCATGAACCACGCCGGCACCGGGACGCCGGCGGCCCGAAACAGCCGCTTCGAGAGGTCCTTGTCCATCGCCAGCGCGCTCGCGAGAGGGCCGCTGCCGGTGTAGGGCACCCCGATGACGTCGAGCACGGCCTGCAGGGTGCCGCCTTCCAGGGCCCCACCGTGAACCGCCAGAAAGAGCACGTCGGCATCCCGCACCGGCTCGAGTGCTGCCAGCCCCTCGGACAGCATCCGGCGCTCCCGCTCGGCGAGGGCGTCCACCGTCGGGGGCGTCACGCCGACCGCCCCGCCCAGCAGTTCACGCTCGGCGTGCTCGTCGAGCAGGCCGCCGGCGAGATCGACGACCCGCACATCGTGCTTGCGGTTCCGCAGGGCCGAGACGATCTGAGACGCGCTCGCGAACGCCACGGCGCGCTCCGCGGTGGCACCCCCGGTGAGCACGGTCACCCGCATCAGCGGATTCCTGCCAGCTGGTGCAGCAGATCGTAGCGCGTGACGATGCCGACGAACTTGCCATTGCGCCGGACCAGTGCCGCCGGCGTCGTCCGCGACAGCAGCGTCGTGAGCAGCGCGACCGGCGATTCGCCGTCTACGACCGGGAATGGCGAGTCCATCACGTCGCGGACGGGGCTGTCCAGGATCTTGGGCTGCCCGATGGCGCGGGCCATCAATGCCTGTTCCGAGATGGCGCCCACGCCGTCGTCACCGTCCAGGACCGGTAGCTGCGAGACATTGTAGGTCGACATCAAGTTCAGTGCCTGGCGTACGGAAGCCTCGGGCGCAACGTGAATCAGCGGCGGCGCATCGCTGTTTTTGGCGGCAATGAGCCGCCCAACGGTGGGCCGTTCGTCGTCGATCAACTGATTCTCACGCAGCCACTCCTCGTTGTAGACCTTGCTGAGGTAGCGCTCGCCCGTATCAGCCAGAACGGTCACGACGAGGGCCTTGGGCTCGTCGAGCCGGTGCGCGACGTCCAGTGCCGCGACGACGTTGACGCCCGTCGACCCGCCGACGAAGAGCCCTTCTTCTTTCGAGAGCCGCCGCGCCATCTGCATGGCGTCCTTGTCGCTCACGATCACCCATTCGTCGATCACGTCCCAATGCAGCGACGTGGGAATCTTGTCGCCGCCGATGCCCTCGACCTTGTAGGGCTGGCCGTCGCGTTGCGTGTGGGTCTTCGCGTAGTCCGTGTAGATCGACCCCACCGGGTCACCCGCAATCACGCGGACTTTGGCGTTCTTCTCTTTCAGGTATTTGCCCGCGCCGCTCACTGTGCCACCGGTGCCGGGCGCGCACACGAAATGGGTGATCTTGCCCTCGGTCTGCTCCCAGATCTCGGGTCCTGTCGTGTGATAATGCACGTCGGGATTGACGGGGTTGTAGTGCTGGTCGGCGAAGATCGCGTTGTCGTGCGCCGCCGCGATGGCGCGGCCCTTCATGATGTAGTTGTCGGGATGATCGGGCGGCACCGCGGTGGGGGTGATGATGACTTCGGCGCCGAGGGCGCGCAGCAGCCGGGCTTTCTCCTGCGACATCTTGTCGGGCATGGTGAAGATGCACCGATAGCCCTTCACGGCGGCCGCGATCGCCAATCCCACGCCCGTATTTCCCGACGTGGCCTCGACGATCAGGCCCCCCGGCCGCAGTTTCCCGGCCCGCTCCGCCGCCTCGATCATCGCCAGCCCGATGCGATCCTTCACCGAGCCGCCGGGATTGAAGAACTCCGCCTTTGCATACACCGGCGTCCGGACCCCGCGCGTCACTTTGTTCAGGCGGATGAGCGGGGTCCAGCCGATCGTCTCGAGGACGTTGGCGTACGGCTTAGTGTGCTGTGGCACTCGTGTCCGGACGCGGCTTGGTCGTGTCGGCGGGTGGGTGGGTCGTATCAACGGGCGCGGGGCGAGCCCGGGTCGTATCCGCCCTCGTGGTGTCCGGCTTTGGCCGGACGACCGGAGGAGCCGGTGGCCGCGGCCGCAGTTGGGCCGGCGCGGGTGGCGGCGTCGGAGTCGGTGTGGGCCCCGGAGCCTGAGGCAATGTGACGGTCCCCGTCCGCGTCGTCCCCACCTGTCGGAACTCGACCGGTTGAAGGAATGCCGTCGCCACCGCGACCCCCCGGCGCTTGGCCGGGGCGAATCGCAGCGTCACGGCACCCGCCATCGCGGCCGAATCGAGCGCCGGATAGCCGCTCGGTTCCGCCACGCGCGTGGATTCGGGAACGAGCTTGCCCGTCGAATCCACGAACAGCCGGAGCGTCACATCGCCTTCGACTCTCTGCTCGAACAGCGCCGGCGGATACGCGATCGGCACGTCCGGATTCAGCGCAACCGGCTCCTCCGACTCAGGCGGCGGTGCCGCCTGGCTTGTCTGTCCGCCCGACTGCGGGGAAGAGCCACCGCATCCCAGGATCGCCATCACCGCAACCGCGAGGAACGGTCTCACGCGCCTCCATCCTTCCGCCGCTTCTGCCACGCCGCCAGCCGATTCAAAGCTTCGAGCGGCGACAGCGTGTCGACATCGAGGCCGTCCAATTCGAGCAGCAGCGGATCAGGCGCGGGCGCCGCAAACAGGCCCAGCTGCGCGGCGTCGAGCGGGGACGGTGGACGTTGCTTCGCCACGTGGTGGCCGGCCTCGAGCAGTTTGAGGACCTGCCAGGCGCGGGTCACGACCGGAGCGGGCAGTCCTGCCAGCCGGCCCACATGAATGCCGTACGACCGGTCCGCACCGCCCGGCTCGAGCCGATGCAGGAACACGATTGCTTCACCCACTTCGCGTACGGCCACGTTGAAGTTGCGGACGTGCTCGAGCTCCTCTGTGAGCTGCGTCAGCTCGTGGTAGTGGGTCGCGAAGATCGTCTTGCATCCGATGCTGTTGTGCAGGCACTCCGTGACCGCCCAGGCGATCGCGACGCCGTCGTAGGTCGATGTGCCGCGCCCGATCTCGTCGAGCAACACCAGGCTTCGGGTGGTGGCGGCGTGCAGGATCGCGCTCGTCTCACTCATCTCGACCATGAAGGTCGACTGCCCGCGCACGAGGTTGTCGGACGCGCCCACACGCGTGAAGAGACGATCAACCACGCCAATGGTCGCGCGCCGGCACGGCACGAATGAGCCGATCTGCCCCAGCACGACGCACAGCCCCACCTGGCGGAGCAAGGTGGATTTGCCGGCCATGTTGGGACCGGTGAGGAGCGCGACTCGACCCGCTTCATCGAGCGTCACGTCGTTGGGGATGAAGGCTTCGCGCGCCATCATCCGCTCGACGACCGGATGCCTGCTCCCCTCGAGCTGCAGCGTGAACTCATTCGTCACGTCAGGCCGCACGTAGCGCTCGCGCTCGGCGACGTCGGCCAACGCGGCCCACGCGTCGAGACGCGCCGCCAGGCCAGCGGTGGTCTGGACGCGGGCGACACCCGCGCCGACGCGGCGCCGCAGCTGGTCCAGCACCTCGGCCTCGCGCGCCGCGATGCGCTCCTCGGCGCCGAGAACCTTGGCCTCGTACTCCTTCAGGTCGGGCGTCACGTAGCGCTCGGCCCCCGTGAGCGTCTGCCGCCGCTCGTAGTCTGCCGGAATGCGGTCGCGGTGGGCGTGTGTGACTTCGATGTAGTAGCCGAAGACCTTGTTGAAGCCGACCTTGAGCGACCCGATGCCGGTGCGCTCGCGCTCGCGCGACTGCAGTGCCGCGATGTACTGCTTCCCGCCGTCACGCGCTGCTTTCAGCTCGTCGAGGTCAGCATCGTACCCGGGCCTGATCGCGTCGCCATCATCGAGCTGGGCGGGGGGCCGCTCCACCAGCGCGCGCGACAGCTCTTCTCCGAGATCGGTCAGCAGGTCGAGCTGGTGCGCGCTGTCTTCCAGGATGGTGGATCGCTCTCGGGTTTCGAGTCCGCCGAGCGCGCCCGCGACGTCGGGGAGACGCAGCATCGAGTCGCGCAGCGCGCCCATTTCCCGTGGCGTGGCTCGGCCGAGCGCCGCACGTCCAGCCAGGCGCTCGAGGTCGCGCACGCCGTTCAGTGCCTCCCGCAGGCGTTCGCGGCCGCGGCCGTCGCTCACCAGCACCTGCACGGCATCGAGCCGAGCGTTGATCGCGGCAGGGTCGACCAGGGGCGCGAGCAGCCAGCGGCGCAGTAGCCGGCCCCCCATTGGGGTCAGGGTGCGGTCGATGACCTCGAGCAGCGTGGCGCCTTCTGCGCCGGCGCGCAGCGGCTCGACGAGCTCGAGATTGCGGCGAGTCATATCGTCGAGCGGCAGCACGTCGCCGCGGCGCACAATCGTGGGGTGCGCCAGGTGCGGCAGTCCGCCGGGCTTGAGCTCGCGCGCGTAGCGCAGCAGTGCCCCGGCGGCGCCGACCGCGGGGCGATCGTCCGCGCTGACGCCGAGGCCGTCGAGCGAGGCGATGCCGTACGTCCGCAGGAGGTCTTCGCGGGCCAGCTCCGCGTCGAACTCCCACGCTTCGCGCGTCGTCAGCGTCGTCGCGAACGCGGCCACCGGAGTGTCCGCCGGCACGACGAGCTCGCGGGCCTCATAGCGGCCCAGCGCCGACTCGACGTCCCCGGTGGGGACGACTTCGAGGAACAGCTCCCCCGTCGTGATGTCCAGCGTGGCGAGCCCCGCGGCGGTGCCGCGCGGATCCAGGGCAACGAGATAGTTGTTGCGGTTCTTGACGAGCCAGTCATCTGTGAGCACCGTCCCGGGCGTGACCGTTTCGACCACGGCTCGCCGGACGACGCCTTTGGCGAGCTTGGGATCCTCGATCTGCTCACAAATCGCGACGCGGTGCCCTTTCGCGATGAGCCGCCGCAGATACTCGGTGGCCGCCTTCACCGGCACGCCGGCGAGCGGCACCTCAGCGGCGCCGCCGTTGTTGCGCGACGTGAGGGTCAGCCCCAGCTCGCGTGCCGCGAGCTTGGCATCGTCCTCGAACATCTCGTAGAAGTCGCCCATGCGAAAAAACAGAATCGTCTGGGGATGGCGGGCCTTGATGTCACGATACTGTTGCATGAGTGGCGTTTCCGTCACCGCGGTCACGGTTCATCCACCACGAAGGGCTGGCCGCCGACTTTTTGTTTGAGGCGCAGCTGCGCCCGCTGGGCTTCTTCACGCGTCGCGTAGCGGCCCACGCGCACTTTGAAGAAGCCGGTCGTGTCTCGCACCACACGGGCGTCGAACCCCATCACCTTGAGACGCGTGAGCATGTCGTCAACTTGGGCGGCGCTCTTCACCGCGAGGACCTGGACGGCGAACGCATGCGGCGCCGGCGGAGTCTTCGCCATGGTGTCGGGTGGCGCGGCGGGCGCGCTCGTCGTGGGCGTGCTGGACGGCAGGCTGCACCGCGCCGAGTAGAAGCTCACCTGATTCCTGAATTCGACGTCGTCGCCGGCGCCGTCGAGCGCCTGCCGGATCAACTCGCAGCCGCGCGTCTCGTTCTTGAGCTCGAAGTACGCGCGCCCCGCGGAGAAGTTGGCGCGCGGCCTGAGCGGCGAGTCCGGATAGTCGCGGTTCAGCCGCTCAGCGAACTGGACCGTCTGTGCCGGGTCCCGTTGCGCCCAGTAGAGTTGGGTAAGCAACAACAGGGCATCGTCGGCCCACGGTCCGGCGCCGTACTCGACGACAATGCGGTTGAGATAGGAAGCGACCGTCGGCGCGTCGGGCGCGATCTTCGCCGCTGCGAGCAGCGCCTGCGGATACACCGAGTCGCCGGGCGACAAGGTGGCGAGCAGCCGACGCACGATGCTCCGACCCGAATCGACCTGGCCGGATTGCGCCAGGCGGAGCGCCTCGACCAGGCGGGCGTCGGTCTGGGCGGAAAGATGGAACGATGGAACGATCGAAAGTGCTACAATGAGAATCGCTCCAACATTCCATCTTTCCGTCAGTCTCCCGCTCACGCCGCCTCCCGCTTCGTCACCGCAAACCCCAGCACCAGTTGCGTCACGATCCCCCGATCGTCCGAGACCGTCGCGGTCTTCAAGGCGTTATCTGCCGCCAGCGCTGCGCGCAGGGCGTGCCCCAGCTCCCGCGCCGTCCATACGCCGCTCCAGACGGTCCACCGGGCCGCTTCCTCTTTATAGCTGCGCATGCCGTACGGCCGGACGCTCTGCATGTACCGGTACAGCGAGTCCGGCAGGCGAGCCACAGGCGTGCCCCGATCGCGCTCAGAGCGCGCCAGCGCCGTCCCGACCAGATGTGTGCCGAGCAAGGAAATGATTTTGACGCCGCTCATGCCCCCCTGTTCGAGGACCGGTTCCACCAGCTGGGCCGCCTGTGCCACCCGCCGCCCGAGGGCCGCTTCAACCAGATCGAAGACCGTTTCACCGTGACGTACGCCGACGAGGTTCGAGACGTCCTCGGAGGTCACGGGCCGGCTCGTCCCCACGGCCAGCGAGGCGAGCTTCTCGAGCTCGCGACTGAGCGTGGACAGGTCATTGCCGACCGCCCTCAAGAGGAGCTCTCCGGCGTCCGCGGCGAGCGTGATGCCCAGCGCCGTCGCGCGATGCTGGATCCAGCGCGGCACGCGCTCAGCGCTGAGCGGTTCCAGCTCAACGGAGGTCGAGGCCCGGACAATCTCTGCATCGGGCTCCTCGCCTGCTGCGACGACGAGCACAAGCAGGGTCGTTGGATTAGGCGATGCCAGGTAGCGCACCACCTCGTCGCGCAGCTTCGTCTTTCGCTTGCCCAACTGCTCGACACCACGGAGCACGACGGCACGCCGCTCGGCCAGCATCGGCGGTGTGTTCACGAGCGCGTGAAAGGACTCCGGCGTCAGATCGGGAGCGAAGCGAGCATCCAGATTGAAGTCCCGGCTGGATCCCACAGCGGTATCGACGAGGGCCCGGATGGCCTCGTCCTTGAGGACATCTTCGTCACCGTGCAGGAGATAGACAGGATCCGGATTGCGAGCGCCCTTCTTGAGGCTGCGAAGGAGCGCATCGAGGGTGAGCACCGCCATTCAGCGAAGTTATCGCGCCGCTGTGCCCGGAGAAAGGTCGAAAACCGCTACCGGGACGCTGATGCGGGCTGGAAGATCACGGTGCCGTAGGGATATGGATTTCCGCTGACGACACTGGCACGAGGGTCTTGGAAAGAGACGAACGGCAGTCCGGCACCGGCGATCGGTTTGGGGAACGCGACCGGTGGCAGCAGCGGCGCTCGCGCGATGCGGGGACGTTGCGCGAGCTCGAAGAAAAACAGCGCGAGCGCGGCGACCACCAACATCGTGGCCGATACGCCGGCCTGCGCCGGCGGCCGCGGGACACGCCGGCGCTCGACCGCAATTCGGGCGTCGAGGCGCTCGCGAAAGTCGGCTGAAGGAATAATGGGCGATGCGGAGTGCAGGGCTTGCACGGCTTGACGGATCGTCGCGTCGTAGCGACGACACATCGCGCAATGGGCCAGATGCCGCGCAAACCGGCGCTGGTCGCGAGAGGACGTCATCAACCCGTCCCGGAAATCGGTGTGCCGTTCGAGGAATTCGTTGCAGAGCATGGAAGAAATGTACCACCCCCGCCACGGGGTGTTCCGTGGCCGGGGGGTGCAACGGGCGGGTTGTAGCTAAATGAGGCTGGGGCCGATCAGCTGGGCGAAGCTGTTTCGTGCCCGATTCAGGCGGCTTTTCACGGTCCCCAAATTGCACCCGGTGATCTCGGCGATCTCCTGGTAGCTCTTCCCTTCGAGCTCCCGGAGCACGAAAACCTCCCGGTGGTGTTCTGGGAGCCGCTGGACGCATTGATCCACGGCGTCCTTCAAGAACCGCTTGCGGTACAAATCGTCGGGCCGCGCCGTCGTGTCCTCAAACTGCAAGGGCCGATGGTCAGCTTCCCAGTTCTTCTTGATGGTCTGAAACAGCACTAAGGGGTTCCGGCTGCGGTTGCGCAGCTCGTTCTTCGCGAGGTTGGACGCGATCGTGTAGATCCACGTCGAGAATTTCTTGGTCTGGTCGAAGCGATGTAGATGGCGGAAGACCCGGATGAACACTTCCTGGACGAGATCCTCGGCACGCTCGCGATCGCCGATCGTGCGATTGACGAAGTTGAGTAGCCGGGTCTGGTAGCGGTCAACGAGCGTCCCGAACGCCTGGGGCTCGCCCGCCAGGTGACGCATCACGACCTGTCCGTCGTCGAGCTCATGCAACGCCTCGCGTTGCAGCGCGCGCTGTGGGTCGACAGCCGGTGTGGGACGCTTCAGCGTAGTCCGCATAAGTACCTTTGTGTTTCGGACGGGAACGCGAAAGACTTTGTCCTGATTCACCTTCTGAGGACTTGGCACAAACTGTGCCCTCCAGGCTATGTGGCTAACTCATTACAGCACAGTGTTTTGCGATTCGCAGCGGGCTGCGAAAGGGGAATATTGTCCTAGCCTGGGGACGCCGCAATTCCACATTCGATCTAGATCGGAGGAGCGGGAGGGCTAGTGCTCCAGGATGAAACCCGCTGCAAAAAGCACCGCCACGGCAGTCTTGGCATCTGAAATCTCGCCAATTCTGATGAGCTTGAGGACCTCGGACAACGGCTTCGGCGTCACTTCGATGAATTCGTCCGGCTCCCGCGCGGGTTTGTCCGCGGTCAGGTCGGTGGCCCAGAAGAGGTGAATGCGTTCGTCGGTGAAACCGGGTGTTGTCCATATAGTAGTAAGACGCTCGATCCGCCCGGCTTTCACACCCACCTCTTCGAGTAACTCCCGTTCAGCGCAGACCCGCGGATCTTCCCCCGGATTCAGCCGCCCTGCCGGGATCTCGATCAGCGACCCGTTCGTGGCGTAGCGGTACTGTTGAATCAGGAGGATCGTCGGGTCCGGCCCGCGTGGATCGGAGGCGAACGGAATGACGGCCGCTGCACCCGGGTGGCGAATCATCTCGAGTTGTCCCGTCGAGCCGTCTGGAAACCGCACCGTATCCACGTCCAGGTCGATCACCCGGCCCGAGTGGATTCGCTTGCTGTCGAGCTGCATCAACCACTCCTGTCTAGCGCTGGAACAGCCAGGTGAAGGGCACTTTAAACCCTTCCGCGAAGAGATATCCGGTGTTGCGTCGCACGTTGGCGTGGATCGGTGATCCGGGGGCGGGTGATGTGTAGGGTGTGAGCCCCAGGCGTCTCGCAATGATCTGCAATCGCAACATGTGAAAGCCATCGCTGACGAGGAGCACGCGCCGGCTGTCGCGCCCGTCGAACCACCGCCGCACCTGATCGATGGATGTGAAGGTGTCGTGGCCGCCGGCGAGCGGAATCACCGCATCGTCGGGCATGCCGAGTCGCACCAGGTAATTGCGGCCGACGTTGGCTTCGTTGAGTGTGTCGCGGGCACCGACGCCGCCGGTGACCAGCACGGTTGGCGCGAGGCCGCGTTGATACAGGGCGGCCGCGTGGTCAAGGCGCGCGCGGAAGACGGGAGAGGGCCGGCCGTTATACTGGGCGGCGCCGAGCACCGCGATGGCGTCGGCGCCGGTCGCCTGATCGTGGGTAGCCTGGACCGCGACCGCGACCACCACCGCTGCCCAGGCGAGGGCGATCAGGACGACAAGAAGGAGGATCCCGCCGAGGGCGCGCCGTCCGGTCCAGAAAGGCATGCCACAAGATACTCAGGGCCGGGTGAGTAACTCCTCGAACAACGACAGCGCGCGCGGATCGTCGGATTGACCCAGCCAGAAGATCGCCTTGCGCCGCAGGTCGGGGTCTTTGTTTTCCTTGACGATCCGGATCAGCGCGGGCACCCCCTCTTCGCGGGGACGCTGGGAGAGGGCGAAGACGGCCGTTTCACGAACCTCGCGGTCGGCGTTCCCGTCGTCGACCAGGTCGGTCAGTCCCCGGGTGGCGGCGTCGCCGGCCGCCTGCCCCAGCCAGAAGACGGCGGAGCGGCGCACTTTCCGCGACACGTTGTCCGCTTTCGCGACCTTCAGGAGATCGGGCCAGATGGTGACGCTGTCGGCGAGCACGGCCGGGAAGATCGCCTTCTCGGCGGCGCGGCTCTCATCCTTCAATGCGAGCGCGAGCAGATAGCTCGCGGCGTCCTTCGTGCTGACCGTGCCGAGGTCCGTTGCCGATACGCTGGCGCGCCACTCGCCTCCCACGTAGACGCGGAGATCGGTGATGCGCCCGCCGCTCTTGGTGAGCGCGACGCGGACCGGGCCGGAATCGCACGGCGTATCCCAATCATCGTGATCGTCCCAATTCCCGTCCACCTGGCGGTTGTGGCAATTCCCTTTGTCACAATCCCAGCTGATCATGTTGCGGCCGTTGCCGTAGACGCCGGGCTTGGCGGCAAAGCTGAACCGCACCGATCCGTCCGGCGCGCCGGCGACCCGCCGTTCCAATGGCTGCTGCTGCACCAGCACGAGTGCTGCAAGCGCGAATGCGATCATTGGTTGATGAGCTCCTGGAGGTACTGCGCCGCGCGCGGGCTCCGCGACTGGCCGATCCAAAAGATCGCCTTCTTGCGGAGCTCGCGGTCGGGATCGTTCTTGCCGATTTGGAACAGCTTGTCGAGCGCCGCGTCTTCGTGGCGCTGTGAGTACACGAAGATCAACTGCTCCCGCATTTCACGATCGTTCATGCTGTCATACAGCCGTACCAGATCCGCCACATCCACGCTGCGTCCCTGGCCGGCCCAGAACAGCGCCTTCTTGCGGATCTCGATGTCCTCTTTCGAATCGAGCGCGATGTCCATGAGCCAGCGGTAATTATCCGCCCCGCCCATCTGCGACAACGAGAAGATCACTTTTTCCTTCAGGTCGTCGTTATCGAGCTTCTTGTAGAGATCCTTCAGGAACTGCGCGTTGTCCTCCGAGCGGTTTTGCCCCAGCCAGAAGATCGCCTTCTCCCGGAGATCGCTGTTGACGTCGCTGCGCTCCGCGAAAGCGCGCAGCGTGGCGCCGGCACGCGTGCCCCTGTGCTGCGATAGCGCGAAGATCGCTTTCTCCTGAATCTCGGGATCAGTCTTGGGGTCGCGCAGAATCGAATTCTTTGTTTTGGTCGTCCCGCCACCGCGCACATGCGACAGCTATACCTACACCCCCCTCGTTCGTCCTCGCTCCGGATCGG
>Ga0137361_10001456_pt1 | contig 14730 bp, 19 predicted proteins | sample Mad1_80_16metaG_FD_104923 | JGI IMG/M metagenome (GOLD analysis project Ga0137361, IMG submission 104923) | Vadose zone soil microbial communities from Angelo Coast Range Reserve, California, USA - Mad1_80_16 metaG | ecosystem: Environmental > Terrestrial > Soil > Vadose zone | place: USA... | reverse complement strand
TGCAGAGCATTTTTAGCTTGGCGGCGCGGCGACAGTAGGCGTAAGCGGGAAGGAAGCGTATGCGAGCCGTGCCGGTGAGCTAAAAATGTATAGGGCTAAACCGCTGCAACATGCGTGTCCTATGGGTTTTGATTGGTGAGTGGGAGGCAGCGTAAAGAGGATAGGCGGTAGGTAATGGTGGAGGCGAGCATGGTGCAGTGTAATTCGGTGCCTTCTGAGAGACCGTGCGAGGGAGAATGCGGAGTCCTTGGCTGTTCGCAGGCGGTTTTGAAAGCCACGAAGCAACACCAGTCCGCTGACTCGACAGGGTCGAGTTCGTCGAGAGAGCAATTCGGATTCGCACACCATCGATCATGACGTGTCTCGGATGACCGGCGAAAAACAAACCTGAGCCAGAACCTTGACCGCAATCATCTGGCCTCGATGGCAAATGGGACATTCCCGTAGCGAGCGGCCCGTGAGCCTCTCATATCGATCACGATAATCCTCTTGTGTCGCGGACTCGGCAGAGCTTTCCTTTGGAGGAGCCATGCCGAGAAGTTGGCGGCAACGCTCCAACTTCTCCTTGCGGTGTCGATTGCCGAGGAACCCGTAGTAGCGAATGCGATGGAACCCACTCGGTAGAACGTGGAGCAAAAATCGCCGGATGAACTCGTCCGCCGAGAGGGGCATGATTTTCTGCTGATTGTTGTCGCGGTAGTCTCTCCAGTTGAATTTCACTTGGCCATCTTCGATGTCGACGAGCCGATGATTGGAAATGGCGACTCGGTGCGTATAGCGGCCGACATACTCCACCACTTGCTGTGGCCCGGCGAAAGGTGGCTTGGCGTAGACGACCCATTCCACGTTTCGCACTGGATCGAGATAACGGGTGAAAGCCTCTGGATCTTGCAGTGCCCGAAGCAAAGAGAAGAACTGCAACTTGCCGACGTCGAAGGCCTTCTGCAGATACCGCAAGAACAATCGCCGGAACAGCCGAGAGAGCACCTTTACCGGTAAGAAAAAGTTGGGGCGGCAGGAGATCCACCGGGCACCATCAAGTGAAATCCCGCCGCCTGGAACCACACAATGCAGATGAGGATGGAAAAGCAGGTTCTGTCCCCAACTGTGAAGTACGGCGAAAAAGCCGATCTCGGCGCCCAGATGTTGGGGATCGGCAGCGATGGTGGACAAGGTCTCGGCCGTGGCGCGGAAGAGCATGCCGTAGACGAGATCTTTGTTCTGGTAAGCGATGGAAGTGATCTGCTCGGGAATCGTGAAGACGACATGAAAATAGTGCGTCTGGAGAACTTCGGACGTTCGTTTTTCGACCCACTCCGCACGAGCGAGCGACTGGCACTTTGGACAATGGCGGTCACCGCAGCTGTCGTAGCAGGGCCGCTCGTGATTACAGCAGTCGCAGCGCTCGAGATGACCGCCGAGAGCTGCAGTACGGCACACCTCGATCGCGGTCATGACGCGCCGCTGTGCAGTGGATAGTGACGCACCATGCTGTTCACGATAGGCTTCGCCGTAGCGGCGAAAGATGTCCGCCACTTCCAGCTTCGGGCGATCCATCAGCCCGACAATTAGAAATATTGGGGCGGGGTGGGCTTAACCTCCATCGAGACAGGGCGAGGCAGCAAATCGAGCGGGCTCAAGGTTGAGCACACTTTGCTGGTTGCGATTCGGAGATATTTTGCTGTCGTGGTCAGGCTGCGATGGCCAAGTAGTAGCTGAATGGTACGAACGTCGGTGCCTTGTTCAAGCAAGTGAACAGCGAAGGCGTGACGAAGCGAATGCGGTGTAATCGGTTTAGGAATCTTGGAAATACGGTGGGCCTTCTGGCACTCACACTCAACCGCGAATCTTGTGATGTGTCGGCCTGGCATGCCGCCTGAAAAGAGCCAGTCCTTCGGCTTCTCTACTCGCCACCAGGTCCGCAGTATCTCTAGTAGCTTCGGCGAGAGCATCACATACCGATCTTTCCGTCCTTTGCCCTGCTCGACACGCAAGACCATGCGCTTGCTGTCGATCGCTGGAGGTGTGAGTGCGACGGCCTCGGAGATGCGCAGGCCTGCTGCATAGCAGGTGGTCAAGATGGCGCGATGTTTCCTGCTCGTGACGCAATCAAGGAACTGGGTGACTTCTTCCGGACTCAGGACGACGGGCAGTTTCTGAGGTTTCTTGGGAGCGGGAATCACCTCTTCAAGGGACCAATTCCTTTTTAGGGTGACCTTGTAGAGGAAACGGAGTGCCGAAATGGCGATGAGGATGGAGCCGGTCGCCAGTTTCTTTTCGTTCGTCAAGTAGACCTGATAGGCACGGATTTGCTCAGGTCCCAACAGTTCTGGCGACTTGTTGAAGTGACGCGCGAATAGCGAGACCTGCTGGACATAACTGGTCCGGGTATGCACCGACAGATTCCGGATCTGCATGTCCTCGATCATGCGTTGCCGAAGAGAAGTCATCGAAAGCTCCTTTGCGAAGTGGAATGTGCTGCAAGCAGCAGCTCCATGCTTTCGCAAAGGAACGTTCTAAGGGGGAAGGGATCTTCAACTGGAACGGTGACGAGCCTGATCCACTACGCCGACACGACTGCCGCACCACCACCTACCGCGTAGCGGTTTAGTCCTTGTTATCTTATGTTATGTTGTGTAAATGGATGGAGCGAAAGGATTTGAACCTTCGACCTCCTGGTCCCGAAATAGGGTAGCAAAAATACTAAAGGCTTTGTCTAGCGTCGCTTACGAGATAGAGACAGCCGATTTTTCCTTCTCAGTTGTACCTAAGCTGTACCTAGACTGTACCCAGCAAGGGTCAAGACCTACAGATCGTCGCCTTGACTTGCCAAGATGTGTCTAGATACATCTTGACACCGGACGTTGCTGACGTATAATTAACGCGATCGTAAGGAGACGCGAATATGGCAAAGGAAGCAAGAAAGCAGGTTGGGCTCAACATGCGGGCCACTCTCTATAATGACCTGGCCAAACTGGCGAAGGACAACGGCCAGACCACGACCTATGTTTTGGAACAGGCAGCAGAACACTACCTTCGGTTTGTTGCTCCTACTCAGAGTACCGTGCGTCCCGAGATTATGGCGCATGTGCGCCGTTCCGTGGACAAAAACCGAAAGTTACTTCAGCTTTTGGCTGAGTAGATGCCACCCCGGATTTACCCGACTGTAGCTGAAACCATCGAAACTCACCGCTTGCTGATCGAGGAATTCGGCGGGCTCCACGGTATTCGTGATGCCGGATTGCTGGAGTCCGCCGTCCTCCGCCCACAAAACGGCTATTACAGCAATCTGGTCGAGGAAGCATCGGCGTTGATGGAATCCCTAGCAAACAATCACGCCTTTGTTGACGGGAACAAGCGAGTGAGCTTTGTCATGACCGACGCCATGCTCCGAGCCAACGGCTATTTCTTAGACGTAGAGCCCTTTGCAGGCCACAAGTTAATGACCGAAGCGATGGAGAAAAACGGCTTTCGTTTCCCGATGATTCGGGACTGGATAGTTTCCATCGTCAAACCGCTCGCCCCCGAATAAAACGGGTGCAAAAGAAACACTAACGTTTCGCTCACGCGGCGAAATCAGGCCTTCAGGAAGCCGATCGGGTTCGCCAACTTATCCGTTGCCTCTTGTAGCTTCGTTCTCTGCTTCGGGCTTTTGTGAGAGCAAGCGAGAAAGAGACAAAGACGAAGCTGTGCTTGAACAGAAAGCCGCCGCGACTGATTTGAAGGAAAGTGGTCGGGCTTCATCGTCGGACGGTGGGTTTGGTTCGAGCGATTTCAACAAACACACGGCTGGTAATTACGAGGTTTTTGGGCACGTGAAATCACCCTCTGTGCGGTTGTGAACAGATTTTCTACCTGAAGTCGCGATTTACTCTAAGTAGGTCACGACCCAACGCGAGAGAATGAGCATCGTCAGGCGCTAAGAGGTCAGAACCTCCTCGGTTCCTTTTCGTTCCCTCGCGCGGAGCCCGACTTCCTGTCCGACGTACAGGTCAACACACCCCAGACGCCAGCGGTTCACAGTCACACCACTCAAGCCCGACTCGCTTCGCGCGAGTAGGAATCCGCGTTTTCAAATAAGGGAGAATTACTATGTCTGACACAAACAAAACTGTTGTTCGTCGTTTATTCGAAGAAGTCTGGAACAAGGGCTATCTGCCGGTGGCAGACCAGCTCTTTGCACAGAACTACTCTCACCATGATTCTTCGACGCCCGAATTTGGGCGAGGTCCCGAAAGCGAAAGGAAGCGCGCGACTCTCTACCGCACTGCGTTCCCCGACGTTCGATTGACAATCGAGGACATCATTTCCGAAGGTGAAACAGTCACCGCCCGCTGGTCCTGCCAAGGTACTCATAAAGGCGACCTTAATGGAATCGCTCCAACCGGAAAGCAATTCACCATTTCCGGAATCAGCATTGTCCGCTTTACGAACGGCAAGATGATCGAAGGTTGGGCCAACTGGGACGCCCTCGGCATGATGCAGCAGCTCGGTATTGTCGCTGAGCTCGGCAAAGCCAAGGCCACGTCCGCCACAACAAGATAACTGGCTCCATTCAACCGACAAACGGGAAGCCCAATTTCACAAATTGGGCTTTCTGTTCGTCTTGCTCCTTCAGCGACGTGATCTACTCAGGACCGCGCTAGCAGTATCCCAGCACCCGAAAAACGCGTTTCGTCGTTGCTCCCTAACCGAAGTGTCTCCCGGACCGCATCCGGCTAGGTCCTGATATCCGGGCGGCGTCTCGTATGGAACAGGTGAACGCACCAACATTCGCGTATCATCAGCCAATGAAGCGAGAACTGCCTGTTACGTGTTGCACAGAGTGTGGCGGCGCTGGTTACAACATGAGGGTCGCAAACGCTCGTTGTTGCAAAACCGGCGGCGAACAACGCTGCAGCGGCATTAACGCAATTGCTGTCACAACTGATTGGATCGAATGTATACACTGTCAAGCAACCGGATATTACCGCAATACAGAATGCCCGAATTGCAAAGGTGCCGGCTACCTATTCGTTGGCCTGAGGGGTAAAGCAACTACTTCGGAATCGGTCGCATTTCGCTGACAGGTGAGCTCCGCGGCGGCATGAGGACGGCAAACCGGAATTCATCTCATTATTATTTTGTATCATATTGAAATAATTCTGATGCGAAGCAAAAGCGGTCCATACACCAAGTAGTGCCGTCCGCTTTTTCAAAATTGGGTTTGCTTCTCACGCCGCTCGCGAGCTTCAGCTCGCCGACTAACCACTCGCCGGTAATTCGTACTCGGGTTGTCGCGCGAAACCACAACACCTGTCCCACGGGTCACCTTCTTTAAAGCCCCTTGTTTTTTCCTTCTGTGCGAGGGCGAGAAGATAATTCAGTTATTGAAAGTGTCTCGGAATGAACAGAACTCCCAGACCGGTGCCTATATCATTCGGCCCCTCTGGTTATCCCTGCAGAAAATATAGATGCTTTGGTAAGAATACGTGCCCTGTCCCCAACCTATAAGAGGAGGGAGAACGAAGATGGCTCAAGCGCTTTCGCGGCGGCCGACATCAGAAACCCACGTCCTCTGCCTCGCAGGGTACCCCCCTTCGTATGTCCACGGCCGTCGCGTTGACCGCCAGCTCCACTATTGTCCAGCCTCAAAACTACCGAGATCACGTGGCGGAACTGCCGACTTCCTCTGCGGAACAACGGCTGGCGCGCGTACTTGTGCGGTTAGCGCACTTGAACAAGAGAGGCCCAGCTGTTGTTGAGATTCCCGTCCCAAGTCACCAAGTTCTGGCGGAGATGGTCGGAACCACGCGCCCGCGAGTGAACCTATTCATGAATCGATTCAAGAAGCAGGGATTCATAAACCATGATAGGGGATCAAAAGTGCACCAGTCGTTGCGGAACGCTCTCCGGAACCGCTAGGAATCACCTTTACGCTATCTTCAGGACGAGTTGGAATTCAATAGACGCCGGGGGGCCGCCCGGCACAGACTGTTCGATATGGAACAGCTCGCTGGGCCCATGCTATTCTGTCTTAGCATGTCTTCCGTAGTTCAACGTAAGCCCGTCACGCGCCGTCGCTCCCACAAAAAGGCAAGTTTAGGCAGCCCTGCGTTCGATGTGAAATTGTTTCTCGACTCGACCGGTCTCGGGAGAAAGGTCGGCAAGTTTCGAGGAAAAGAAACCGTTTTCGCACAGGGCGATCCCGCAAAGAATGTCATGTACATTCAGGAAGGCGGCGTGAAGCTTACTGTGGTTAACGAGACCGGCAAAGAAGCCGTTGTGGCGATTCTGGGGCCGGGTGATTTTTTTGGTGAAGGCTGCCTTGCGGGCCAGTCCATTTGCATGGCAACGGCAACGGCGATTGCACCCACCACCGTACTCGTCATTGAGAAAAACGAGATGATTCGTGTGCTCCACGGGGAACACGAGTTTTCCGACCGCTTCATCGCCTACATGCTGGCACGGAACCTCCGAGTCGAGGAGGACCTGGTCGACCAGCTCTTTAACTCCAGCGAGAAGCGTCTGGCGCGCACTCTGCTGCTGCTCGCGCGCTATGGCGCGCCGGGCCAGCCTCAAAAGGTGCTTCTTAAAGTCTCGCAAGAGATGCTGGCGGAGATGATCGGTACCACACGCCCGCGGGTCAATTTTTTCATGAACAAATTCAGAAAACTGGGCTTCATCGAATACAACGGCGAGATCCACATCAACAATTCCTTGCTGAGTGTTGTCCTGCACGAGTAACGAACTCGCGAGTTTGCACAGCGGGAGGATACACCGTGACTACTCCGAGCATAGAAGTCGGCTAAGTGTGCGCTCTCGTATTACGTTTCCTTAAGAGGATGAAAATGAAAGCCGCGATCGCCGCTGCAATCAGCCCAATGATGGCGATGAGAACTGGATGTCCAAGTCGCGACATGACCGTCGTGAGCATGCGCCGGCCATAGTGGGCTGCCAGGAACGCCAGGAGAGAGTATCGGACAATTCGACCGGCCGTCAGCGCCACCAGGAATTTTCCCACGGAATATTGCATTGCGCCTGCGGCGAGGACAAATGGAACCATGGGAGCTGGCGGCGGCAGCAAGGCAGCGATGGCGATAGCTCCAAAGCCCAACGCCCAAATATCCTGCAGACCTTATCAAAGCGCCCGGGCCGAGAACTTGCGTTCGAGCGTTTCCTTCCCGCCTTTTCGAGCCAGCCGGTAGGTGGTGTAGCCTCCGATTACCGAACCAATCGTCGCCATCAAGGCGTAATAGAGCCATAACTCTTTCTTACGGGCAGACAATACGATCGTCAGGATATCCATGCTTCCGGGGAGCGGAATCACCGAGCTGTCAAGCAGCCCGAGCGGAATAAATCCCAATCCGCCGAGGTGAAAGATCCAACGCCGCACACTGCGGGCTACCGTTGGTGCAACTATGACGATAATTTGGCGAGCGACCATTACATTCGAAGTCAGCATCCATCCTTGGACGCAAGGCATATCAAGGATACCGATCGCGTCGCGCGATTGGCCAAGACGTTCTCCATAAAAGAGCGCGTTCCCTGCCCTTCTCCAGAACAGATCGAGCTTCTGCCCGTCGTTTCTTCATGGCTAACTTGACGCGAAAACATGGCCACGAAGAGTTCCTGCTCTCGATTTGGCAGGGATTTCAGCTCTTCACTCGACGCACTTGGATCAGGAGAACCCGTCGAACCAATATTCTTGAGTAGACTAGCGCGTCAAGAATGGAGCACCTATACAAAAAGGAACAGATTTGCTTCTGTTCCAATTGGAACAGACAGGCGAACTCCGGCCTCTTAAAGTGATCTTGCTATTAGACCCTTTCGTTAGCGAAAAGACGGGCATGAATATGTGGCGCAGAAATTGTCCAGTTTGTCGGCAACCGCTGCAAAAGAAGCATCCCTCGGAGACGGTCCCCTGCTCCTGTGGTAAGTACGTCTGGAAGGGCTAGAGTTGCCCTAACGGCTGCGGTAAAGAAAAACAGGGGGTGAATTTAGAATCGCCGACTGCTCGTTTGATCCGGGCTCACGGGCCTATGGCGTGTTCCATGTTAAGTAATCCAGCGAGAGAACAACTCAGAGAATGTTCACAGCTCGTGCGGCAAGCAGGGCAATAATCGTGAGAGAAATCAACGACTGAACCATCATGCCAAGTTTTGCCCGGCGCGACAGAACCGCCGTATCTGTCGGCGAGAAAGCCGTACTCGTATTAAAAGCGAGAAACAGATAGTCCACGAAATGCGGCGTCCATGACGGATCCTCGTCTTCTCGGCGCAACATCTGCGGGAAAAGAAACGCGCTATTCATGAGGCCAAGCGGACGCTCGCGCCGCAGCGGGCCGCCAGCGTCGAGCTTCCAGTACCAGAGTGCGAATACGAGAATATTGGCGATCCAAAGCGCGGTCGCCGAACGCAGCAGTGCCTTCGGCGCCTCGAGATGCTGCGGAATACCCGTGACCAAATGAATTAAGGAAGCAATCATGGCAATGGTGATGATGAGATTGGCGGCGAGCGTGAGAATCCGAGTCACATTGTGATGACCGCGGCGATCGGATACGACGATAGGAATCAGCAAAAGGACAATAACTAAGAGCAACAGCCAACTGGGGCCAAGGGAAAGCGGCGCGGGCAATGCCAAGTACACACCGGCGGCTGCCAGCATCGCTACGAACGCTGGCCAGCGCGGTTCACGAACAATTTGTATGCTCATAAGGTTCTAGCCGAGAAATGCGTGGCCAGTCTAATACTGCCGGCACCGCGTTTCACAACGCACACTGGCGAGACACCAAGCACCAGGTTCGTGAGGAATTCTGATGATGCGCAATTTGGCCGGGCCGTCTCACTACTCCCTGTTTCAACCTTGAAGCGCAATCGGTTCTGTCGTCGACAGATCTAGAATGCGTTGGCGCAGTCTCGCGCGCGCCCGAAAGATGCGAGTTACTTCTTTCGCTTTGCGGTGACGGTAACCTCAACGTGGGTACCCTTTTTGAGTCTTACCTCGTTGCCATTTCCGTCAGCCAAGGTATTTTCAATACGGAGATCTCGAGGCTGGTGGTCGGCCACAGCAATCTGTGCCTTTTCCCGTTGGGTCGTACGAAGAGACGCGATAATTTTGTGGACGGTTCCGGGTAGGGTGGTCCTTGCCTGACCTGGAACGCGTTCGGTGTCTAAATTCAATTCTGCTGTTCGTGCCGACTTTGCCATACGCGGCTTCGCCATTTCCTTCTTAATGCTGGCACGTGTCGCGCTGTCGGATTCTTTCTCATTCAACATGCATCCATCGTGACATGTAGAAGGAAGTCGTGCAGTCCCATTTCGAACAGTTGCGAAATATCCGGAAGTGATGCAGATTGCGAATGAGGCGGAGCCAAATAGCAGTAGATTGGGGAAACGTGTTATTTCACCACTCTCCCAAGAGGACAGCGGATTTCAAAATGGGGGTTACGTGCCACGCCTCTCATTTCAGGCCTCGAGACGCAGGTCGGGAACTGGGTGACCTATCGCAAAATGGTACACGACTTGTCCTTGCTCAGGGTTTAGGTTGAGGTATCGCTGTACTTCGTCGTCGAAGAACGCTCCAATACCTGTGGCGCGAAGGTTCAAAGCCTCGGCAGCAAGATACATTCGCTGACCGATTGCACCCGCCTCGAAATGGACATAGCGATATCCACGATCGCCATAGCTTCGGGCGGCAGTTTCAAAATCGCCGATCATAGAGAATGCAACGCAAGCATTCGCTGCCAAGTCTTGCCTAAGGCTCAGAGATGCGGCTATGAGGCGTTGATCGCCCTGCTTGATTTTCTCCAACTCCGCGTGCTCCGGCCAATAACGATAAACTCCGGGCGCCAAACCTTCGACCCGATGGACGTAAAGATACAGTTGGACAAAACGAAGTGTGGCGAAATCGGCGAAGAGAGGCTCTTCCGTGACCGCCAGGAGAGTCGCAAGTTTCGACAGCGGGATCGACTCGTTCCCGCCCCTGAAGTCGAGAGCGGAGCGCCGCGCACGGACGACCTCTCCGAAGATGCAGTCTGCGGTGCTTGGGGATGGTAGCTTGGTCTCGCCGCGGCGGTTTTGCCTGGGCTGGCCAGCAAAAGGAATCGCGGCTTCGCTATGGATCTTCGTAGCAGCGTGGACTTTCTCAATCTGGGGGTACGATACCTGCTCATCCGAAAGCCGATTGGGTCGACCGCCAAATAAAACGGTCTCCGCTGGATCGTGCACCTTCAGAGGAATGGACGGGCCATGAAGCGCGACGATCAACATGGGCCATTCATCATAATTGAGGAGACAGCATTGCGACACTGTGTCGTCCAAGAAGTGTCCGAGGCCAAAGCTCTCGCATCCGATCGCTCGCGCAGCGAGAGTAAGCGCCTCCCAGGCGTGCCCGATATCGTGCAAGCAGTACCGATATGCGCGCTCCCCGTACTTCCAAGCTTCGCGCCAGGCGATAGTAGTTAAAACGAAAACAAGCGGGGCGGAGCTGCTGACAAGTTTCCCGACAAAATCTCCGATGCCCCGCTGTTCTGCCATATGGGACGAGGGACGGTAATGATAGAGACCGTCGGGCCACTCCACGAGACCCCGCGTGCAGAAGTGAAATTCGCTCGGATGGAGATTGCCAGAGGAGGGATTGACGCGCAGCGCGTAGATGTCTCCGGTTGACGCGACACGTTTGGATGCGCTGATCGAGGCTGAGTAGAACATCAATTGCGAAAGGAATGCCGCACCATTCTTAGCGAGAGTGCTACCTAGCCGACCCCTAAGCACCTCGATCGCGGAAGCTTCTGGCATGGGTGGGTCAGCCGGCAAATCGAGTATTGGAACGCCTTCATAATGACGAAACGGATCGGGCATATTGGCCCAATCCAGATACTGCCGGGTTCGTCGCAGTGATTCGACACTATGCTTTGTGAATTCATGGTACTCACGCCATGCCATGTGATCTGCGTCCTCAAAACGCTTCCACACTCTCGAACTCCGCTAATCCCCTGCCGTCAAAAACGCCTTGGTTTGCGACGACGCACAAATGATCCATGCCGGCAGAATTGGTCGTAGACTTTAGAATCCGAGTGTTCTGCTCCGACAGGCAGGAGGGTTGCAAAACTGCGCGCCATGGATGACTTTACGATCATTCTCCCTGAATTGACCGATATGACCTCCTGCGACTTGAAGGTGTACGAAGGACTCGAGCGGCTTTGGCGAATGGTGGAAAGATACAAGATGACAGCTCCCATCACAATAACCGTCGTCGACAAAACGGCGAGACATGTTCGCGCAATTCGGGGCGATCGCATCCAGGCAGGCGCTTGGCAATTGGAGGATACACTGACTGCGGCAACGCCGCCCTTGGAAGGCGAATTCGAATCCGCACTGACCATAAGCGTAAAAGATGCCAAGGGGAATATTTTGAAAATGAGGCTACAACTTGAAGTGGCAAAGCCTGAACTCACCCAGAAAAAAGTCGATCTGCTCTGACCCTTGAGAAGTGGTTATGCTGTCACTTCGCGTTCGACCTCGCGCGACGCAGTTTTCGCAACGGAAATGAGATTGTCAGTATCAACGCAGGAGTGGCCGAGTCCTATTTTTTTTTTTTATTGGGCCGCACCTTATGGACAAAAATCTTCTCTAAGTCCTGACACACTCCTACTTTATCTTGGCGATGTAGCCATAATGGCAATCTTCGACGCCACAAAACCAGCCAACACGCGGTTCCGCGTCAATATTCTTTCGGCGATAAAATTAGCGGCCGTGTATGGGGCATTTCATGGTGTTTATGCTAGGCTCGTCGACGGCGTACGCTTGCCCAGGCATCGCAAAGAGCATGTAATATCCAGCAGCGGAGTTGAATCGAACGCTGCACCCCACGGAACCGCAATGGTATGACGCAAGGGAGCCCTCGCCTCTTTGATCTGGCTCACTCCTACGGAGTACCGGAAAAGCTAAAGGCCAGACTGCAAGGGTCAATTCGGGAATGCGACCTTCGCAACTGGCCTCCGTGAATCAGCCTTCGCGAACTCACAGCTTGCCGAGCCCGGACGCATCCCGGCAACTGCTCACTCTCAACTACTGATTCGACGCTCGCTCGGATTCATTGCGCGGTGCGCTCTTCTGCAGGACGTTGACCAGGTGGCGGCCAGTTTCGGGTACGCCGGTCTTTTTACCTCTCACGGTGTCCTTGGCCTTGATGGGATGGCCATAAACGTCTGCGCTTGCGTCATCGTCGGGACGAAGTGTGGAGCCCTCGAGCGAAACGCCCGGCTCTCCATGCAAAGCTATATCCGCTGATCCGCCCGCTTCTTCGGTAAAGGGTCTTCGCTGCGCTCCGATGAACGCCACAACCCGGCGCCCTTGACAGCGGGAGGACAGTGGCCTCCCCTCGCCGGGAAGGTTTCCTGTGGAAGGACGCCCGCGACCCGAAGTTTGATCCTGGGCGCAACGGACATGGAGTACCGTTCACTTCGCTAGTGGGCGGCCAACTGATTTTTTGGTAGGGACAAGTTGAGATTCATCGCGTGACCGGCTGGTACCAAAGGTGTCCCAAATGGGATAGTTTTACGGCAGAGTATTATTGGACTATTTTCGAATGAAAAAAAGGGAACTGACTGCGAAACAGGTGTCCTCCGTCCCTTGCCCTACGTTCGGTGTCGCTGCAGGGCAGCGTTGTATTCTGCATTCAAGTGCCCCACGCTCAGAACCACATGTGGACCGGAAGCTTTCGGAGCAAAAAGAGTTCCCGGAAGCTGGCTTAGGCCATGTCAGAATCGGAGGTCCAATCAACCCATGAGGTCCAAGCTAGAGGCGCCTCCCCAAATTTCATTCGATTTGGACGGATTGATCGCACTAAATAAAAGCTTCGCGCCAGGAGGAACAATTTTCTCTGAAGGCGATATCGCCGAGACGCTCATGTACATCCAAACTGGCCGCGTGAAACTCTCCATGGCTTCTAAGACCGACAAAGAGGCCACTGTCGCCATTTTCGGCCCAGGCGAATTTCTTGGTGAAACGTGCCTTGGAAGTCAGAATATTCGTATGAGGACCGCCACCGCGATTGCACCCACGGCTCTGCAAGTCATTGAGAGAAAGGAGATGATCCGAGCTCTCCACGCCGACCATGCGCTTTCCTACCGCTTCCTGTCTTATCTGATTTCGCGCAACGTTCGGCTCGAGGAGGATTTAGTCGACCAGGTTTCTCACTGCAGCGAGAGGCGGCTCGCCCGGGCACTTCTGCTGCTCGCAGGGAAGGGGTATCGCCGCAAGCGGCACAGACTTGCAGGAATATCGCAAGGGACGCTCGCGTCGATGATCGGCACTACACGTCCGCGCGTCAGCTTCTTTATGAAAAAGTTCAAAACGCTGGGCTTCGTCAAATACCGTGGCCCTCTCGACGCGCACGGTGGGATACACATCAACACCACCCGTTTAGCTGAAGTTCTCCGCAAATAGCTTGTGCCCGCTCGCCTTGGCGGTCTGAGAGTATCAAACGACTTCAACCTGCTGGAAATTCAGATTGTCTATCTTCTTCAGAAGGTAGAATGGGGGCCATTGGGAACTTCTTCGTAATAAATCGGGCGAACTGAAAGGGCAAGACTCGGTATGCTTTCAGAATCTTTTAGCTCTGCTATCCCTTCATTTGTGTTCCGACCATCGGAAGATCCTGAAATGGTAGTTGCTTTGGATGGACACGAGAGTCTCGTAGTATTTGGTCCGCGAGTTATTTGGCTAGCTGGGATTTTTTGCCACTCTCGGGTGCTCGGCACAAACATGAGATGCGAACTCCTTGTCGCGTCGCTGTCCGAAGTTCGTCTTCATCTCCTCAATGGATTTGCCGGCGAGCGGCCATGAAGGGTTGAACACCCATGCATAAAGATACAGCTTGTTTCTCCTTGTTTTTTTGCACTCTTCGATTCGGGCACTTAAAGACGAAGGATCTATATTCTGTTGCATACACCCCCCCAAAAAGAGGGGGCGTGCATCTAAATATTGACAGACAGGCATAAACACTCTGCGCACGGCCCTTCGAGTGACAGCGCTGCGGGAATAGGTTTGGGGAAATCTGTATGGAGGAAGATCCGGGATTCACCGCAACGGGAGCCGGGTGACCTGCAGGAGCGAACCGTGCGTGGCGTTCCAGAAGATACCGAGGAGTGCGGCAACATTCCAGCCCCACAAGAACAAGCGCATCTGCGCAGTCGTGTAAGGGCGGCGCCTCCAGAAAATCGCCGCGTCAAAAACAAACCACAGCGCGCCGGCGAGTAGAAAGCCCGAAATCACGCGGTCGCGAAAAAACCGGTAGACCAGCGCGGTTTCGCTCGCAAGAAAAACGGCGATAAGCAGCTTTGTCGGGATTCTTCCGAGCACAATCGCCAGCGTTTTGCGGCCGCTTTTCTGGTCGGGCTCGATGTCCATGACTTCGCCGAAAAGATGCGAGTGCATGGCGAACATGGCGCCGAACAGGAAAGCCGGCCACGGAAGTTGCGGCATTTTGTTCAGCCAGCTGCTCAGCACGAAGACCAGCAGATAGCTGGCTTGGATGAGAACGTCGAAGGGCGGACGGCCCTTCCAGGCAAACGGCCGCGCGTTGTACACGAACACCGCCAGGAGAAGCGCGGCCAGCCACGTGAGAAGCTTCGGCCCAGTCCACACCAGGAACAAAAACAGAAACGGAGCCTGGATCGCCGCGATCTGCCAGCGCAGCGCTTTGAGCTGAGAAGTTTCTCCGCGCGATCCGAACATGTAGTTGCCT
>Ga0137361_10001452_pt1 | contig 14744 bp, 15 predicted proteins | sample Mad1_80_16metaG_FD_104923 | JGI IMG/M metagenome (GOLD analysis project Ga0137361, IMG submission 104923) | Vadose zone soil microbial communities from Angelo Coast Range Reserve, California, USA - Mad1_80_16 metaG | ecosystem: Environmental > Terrestrial > Soil > Vadose zone | place: USA... | reverse complement strand
TTTTAAAAAGTAATTTTTTCCTATTTTTTTTTTTTATATTTGCGCCTCGCAGGAAAAAAATTTAAAAAAAAAAAAAAAAAAAACAAAAAAAAAAAAAAAAAAAAAAAAAAAAGAAGTGAGGAAGCAAATTTTACAGGTGTCATAAATTCGTGGTTGAGACGTTCGCCGTGAATGTTGAAGGTATGGAAGTGAACAATGAAGGGAGACGAGTTGTGGACGCTCTAAAGTAAGCCGTTTGAGCGAAACAAACTAATTTATATTTTAATATTGTATATTATTTACCTCTGGAAGCAGAACATATTCTGTGGAGACGTTTGATCTTGGCGCCTAAATTATAAAATAAGTAAGTTAGCAAAATTTTAAAACATTTGTATTCATATAGAAGGAGCTACCAATAACTCGTTTAGATCGATGTTTTCTATCTTTAAGTATTTACTTCCAATTACCAGCGGCAAGCGTTGAGACGTGGTTACATTTGGCTGTTGACTCAACGTAGAAGACGGTTGAGATCTTTTACGAGTTGACCTTTTACGTTTCGTACTTGGCTTTTCTTGTGGCTGCTTATTGGTAGATGTTGTGCGACTTTTTTTTCTAGGAACAAGAGCTGATGGCTCGCTGTCGTCTAGAATTATTGAGATAAATATTTGCAAATTTTAAAGTTAGACTAAAATCTTAAACATACGGCTGCGGTTTTCTCCAGTGCGTTTCCGTAAATTGACCGACGGACTTGATGATGTTTCAGGGTTTCTGGCCTCGAGGATATTCCCTAGTGGCCAAGATTTTGTTATCGTTCCCTCTTTAACAGATAAAGACGTTAGATTGGCGCAGTTTTTTTCATTCGTAGGGTCTATGCATTGATGGTTGAATGAGCGTCTGGAAATGAGAAGGATGCTCCTCACCTAACACAAACCAACCGCATGTGTCTTCGTTCAGATGGTCGAAATTCTCTGGGATACGATTGGCGATTTTTGATGCTGCTTCATGAACAGTTTGATTTCCATTTGCGATGCCAAAAAGTTGATCCCAGATAAAATGTTCTAGTTCAGAAATAATGTCGGGACGTTCGTTCCCAAGCGCTTTCGAATACTATATAAGAAAAAGAAATTACCAGTAAAAAAGATGTTTTTTTTTGGATCTGGTAAGATTTTCATAAAGTACGTACAAGAGCCATTTTATAACGTTGAGTGTAAAACGTCGATAGATGAATTTGAGCGTCTTGTAGGAGGAAAAGGGGACTGATGAGTAGAGCCATCTGAAGGGGCAGCCGCAAGGTCTCCATTTGTTGTTTTTCACCAGCGAGCTTTTCCAAAAAAGCAGGATAGAAGTCGATTCCGTCGTTTTGAGTATAAGGTGGGAATCTAGAAAATGAAGGATGGCCGATTTTTTTTAAAATAAATAAATAAATATATATATATATATATAGGCTGACTTTGAAGATAGTAGGCTGAACTCTTGAGGAGATCCAGGAAAATCGGGGATAGTCTAAAGCGAGGACGTGAGAGGAAGTATTTTAGTTAAATTAGTAAGAAACGGTTGTGACGTACATTTTTTTCAGCATGCTGTTGCAACATAAATGAAATGTGTGTAGCTGCTAGTTGTAAATTGATCAAGCTTTTATCGACGTTCATATTCGAGTGCAATCGATACAGGGCTTGCAATTGTTGAGTGGGAAGGTTTGACGCTGATTCATCGGTCTCGATGTCTGTTTTAGACGATATAAAATTGAGGCGGAACTTTTTCAAAATTGCTGTCCAATTTGCAAAGGAGCGTAAGCTTTTCTGTTTGTTGTTGGATGAAGTTGATGAAATAAAGTGGGGGAAAGAAAAAAAGCGCACTTCATTTTTGGAAAAGTTTAACCCCATTTTTTTATGAACCGGAGGCTGGATTTGATCGCTTGGCAAATCAAGTTTGACTATAACGTCTAAAAGACGAAAGGCGCAGAGTAAGCTGCAGAGATTGTTTGCCTTTTCTTTCGATCTTAGCAATGATGACTCTCGGTTCGTAATTGCGTCATTTGATATTTCAGGCACTGATTCGGCGTTTACTTCGTGTAATATTGCTTTTAATGGCGAGTTATGTATACTCTGTGTTTTGAGGAAGGAGTCGTAATCGTCGAGTGCGCAGCCTAGATGCTATGATTGCCGAATTTTATTACTAGCATTATCGTTTTTATTACGATTTATAAAGAAGACGTACGTAGCCTTGCTTTTCGTCTTTGTTCAATAGATCGCTGATTTTAGTATCGACCATAGGTAAGCAAGTAAACCAGGGAAAAGACGCGAGGAGAAGCGAGTTAGTACGAAAAGATTTTACAAGAGGACTTGCATTTTCCTCGGAGCGGTTAGCCACTGAAGTTTCTCCATCGACTTGCATACTGTTGTCGAAAGTCTGATCGATAGACATATCCATATTTCGCTGTGTAGAGAAGATTGCACTAGATGCTTGAAAGAAACGAACTTTGGTTATGTAAGTTGCACAGTTTTAAAATCAAACTTAATTCACGTGACCTTGCCGACAAGGGTATTCCTAGATCAAAATAACTTTTTTTTTTAAAAAAAAAAAAGAGTTGTGTCAAGATATCTACTATTGTTACATGATGCATGTAAACAATAATCAACATATTATTTTTGAACAAATCTTGTTGTGGTCTGTTTGAATAGTCAACGAGCTTTTCCTTATGAAACCGAAATAAATGTCAGTGTACGCAGACGCGAGGTGTAGAATAGGAAATGGCTACAAATAACAGTTCCCGTTTTTCCCGCTTTTATTTTCTCTCGTGGTTATATAATTTAATTAGATTTTTTAAAAGAAAGGAAGGAGGCGCCTTGGTCGTAAGAGAGGGGGAAAAAATTCACTCACTATTTTCATCTTTCTTTGCCTAAAGGCCTTCTTGAAATGTCAGAAGGAAAAAAATGGAAAAAAAAAGAACATAAAGGAAGTCTGAATACATCGTTTGATTATGAGGCAGGGGAAGGGACTTAGTATCTGGTGAGCATCTGGATCCCAAGGAAAAAAATATCGCTGACTTCATATGATTTCTATCATCTTATACACCTTACTTGAGTTTTTAATGACTTTTTAAAAAGGTGGTTAGTGTTGAGTTTAAGATGATAGGAGAGAGCGAGAGAGAAAGAATAAAGAGGGGGAAACTTAGGGCCTGGCGGACGCCTTGCTCCCAAGATAAGAATATCACTTGCTATATATATTATTATTATTTTCCGCATAGACTTCCCTTATACAACGAATAAAGAAAAGAGAGTGAATCAGAATTTTTCTTTTGATTATGATATAGAGGAAGGAATCTAGCACTTGGTAGGTGCTTCGATCCCAAGATAGGAATGTCACTCACTTTATATGAATTTTCCGAATTCAGATTTCCCTTAAAAACCGCAACATAAGATAGCGAATAATGTTTTTTTTTTTTTTTTTTGGGATTATGAGATAGAGAAAGGGACCTAGCACCTGGTAGGTACTTTGATCCCAAGATAGGAAAACCATTCACTTTATAAAATTTTCATTATTAAATACAATTTCCGAAATCAAGCTTTCCTTGAATACCGAAAAAAAAGGAGAGGGTGAATCAGATTCTATCTTTTGATTATGAGATAGAGGAAGGGACCTAGCATGTGGCGGGTACCTTGGTCCCGAGATAGGAACGTCGTTTACGTTATATATATTTTATTATTGAACACGTTTTCCTTCTCTTGAACACCGAAAAATAAAAGAGGGTGAATCAGAATTCATCTTTGATTATAACGAGAAGTACGGGATCTAGCACTTGGTGGGTGCCTTAATCCCAAGATAGGAAAATGACTCACTTTATATTATTAAATACAAATTCCGAATTCAGGCTTTCCGAAAAAAAATAAAAAAATAAAAAAGAGAAGGTAAATCAGATTCTATCTTTTGATTATGAGATGGAGGGAGGGACCTAGCACCTGGTGGGTACCTTGATCCCGAGATAAGAACATCGCTTACTTTATATAATTTTTATTATTGAACGCGTTTTCCTTCCCTTGAACACCGAAAAAGAAAAAGAGGATGAATCAGAATTTATCTTTGATTATAAGGAGGAGTACGGGATCTAGCACTTGGTGGGTACCTTGATCCCAAGGTAGGAAGATCACTCACTTCATATAATTTTCATTTTTAAGTACAATTTCCGAATTCAGGCTTTCAGAAAAAAAAAGGAGAGGGTGAATCAGATTCTATCTTTTGATTATGAGATAGAGGAAGGGACCTAGCACCTGGTGGGTACCTTGATCCCGAGATAGGAACGTCGCTTACTTTATATAAATTTTATTATTCATTTTCCTTCCCTTGAACACCGAAAAAGAAAAAGAGGGTGGATCAGAATTTATCTTTGATTATAAGGAGAAGTACGGGATCTAGCACCTGGTGGGTACCTTGATCCCAAGGTAGGAAAATCACTCACTTTATATAATTTTCAAGTACAATTTCCAAATTCAGGCTTTCCGAAAAAAAAAAAAAAAGAAGGTGAATCAGATTCTGTCTTTTGATTATGAGATGGAGGAAGGGACCTAGCACCTGGTGGGTACCTTGATCCCAAGATAGGAATGTCGCTTACTTTATATAAATTTTATTATTCGTTTTCCTTCCCTTGAACACCGAAAAAGAAAAAGAGGGTGAATCAGAATTTATCTTTGATTATAAGGAGAAGTATGGGATCTAGCACCTGGTGGGTGCCTTGATCCCAAGGTAGAAAATTTACTCACTTTATATAATTTTTATTATTAAATACGATTTTCGAAACCAAGCTTTCCTTGAATATCGAAAAATAAAAAGAGGGTGAATCAGAATCTATCATTTGATTTTGACATGGAGGAAGGGGCCTAGCATCTGGTGGATACCTTGATCCCGAGATAGGAATGTCGCTTACTTTATATAATTTCTATTATCGGATGCATTTTCCTTTCCTTGAATACCGAAAGATAAGAAGAGGGCAAATCAGATTTTATCTTGATTATGAGATAGAGTACGGGACCTAGCACCTTGTGAGTACGTTGATCCCAAGAAAGAAATGTCGATCACATTATGTATTTTTCTTTATCCGATATGTTTTCTTTGATTTGGGAGGTTTGTTGTGACACGTCATAAACCCGCGATCCATGATAAATACTGTTGATGATGGGTCAGATCAAGAGATTGAGCAAAATAGCATCGAATGTTAAGGCGCTGTCATTTAGAGAGGTTTCTAGCAGAGTCAGGTAGCTATGGTTGCAATGAAAGAGAGGGTAAGGATGGGTGAAGAAAAGAAAAGGAAAGTAAAGTGTCGTGTTTGTAGTTGTTGTTGTGGGCTTGTTTACGTCCAAGAAATAAAACTACATTTTGGTCGAAATTCCATCGGTAATTCTTTTAATGAATTTTGCTTTGTTTGCGGTCAAGATTGTCTTTGATATATTTTAGGGTTGGGTGTCGAATTCAGCCGGATGATACAGGACTAGCATTACAGCATTGATATTTATCATAAATCGAAGGGTCTGAGCCATCGGCATTATATCGTACCGAGCTTTAAAAATCTCCTAAGAAATGGAACAATATATCGAAGTAGAAAGAAGTCTGATAATAAATTCATGACTTTGTCCATCCGGGCCATCTCATAAGGCAATTCCGAATCTCAATTTCGGGCCAATTTACCTGGCGTTGCGTCTAAGCTTTAATTGTCGTCCACAACAAGTACTGGACATAGGCAACGCTGGCAGCACTCTAACTTAATAAGCGTGATCTTTGAGAATCAACTTTACCTAACATTAATCAACACTCCGAGTCACAGTTTCAACTTGAAAACGCTGCATTATCAATTTGAGTATCTCGATGGCTCGTTTGGACATTCGGAATTTGGTGACAATTGCATAGGGGTGGATCTGGACGCGTGGCGAAGTGGAGGGTTTATTGGAACTCGAACGTACTCTCTAATTACCGCAAGAAAATGGAGGGATATGATTTGACTTTTGAAAAACTTATATAAAGTTTTATTAACAGATTGTTCTCAACATTTTTAACAATTATTTAGGTCTACAAGTGATGAAAACTCCCAGAATATCGTAGATAAGTTATTCATGTTTTAAAAAATTGAAATAAATAAAGAAAGATAAAAGAAAATAAAATTTATTTCGAGTTTTATTTTGTGATTATTCTATCTTATGTTTGCTTTCTAAACATGTATATATAATTTTTAAAAATAGTCATTATGCAGGGGGATAAAAGAAGTCCAAAATTTATTGAAAAAAAAAGTGAAAAGTAAAAGTAAATAAGAAGATCAAAGTTTCATTCTCTTGCCCCTTTTCATCAAATCTTCCATTCTAGAAAACATGGCGTAGCCTTCTTTAATCCTGCGTTTTCTCTCCTCTTTTCTAAATGCCATTATTGCAGGGTCGGTATTTTCCAGATTTCTGTCTGTTCTGAAGCCATTTTCAATGTGCCGAAAGATTTCACCTGAACAATATTGGGTGAATGACATCCTTACTTCGCTCTTGTCAGTGGGGATATTGGAGTGTGCGATAAGGGCCGAGGGCAAGCAAACGCATGCCCCTGCTGGAAATTCTAGAACTAGACCAAGATCCCAGAGGACGAGATGTCCGCCTTTTGTCGCATCAAATTCACCCAAGGCCGTAATAGTGCACCATCCGAAGGGGCAGTTTTGAGTATCGACGTGTATCTTCGTTACTACTTGCTTTCCAAGATTGAATGCAGCCGAAGGCATAATAGATCTTGGGAATAGTTGTCCAACTAAATGTGGATATACTTCCCATAATTTGTTAAGGTTCGTATGATAATATTGATATGCTTTGGGATGCCATAGTGCAAATGTAGCTATATATTTTTTTTAAAAAAAAGGACGTTAATAATAATAATAATAATAATAATAATAATAATAATATAAGAATGAACTTCTTTATTCTTTTTTTTTGGGGAAGAAAGATTTATAATTGTAAACGAGTTAGACTCACCATCTTGATATGAAGCCAGTCGTTGGATATCTACATCTTCTAACAGAGTATCCGCAAGATGTTGAAAGCGGCCCAAACCTCGATTGTTTGGTGTTGTGTGGCCGTTTCCGTACGATAATCCAATATTGAGCGCAAAATAGCCATCGCCTCGTTTACCATTATGTAGGTCCTTACTAGTGAAACAAATTTCCGACATTTCCCGCTTCATCGTATCGCATGCTTTTCGAACACTTCCAAGATACGACATGTCGTTTGGAGAGGGAGCTAGGACAGCTACAACGTGTCCTAGCTTGTCTGTAAGGGGCTGATGTCTATAATTTTTTATTTTATTTTATTTTATTTTATTTCAATGAAATTTTACACTCACAATGTATCGGATTTGACAAGAACGAATCCTAGAGCGATAGCATCCTCCAAAGTTTGAATTTCAGGCGCGTTCGAGAAGTCGGTAAGTTTTGCAGTATAACCTCCAAGGTTTAAGCGCAAATTAGTCTCTATAAGTGACGTTTTCCATTCTTTAGAATTGCCAATGTAATTCTTCTTTACAGTCGGTCTTGGAAGATGTCCGTATTTCTTCCAGTCTTTTTCGTCTTGTATTTTTTTCTTCCAATGCTTGTAATTCAACTTGTTATTAGAAGAAGACTTGGTGGGATCACCTCCTTTTTTTAGGCATGGAAGCTCGATTATTTCTTCTTTTTCCGGACGGAATTTTCGTTTTGTATTGCTATTGTTTCCACCATTCGGTTCTTCCTCATCAGAGTAGATTGTTTCTTCATCCCTTTCAATTTCGTATGTCTCGATTATTCGAGTGTCGTACAAATCTTGTAAAGAAAATTCTGCCATTTGCAATGTATTTATTAGTTCCATTTCGTGAATGCGCCCTGAAACAACGTCTCAGTATCAAAGATATTAAAAATTGATTTAATTTCAACCATCTAATTTTATTTTCTGTTTATTTTTCAAATTAAATGAAGAAACTTACCTTGGGAATGAAACGTTTGATCTAAGGGCATTTTTTTTTGCTCCTTTTTATTTCCCCTTCTTTTTAAAAAATATTTGGCTTTTTAAAAACGAAAAATTAACGAGAAGTGTAAAAACTCACAGTTCTGAATGGCCACGGGTTAACACTCTCTTCAGGTTTTATTATTCTTTCGAGAAGAAGGAGAATGACATAAGCCGTAAGTTGAACATTCATGTGACTTTTTTTTTTTTGGGGTTGTGAAACCAAACAAGGTACAACATTGTCTTTCTGTCTACCATTTATTGACGTTTATTTGAGATAGTTAATTAGACGACTTTTTCTAAAGAGTCACCTACCCTAAATATTCTTGAACTGCAATTGTTTATATGAAAGACTTTCTTGCTCTGATAGTCGGGAATTGAGTGGATGTCGACAATTGTAAGCCTCTAGTAATGAATTTAGTTAGTACTGCGGTCATGTGTTTAGAAATTTAAATTGCACTCGGTGTCAAACAAAATTATGCGGCAACTTGAATGGGTCCATTTAAACCCATATGTCTGGTATCATAAACGTCTGTCATACGAACAATTGTCAAGAACAACGCCGTAATGAATGCTATTGAAAAGAACTTAATGCTTAAGTCTTTCTAGACTAAATTCAGCGTTATTGTTTTTATCCCCTTTAGTAAAAAAAATTTAGAAGATCCGGTACATTGTTCAGTGCTGTTGAATTGTATTCTACGATGAAACTTGACACTCTCGTGACCACGTATTTGAAAAACTAAATTCTACATAGTTTCGGATTAAATCAGATGGCGTTAAGCCAATTAAACTTATATGTCCATTGGCCGATGGACGCACTGACATTTCCCTCTGGTAGGTATATTAAAGCTGTAGATCGCAATGTATGAGCAGCCTCTAATTTATGGCGTAGTATGTAGGGATTAAAACGCAATTAATTTGAAATCTATGTGATGTAAATCGGATGTTGAAGCGATGGTGAATATTCAAACTGGAATTGTTATAATCAAAAATTTATCGTTTTAAAAGGTTTCTTTCGATCATTGTGTGAATGTTTAAGTGTATTTTGTTGTCATTTATTTGCACAGTTAGAGTTGTATATATTCGTTTCTTCAAACGCTATGGATGAAGCTTTTTCTTTTGCATACCGTGACTTTCTTGATTGTACGCAAATGATTTTTTTTTTTTTTTGGTTTATTCTGAACTAACTAGAATATTGTTCAGTATTCTTATTTTGATTAGACCATCGTTTCGAACGCAAAGTTTTTCAAAATCGTAAGTAATGATTGGCGATTTTTCTATTGATTTCGATACTCACAATCCGTCTCTCTTTTATAGGAAAGAAGGGGTTGATAATGCCGTTAACGATCCAACTGGCTGATCTGTATCGCACAAGACCACTCTGATGATGGCGGTCTTGAAAAATACTAGATTGGTGTGATTTGGAACCATGACTTCGTGGTCTTGTGTAGATCAGATCAGTCCGTTGAGTTATTGAAGGACGTCAAGTTGGTATTTTTATTTTTATTTTTATTTTTATTCCTATTTCGCAGGTTTATAAAAGAGACAAGGTTAGTCGCTGTTCGTTTTAAACCAAGAGACATTGTGAAATTCACAGCGTCTGTCGAGTTCAATACTACTGTGACACTTACGAGCTGCAAATCTTTTGATTCAACGAGCTGTCGTGCTTAAACATATACATATAACATCGCTCAATTCCCACTACCCTTAGGGGGTCTTAGCGATTTCACATTTTCAGTTTTTTTGCGGACGGTTTGATTCTTTCCTTCTATGGTAAAGATTTCCTTCTCGGTTTGACTGTGGCTATGCTAATTTCCTTCAATGGTAGTATTTTCCCGCCGTTATTGTTCCATGGGTTTCCAAAATGTTCCATCCTTTTCTCACCATAACACATTCTGTTATCGCTCGTCGTTCTCACTATAAATCATGCATTTCTTCAACTCTACTATCTGCGGGTACACTGCAAAAACAATATTTGATTGCGAGTCTCCTTTCTCCACTGTGTCGCTTCCTTTTGGCTGCATGTTCAATTTTCAACGTCTAAAATCAAGCTCACCTGTTTCTGTCGTCATCTCAAAGGCTGTTTGGTCAACCTCGTCCCTGAACTGGTAGACACCGAGTACGATGTGAAGCTAGGCAGAGACTGATTCAACTATTGCACTACTTCGGTTCCTGATGCCAAAATGCCCTCTGTTGATGTCTGCCTTGTCTTCTCGTCAACTCCTTCGGCTGTGCAACGTCGTGATGCAGGTATTTCTTGGGGGGTCAAAAGAGTCTTCATGAAGTTCATGTCAACAACAACATCTTGTCATTTCTAGTATCTATACCACCTTTTGGTGGATCGGAAGAAGACGCACAAGAGACGTTCGAACCTTTTTCACTATCTCGGTTTTCTCCTCTTCGTAACACTGGTGGGGTTTTTTATTCTTTCATCATAGCATTGTGCTATACAATTTCTTATTTGCAGAACCTTGTCTTTCGAGTTGTCGATCTGAGGATCATGAGATGTCCGACAACTCTAATCCTCTATATATATCTGATGTTGATGTCGTAGGCCCTGGAGCCGCACTAAATGGAATGATTCTATGGATATCGATGAGGACATTTCTTTTTCTGGAAGAAGTATTCAACATATTTCTCGGCCATCAACACAGGATGTCAATTCATCAGCTAATGCATTGAGTCATCTCTTCTCTAGCATAGAGTATGCAAATAAGGCTATGTTGTTAGATCTTGTAAAGCATCACGGTGTACAGCTTCCTTCTCACATGTAATGCCAGTGTTTTTGCAACAAACCACCAACGTTCTAGTAGGTAGTAAACATCAATGGGCTCCATGTTCCACATTAAATACAATAACATTAGTCGAGCCTGAACTGTACTATTTATCTGTCTTCCGAATCACTCACTTGTAACGTGACACACGTAAGGTAGTGGGCCACGCCGACCGCGGTCGACCTTACTCCGTTATATATATGTAAATATTCCCAATTGAAAATTACCCAAGACGACCGGGGGCAAAGCGATGACATTGGTCAGTGTCAAAGAGACAAGTGTGACAGAAGCGTGTGTTCTTGCATGCAATTTAAAACAAACAAGACACAACATAGTCTTTGTGTCAATAACTTGTTGAGGTTTGTTTGGCATAGATATAGAACTTGTCAAATATGTAAGGCTTTTCTATTCTGATAGTCAGGTATTTAAGGGAAGTCAACAGGTGAGGATTCAAAATATACGTAGTGATTATTCTTGCGTTGTAGACACCCAGTTTCAATCCTACTCAAATTATAATTTTCTCGCAACAACTAATCAAATTAAATCAATGAACTTAATGAAAACAGCGACAATTATCAAACACGCGGAATATATTTTAACGGGGGGGGCCTATTTAAGATACAGGAGCGGAGGTTCCGAAGACTATTACGAACAATACGTTGGTCGAAAGATGAAAACTGGCGCCGTACTTCTCATAATCCCCCGTCTTTCCAGGATAGGTAGAGATACTGTGGCCGACAGCCACACAGGACCCAGCGGGAACTTCGCCCTGAAATTGAGGAAACGATCTACCTATATTTTCAAAATCGATACCACCACTATGCTCGACTCCTCGAGCATCGAAAACAGGAACTTTTAATGATAATAATAAAAAAGTTGTCATGAGCCTTTTTTTTAATCTCTGATTGAATAATAAAAAACGTTACCTTTGTCTGAGAAATATAACGACGCTCGAGATCGCTCGAGAGGGGTGTTGTTCGTGTGGGCTCTTCTTCCGGAAAGAGGGCTGATAGGGGTATTTTCGAACTTAGGGGGTGCGGATATACTTTCTGGGAGCGTAGAAAATGTTAGGGCTGATTTGTATAGCTGACAGACAAGGCTTTCTTTTGCAAAGATCATGGTGACGAAGCAGCAGTACCTCTCCCACTCTTGTCCGTGAAAAAGAATTGCGATTGATTTGTTCAGTCTTCCGTGGATCAAATTAGAACTTGTGCAGTATCCTGTTATTACGGCCACGGCCGGCTGTTTATCGATGAAAACCTCCTGCCGTCTTCGAAAGGTTTCTCGAATGACGAAGTCCAAGGGCGACGCACGAGATGGATTGAAGTAGCGGCCCTCCTTAACCATTGAAATGACCGACATGAGCAAGCTGTCTTTCCTAAGAATAGATTGATTATTTATAATTATGCAACGAAATGATTGAATACTCACCCAATGCTCATATCTGGAACGACAGATGGCCAAAGCGAATAAGGAATGTGAGGCGTATCAGCTGGTTCTGTGTTCCATGAGAGAAGATAACCGGCGCTATGGAATTCAGTGGAAAAAGTCAAATTTTGTAAGTAATAAATATATTGGCGTAAGGACTATATAAAATTAATTACCGTAGAGCAGGAAGTTTTTTATATTGTCGACGTAAAAGCGGATCCTGGACTTTTTTGAAGAACGATTCGTCCTCCAGTGGCAATTCTCTGAATGCGGGTATTTAGATCCTCATATGATAGAAATAAACGAGTTTAACTCCTCACTTGACTGTAAAATTTTCATAATCTTCCAAGAATTCCTTTTTTGCACTGGGAAGTTTGGGCATGGCGTTTTTTGAGATGACGCCATCAAAAGGATCGTCGGAAAGTTCGTCTTCATCTTTCCCTGTCTTAGAACTCTCCCCGCCCATCGCACCATTGCTGTTGTCATATCTTCAATTAATCGCATTGTGAGACATACGCAAATAAAAAAGACTTACCGAGATATTTGAAACGCGAGATCCATTTCCTCTTGATCCCAATCCTCAGAAATGTCGTCTTTTTCTTCTGTTTTTTGGACATCTGCGTCTGTCTGGAAAACAACTGAAGCATCTTCTCTCATTGTTTCTTTTCCCTTTCGTCTAACAGGCCTATTCAGCAGGGGGTTTATTAGACGGAAATGAAGATAATGAACAAAAAAATAAAAAAATCACGTCGTTTGGTTAGATATCGCATTGTAAGACTTTCCAGTAGAAGATGTCGCTGTTTTTGCTGGTCTTCGAATTGGAGTCGATAACCTTTTAATTAAAATAATACATGTATATGAAAATGTGGCGTATATATGATGGTTTTAAGATTTGAGTTTGCTTACTCGGTTGTTTGTTTGGAATCTTGTGTGCGGGTTTTCTTTGGCGGTGATTCACTATTGGAAGCTGAATCTTCTCCATTATCTGGAATCGTTCTCTTCTTCATTCTTTTAAGCGCATCCGTCAATATTAAATGATCAAGAAGGCGAAAGTATAATATACTCACATTCCGGATGTACTCCTTGTTGCAATTTTTTCCATTTTGGCAGTCGTTTTTCCAATTCTACTTTCTGGCGTTCCATAGTAGTTTCTATTGAAGGAAATTTAACCACGGAAAGTTACAATTAATTTGTAAAATATTCTTACACAGATCTATATGTTTAGATTATGCTGTTAGAATCACAAAAAGATCCAGAAGAGGGAAAAAAAAATACGTTTTTCCTTTTCTTGATAGCGTTGGACTTTCGTCTTTCTCGATACTATATTACAAATTATGAGCAAAAAAAATCGAGAAATTAAAATAAGTATTTACATCTCTATCTCCGCAACCTCAGAAACAGTTGGCGATAGTGACCGCATGTTTTGTTTGATCTTTGAAGTACGCGTTGATCGTTTCGACATTTGATCTTGTGAAAATTGAAAGAAGGAAAAAAGAAGGGAGAGACGAAACGCTGAAAATTTATTCTTCTACAAGTCAGTTAAATAGCAGTCAAAAGTCCTTACTCCTTTAAGTTAACAAAATACTAGCATTATTTGGACATTATGCATGATACATAGTCCTTCAACGGTTGTACTGTCTCAATCAACTTCCGTATGACGTCGTTAATAGGGTTGATTGGCTTGGAAAATTTGAATTCTTATTGATAACTTTTTTATAAGAACATATGGAGATGTACGTATCTTTTTAAATACCATCTTTTACTTTAAATTGTCTCGTTGAAGATCCGGCAAGTTTAAATTAACGAGCATGTCATTTTTGTCTAGGTACGCAATAGCGGCCAAATTGGTAGTATCTGGGTAGATGTTCTCCTTTAAATTTAAAATGATGGATCTTTATTGAAATGAGATGCTGTGGATTCTGAACTCTAAATAGATTTAAATAACATATATATTTATATGTGTACGAATGATCATAGCTCCGAGTCTTTCTTTTTGTTTTACTTTTGCCTTAAGAAGTAGTAGTTCAAAATTTCAGGGAGTAGATACGGACGCCTTTTTTTTTTTTCTCCGTCTTCTTAGGTTTTGTCGACGCGTAAAAGATCCAATATGATAAAATTGCACTGTTCTATATCTCGTAATCACGGGTCACATTGCAAAATATTTCTAAGACTAACATCAGCAAAAGAGAAGGTCGCTTGTATGCAATTGTAGACATTGCATACGAGTCACAATTATGATATTCTACATACAATTAAATGTATTTGAATACAAATGAATGTAAATTAGATATCATAATTGTGCCTTGTATATATTGTCTACATTTGCATACAAGCGACCTCCTCTTTTGCTGATGAAATTAAATAAGGTTATGATAAAGACAAGTAAAGCCACGTGCGTAGACGACAATAATGTCGCGACGAAAATAAATAAATAACCGCTCTAAAGGTCAAGTATCGAGCGCAAAATAATGTTGCAATGGATCTTGACTGGCGGATTTTAAAAAAAAAAAAAAAAAATTTTTATTTTTTATTAAATAAATATAATAAAGTTTTGTTTTTTTTTTTTTTT
>Ga0137361_10001448_pt1 | contig 14747 bp, 20 predicted proteins | sample Mad1_80_16metaG_FD_104923 | JGI IMG/M metagenome (GOLD analysis project Ga0137361, IMG submission 104923) | Vadose zone soil microbial communities from Angelo Coast Range Reserve, California, USA - Mad1_80_16 metaG | ecosystem: Environmental > Terrestrial > Soil > Vadose zone | place: USA... | reverse complement strand
GGCTTGAAATGCTTGGAGCTTTTCCATGATGCTTCCAGTATAGCTCATTCCCACCCGAACGGCGGTCCGTCAACGACATTTGTTGTTAGAAATATCTAATTAATCGATATTGGGTAATTCTTCAGATCTTTTAGAAATGCAATCACGCCTTCTAGCGTATTTTGATGGGGGTGTAAGGGGTACCCCTTCAATTCTTGAATCTCCCTTAAAACAGCGCGTGTGGGGTTCTTCCCGATTTGGAGCGCCACACGATCGAGGAACGTCCGTCTCATTCCTTCACGAGGTACAGTGCCCGTTCTAGCTCCAATTCCAGCTTCGCGCCCTTCGGCAGATTCAACTCGTGGCCGCGCCCGGACTCCATCAGGTACGCCGTCAGCGCCCCCAGCGCAGCGCCTTCGGCGGCTTCTTTCTTGTTCTTGTCCTTGACGCCCTTTACGGCCCCGATCGCCGCTCCCGCTGCGGCCGCTTCCGCCGCGTCATGCTGATTGCTGGATCGCCCTTCGATCAATCCTTCCTTCGTGCCGGCCGATTTCACGCTGTGGTCCCCCGGAACGCTCACGACTTCGGCCACGATCGGCAGGCCGCCAAATTTGGTGCGAATCTCGTCAAACGTCAGCCAAAGTTTTGCGCGTCCTGCCACCCCCGCGGGTTCCACGTGGCTGATGTGTCCGCGAATTTCCGCTCCGGCCGGCAGATAAATCCCGTTGCCTGCCTCCAGCGGCTCAAGCGTCTTCACTTTGAACTTTTCGTTTTCTTTGGTGTCTTTGGTGCCCAATTCATCTTCAAGCCGCACCAGAAACTTGGTCCCCGGCGCAACGGCGTAGGTTTCAATCGGCAGCCCGTGCCGTTCCCCGTCCGCCTTCTGTCTCGGTTGTTCGGGCGTCTGTGTTGTTGCCTGTCGTTGCGGTTCCGGACTCTGATCTTGTGCTTTACACGATGCTCCCAAGCCAAGTGTCGCCGCCAACATCGCAACGCTCGCAGGTGTAATACTGAGTCTCTTTCGTTCCATAGTCTCCTCCCGCGAAGTGCTGAGCAAACAGGGAATGCACCTGAGGAGCCATTGCAGGCCGTTTGGGGCTACCGCAAAGGATTGAAAAACGGACACTTGGACGTACGGACCGACACAAAACAGCGGATGGTAAGGCCTGTGTCGGCGAATCCCACCATCGGTCTGCAAGGGTTTCCCGGCACCCCGTCCCACCGATTTGCGCTGAAGGGGGCTATTTCTCCAGGAAGCACCGGATGCGGCACAAGACAGACCCATACATCGCGGGCGTTACGCGGCCGGTCTGTGTATTTTGTTGGCTTGGGTGATACACGCCAAACAGCCTCGGAAAGCCTGCGGCAACTTCCGCCTCCGCGCCATGCGCGAATTTGTAAAGCGCCCGTGACGCAATCAAGCCGCGCTGCTTCAATATTTCCAGGTACGCGTCCCAGGCTATTTTCCCAAGCGCGAGGATCGCTTTGGGCTGTAATATTTCTAGTTCGCGCTCGAAGTAGCCGCGGCAATTCGCGATCTCCTTCGGCAGAGGCTTGTTGTCCGGCGGAGCGCATCGGCACGTCGCGCTGATATAGGTATCATTTAGCTCCAGCCCATCGTCCCGGTGCAGAGAAGTAGCCTGATTCGCAAAGCGCGCTTTGTGCAGCGCTGCGTACAAAAAATCGCCCGAGCGGTCGCCCGTGAACATCCGACCGGTCCGATTGCCGCCATGCGCCGCCGGCGCAAGTCCAAGAATCAAGAGCCGTGCGTGAGCGTCGCCGAATCCCGGGATCGGCTTACCCCAGTACGTCCACTCGCGATACGCCCGCCGCTTTTCTCGCGCCACTTTCTCGCGGTAGCGCACCAGCCGTGGACACTTCCGGCAGGCCACGATTTCTTCATTTAACACGCGAAGCTGAGAGCCCGTTTCAGGCATTGGCCTCATTGGAGCGACGATTCATCATGCGATTCAACTCGGCGTAGGGAATCGCTCCAGCGAACATCGTCTCGCAAGAGCGCGCTTGCAACATTTCTATTCCAATTCGCTGCACGACTCCCATCGCGGCGCGCATGATCCCCGATCCCGCGCTTAACCGGGCTACCCCGATTTTTTCCAGTTCTGCCATCGGAGGGCATGCCGGGTTCGCAAGAATATTTACAGGAGCCTCCACTGCCTTCACCAGCTCAGCGATCGTTTCGCGGTCGTATAGCCCCGGCACAAACAGGCAATCGGCTCCGGCGTCGCGGTATGCGCGCAACCGTTCAGCGGTTCGTTCAAAGCGCGTGGCCTCTGGACCGATCGGCATCAAATAAACATCCGTCCGCGCATTCAACACGAAAGGAACACCGAGTGATTTCGACGTCTCGCGGATGGCGCGAATCTTTTCCACTTGCAGCGGCAAACCCACATGCGAACTCTCATCATCGCCCGTAACGTCTTCAAGATTCATTCCGATGGCGCCCGCATCGATCGCTGCTTTCACGGTTTCCGCCATGTCCTTCACGGTAGTGCCGTAGCCAGCTTCGAGATCCGCCGTTACCGGAACGCGCACCGCACGGGCAATCCGCGCCACCACATCCAGCATCTCGTCCCGCGGGATTCGTTGACCGTCCGGATAGCCCCGGGAAAAAGCGACTGCCGCGCTGCTTGTTGCAATGGCGGGATGACCGCATTCATCCAGAATCCGCGCGCTTACCACATCCCAAGCGTTCGCGAGCACAAGCATTCGCGGCCCGTGATGAAGCTTCCGGAATTGTTCGGCTCTTTCGGCTTGTACGCGTACGTTCATCGGAAAACCTCCAAGGGAAAGATGCAGGAGTGAACTAGGATTTAGAGCCTAAGGTGGCTCCCCAGCTGGCGAAACGGCCAATTTGGAGGGGCATTTCGCTGGCTGGTTTCTCGCGATCCTTGCTGATCGGCGCGCGGAAATATTCTTTCACTTTTTTTCAGAACTTCCGCCAGAACTACCGCTTGATTGTGTTCCGTATCTTTCGCGCCAAAAAGAAGCGTCAATGTTCTGTGTTCTTTTTCGATTTTCTTCAATTCGGAGAGTAATTCTTTTTTCTGCTTTAATTCCGCGCGGTATCTCTTTTGAAACTCTGGCCATTTGTTTACATCGTGACAAAAAGACTTGCGTAGAGCGTCGCTGGGAGCAACTTCTTTCATCCACAGATCAATCTTGGCTGCTTCTTTTTTCATGCCTCGTGGCCACAGACGATCCACCAGCACGCGCCAGCCGTCTTCCTTTGCCGGTTTATCGTAGACTCTCTTAACGCGCAACATCGCTTACCTCACTGCAGAATCGCCAAGACTTCATCGTGGATTTTTCCGTTTGTGCTGATGAGTTGCCCGGTATAAATCGTTCGCTCTCCGCGCACGTTTGTCGAGCGGCCGCCGGCTTCTTCGACCATGATTCCGAGCGGCGCGAGATCCCACGGCTTCGAAGTCCAGTCGAGCGCAGCCTCGATCGCGCCTTCCGCGACCAGCATGTGCTGCCAGAATCCACCGAAAGAGCGGCTGTTGCGCGCGGCATCAACGAGGGCGCGGATCTTTGCCTGGTCCTGCGCGTTCTTGCTTGGGCCCGTTCCCGTCGTAAACACCATGGCCTTGCTTAGGCTGGTCACATTCGAAACGTGGAGCCGTTTTCCATCGCGGTACGCACCCTCGCCGCGATACGCCCACCAGCGCGAACGCAGGCCGGGCGCGCTCACCATCGCGGCTACGATTTCGCCGTTCGACTCAATTCCCATCAGCGTGCCAAACGTCGGAATGCCGCGCGAAAATTCTTCCGTGCCGTCGATCGGATCGATGATCATGCGCACCCGCCCGGAAGCGCTCGCAGACTTTGCGTGGCCACCGCCCATCTCTTCTCCCAGAACGTCTAGCGGCAATCCGCTTGCCGCCACTTTCGCCCGCGCCATTTCCTCCACGGCGTGATCCGCTTGCGTCACCGCCGACCCGTCGCCCTTCCTTTCGACGCGCAATTCGTCCGCGCGAAAATACCGCATCGCGATCGCATCCGCCTCGTTCGCAATCGCTTCCAAAAGCGCTCCATACTCCTTGCTGTAACCCATTCGTTCTCCCATTTCGTTCGAATGCCAGTTGCGCCGCTATTTGACTCTCCAGCCGCGCACCCCTAGCATACAAAGTTACCGCAATGTCTGCTCACGCCAACACCGGAACCGTGCTGGACCGCATTTTGGAAGCGCGGCGCGCCGAAGTCGACCATCGCAAACGGGTGTTGCCGGAAACCGCGCTAAAGTATGGCGTGAAAGCGGCGACGCCGCTCCGCGATTTTTCCACAGCGCTGTGCCGCGACGGCCTGAACGTTCTCGCGGAGTTGAAGCCGGCTTCGCCTTCGCGCGGCGTGATTCGCGAGCCATTCGAACCGGTGGCGCTGGGGCAGTCCTTGGAAGCCGCGGGCGCTTGTGCGCTTTCCGTCCTCACCGAAGGCGAATTCTTTCGCGGCTCGCTAAAAAATCTCCGCGATGCCCGCAAGTCCATTCAGATCCCTGTTCTTCGCAAGGATTTTATCTTTGACCCGTGGCAAGTGTGGGAATCCCGCGCCAATGACGCCGACAGTTTTCTCCTGATGGTGGTTGCGCTGGAAGATGCACTTCTTCGCGACCTCATCCTGTTGGGCCGTGAACTGGGCATGGAACCGCTCGTCGAAGTTCACACCGTCGAAGAATTGGACCGCGCCCTCGCCGCCAGCGCGCAAATTATCGGCGTCAACAATCGCGATCTGAAGACGATGACCGTCAACGTAGAGACCTCGTTCGCATTAGCCGGGCGCATCCCCGACGAGTGCATCGCGGTCAGCGAGTCCGGTATTCGGACACATGGCGAATTGCTGAAACTCCGCTCTGCCGGATTCGACGCCTTCCTCGTCGGCACTCGCCTTATGCTGTCGCCCGACCCCGGCGCTGCCCTCGCCGCTCTCCTTGCGCCACCTGCGGACGGTACGTAGGTGGCCATGGTCCGCGTCAAAATCTGCGGGATTACCAATGCAGCCGACGCTCTCGCCGCCGTTAACGCCGGCGCCAATCTCCTCGGTTTCAATTTCTATGCCATTAGCCCGCGTCACATCGCGGAGGCCGAAGCGGCAAAAATTCGCCGGCAGCTTCCGAAAACGGTGGATGCCGTCGGCATTTTCGTCAATGCGCCGACGGCGGACGTCGCCACATTGTGCAAGTCGTTGAAGCTCGATGCCGCACAGCTTCATGGCGACGAGACGGCGGAAACCGTTGCCGAGTTGGCCGGCAGCGTCCCGGTCGTCAAGGCCTTTCGCGTCGATCCGGATTTTGACTTGAAGACTCTGAACGATTACCCCAGCGCTTTCGCCTTCCTGTTTGACGCGGCGCTCACAGGCCAATATGGTGGTACGGGCCACACTACGGATTGGGATGCCGCGCGGCGCGCCGCAGTCAGGCACCGTATTATTTTAGCTGGCGGCCTGAAGGTCGAAAACGTGGCTGCCGCAGTGCGCATCGTGCGTCCCTACGGAATCGACGTCGCCAGCGGCGTGGAATCCAAGCCCGGGAAGAAAGATCACGGGCGGCTCCGGGAATTCATTCAGGAAGTGCGCCGCGGCGAACGGAAGTAAGAACGCGGCGGAAAATTGAAAATAGAAACTAGAAAACAGAAGCTAAAAATAGAAGATGAGCTCGATTCTACAATCACCAACGACACCGCCGGGACGCTTCGGCCCCTACGGCGGCCGCTACGTTCCCGAGACGCTGATGGTGTCGCTGTTCGAGCTCGAGCGGGCGTATGAAGCCGCGAAGTCGGATGCCACATTTCAATCGCGATTCAGCGATTTGCTGAAGAATTTTGCGGGCCGCCCGACACCGCTGCAATTTGCTGCGCGCCTGACCGAAAAGCTCGGGGGACCACGCATTTACTTGAAGCGCGAAGATCTGCTGCACACCGGCGCGCACAAAATCAACAACGCCATCGGCCAGGGCCTGCTCGCGGTGAAAATGGGCAAGCCGCGCATTATTGCGGAAACGGGCGCAGGTCAGCATGGAGTTGCATCCGCAACGGTCGCCGCGCATTTGGGCCTCGAATGCGTCGTGTACATGGGCACCGAAGACATGGCGCGGCAAGCGCTCAACGTCGCGCGCATGCGCATGCTGGGCACCCAAGTCGTCGGCGTGGAGTCCGGCAGCCGCACGTTGAAAGATGCCATCAACGAAGCGATGCGCGACTGGGTTACGAATGTGCGAAGCACGCACTATCTGCTTGGCTCCGTGCTCGGCGCGCATCCCTATCCCACGATGGTCCGCGATTTTCAGGCGGTGATTGGCCGAGAAGCGCGCGAGCAAATCCTCGCCGTGGAAAAGCGCCTACCAACGCATCTTTTCGCCTGCGTCGGCGGCGGCTCGAACTCGATTGGTTTGTTCCATCAGTTTCTAGGTGACGCGAACGTGAAAATGATCGGCATTGAGGCGGGCGGCCGAGGCGCCGAACTGGGCGAGCACGCGGCTCGGCTCGCCGCGCATCAGGGTTTTTCCGGTGCGCGTCCGGGCGTTCTTCAAGGAACGTACACATACGTCTTACAGAACGAAGACGGCCAAATTGCCACGACTCATTCGATTTCCGCCGGGCTCGACTATCCTGCGATCGGCCCCGAACACGCCTGGCTCGCGGATCAGCGCCGCGCCGAATACTCCGCGGTGTCCGATCAGGCCGCTCTCGATGCCGCGCGCCTGCTCTCGCGCACCGAGGGCATCATCCCCGCGCTGGAATCCGCCCACGCCATCGCCGGTCTTGTCGAGCGCCTCCCTCAATTCAAGAAAGACGACCTCGTCATCCTCAATCTCTCCGGCCGCGGCGACAAGGACATGGACACTTACTCCCGCCTGCTCTAATCTTTAAGCTTTCCCGAAATCCAATGTCAGCCGTGCCCTCCAACTCGACCCGCATCTCCCAACGTTTTGCCGAACTGCGCGCATCCGGCGAACTCGGCATCGTCGCGTACATCACGGCGGGCGATCCGTCGCTGGACGCCACGCTGAAATTTGTTCTGGCGCTCGCGGAAGCTGGCGCGGACGTGATCGAACTGGGCGTGCCCTTCAGCGATCCGCTTGCTGACGGGCCGACGATTCAGCGCGCCTCGGAGCGCGCTTTGAAAGCGGGGACTACTCTCGCCGGTGTTCTCGGTCTTGTCCGCCGGATTCGCCAGTCGTCGCAAGTTCCGCTGGTTCTCTTCAGCTACTACAACCCCATTTTGCAGATGGGACTCGAAAAATTCGCTTCCGCCGCCGCGACTGCGGGCGCTGACGGCGTGCTTACTACCGATCTCACGCCGGAAGAATCGGAAGAGTATCGGCGCATCCTCGCCGGCCACAATCTCGATACTATTTTTCTTGGCGCGCCGACTTCCACCGACGAGCGCCTGGCGAGGATCGCCGCCTGCTCCTCTGGTTTTCTCTATTTAATTTCTCGAACCGGCGTGACTGGCGCGAAGGATGCCTTGCCCGACGATCTCCCCGTGCTCTTGCGCCGCGCCCGCAGCGCGACAAAACTTCCCATTGCGGTCGGCTTCGGCATTTCGCTTCCCGGGCATGTATCCGTTCTTGGCGGTCTCGCCGACGCAGCCGTTGTCGGGTCCGCGCTCGTTTCCGAGATTGAGAAAGCAAAGTCCGTTGATGCAGCTGCCGCGGCGCTTGCGGGACGTGTTCGCTCGTTCAAGGAAGCTGCTCGCCACGGACTCTCGCGGCGGGAGGTGGCGCCATGAGTCTCAGTGATTGGCGACGCCGCATCGATGAAATCGACAAGAAACTCGTGCAGCTCTTGAACGAACGCTCGCAGTGCGCGCTCGAAATTGGGAAGCTTAAGCAAGAGGCGAAAATTCCGCTGTACCAACCCGATCGCGAAAACGAAGTGCTGGAAAACGCCGAACGCAATAATCCCGGTCCGTTAACCGACGCCGCGATTCGCCGCTTGTTTGAGCGCATTATTGATGAGGCCCGCGCCGCGGAACGCGGCGCCATGCACTCCGGCGACGGCGCGAAAAAGGACAAGAAATAAAGCCCATCATTTTCCGGTTATCAAGGGAAAGGTCGAGGAGAACAGAGAGCGCTTATGGTCATCGTGATGCAAGAAGGGGCCACGGACGCCCAAATCCAGCATGTCATCGACCGGCTGGTCGCTAGCGGCTTCAACGTTCATCGCTCGACTGGCGAATCGCATACCGTGCTCGGCGCTGTCGGCGTTCACCGCGACTTCGATCATCGCGATTTCGAATTGCTCGACGGGGTGCGCGAAGTCATGCGCATCACGCAGCCATTCAAACTTGCCAGCCGCCAGTTCAGGCCCGAAGGCACCATTGTCGATCTTGGCCGCGGTGTAAAAATGGGCGGCCCGGAAGTCGTCGTTGCCGCCGGTCCCTGCTCGGTCGAATCGCGCGAACAGATTTTTTCCATTGCTGAGAGTGTCGCCAAAGCCGGCGCGAAGATCCTTCGCGGCGGAGCTTTCAAGCCGCGTACTTCTCCCTATGCCTTCCAGGGAATGGGTGAGCCGGGCCTCAAGCTCATGCGGGAGGCCGCGGACAAATTCGGCCTGTTCACCATCAGCGAAGTGATGGATGCCTCGCAGATTCAGATGATGATGAATTACGTAGACATCTTCCAGGTCGGCGCGCGCAACATGCAGAACTACTATTTGCTGCGCGCACTGGGTGAAATTCGCAAACCCGTTCTCTTGAAGCGCGGGATGTCCGCCACCATGGAAGAACTCCTGATGAGCGCCGAATATATTCTCGCGGGCGGTAATTACAACGTTGTTCTTTGCGAGCGGGGGATTCGCACGTTCGAGACGTACACGCGCAACACTTTTGACATCGCTGCCATTCCGGTCATCAAGAAACTCTCGCACCTGCCGATGCTTGCCGATCCTTCGCATGGGACCGGACGGCGCGACAAAGTGCCGCCCATGGCGCGGGCGGCCGTCGCTGCTGGCGCCGATGGCCTGCTCATCGAAGTGCACAACGATCCGGACCACGCGCTCTCGGATGGCGCGCAGTCGCTGGAGCCAGCGACTTTCACGCAGTTGATGGCCGAGCTGCGGATCATCGCTCCAGCGATTGGCCGCCGCATCGCCTGACCATGCCGGCCGGGCACCTCATCTCGCGCGTAACTATTCTCGGCACGGGGCTGATTGGAGGTTCGTTTGCGCTCGCCCTCCGCAAATACACCACGGAGACGCATATTTCCGGGTGGGATCGTCCCGATGTCGTTCACGAAGCGCGAGGTCGCGGCGCGGTTGATGAATCTTTTTGCGGTGAACTTGCACCTGCGCTGCAAAACGCCGATTTAATCTATATCGCGCTACCCATCGCGGCGACGGTTGATCTACTTCCGGAAATCGCGCGCCACGCTTCTGCGCATGCACTCGTCACCGATGCCTGCAGCACGAAAGTCCGCATCGCCCAAGCCGCCGACGAACTTTTCCCCGATGAAAAAGGTCCGCTCTTCCTCGGCGGCCATCCCATGGCCGGCAGGGAACTGCCGGGAATCGCGCATGCCGACGCCGATCTCTTCCGCGAACATACTTACGCCCTGATCGCAAAATCTTCCGAAGCCGTGGTGGCGGGTGTTCAGCCCCGTACTTCTGCGCCTGCTGATGAATCCGGCGACTCTCACGATCCCCGCGTTTCCGCCTTCGTCAAAATCCTGGAGAAAATCGGCGCGCGCCCGCTGTGGCTTGGCGCCCCGCAGCATGATTATGCCGTTGGCCTGGCCTCGCATCTTCCGCAGCTTGCCGCCGTGGCGCTGGCAGGATTTCTTTATGATCGCCTTGATGAAAACGGCCTCCCGATTACGCTCGCCGGGCCCGGCCTCCGCGATTCGCTGCGACTTGCCGGCAGCCCTTACTCCACCTGGCGCGACATTGTGCTGACGAATCAAGAAGTTCTTGCGGCGGCGCTCGATCTCTTCGCGCGCCGCCTCGACGACCTTCGCGAAAAGCTCGCTTCCCGTGAGTTAGAAGCTGACTTCGACGCCGCCAACGAACTTTACAAACTCTTGCGGTCGCTCTAGCGCGCCGTGTTTCATCGATTTTCGGCGCGCCACCTTCTTACTGGTTGATTGCATGGAAAGGGTTGCGTAACATACGCCGCATGAAACGCGTCCGCGGCATCGGCGGAATTTTCCTCAAGTCTGAAAATCCGGAAGCGCTGCGTGCTTGGTATGCCAGGCATCTGGGCATTGTGAGCGAGGGCGAAGCTGGGACCATGTTCCCCTGGACGCAGGCAGACAGTCCTTCCAAAGATAATTGCACGGCGTGGTGTATTTTTCCTTCCACAACGGCGTACTTTGGCGAGAGTAAAGCGGCCGCAATGGTGAATTACGTCGTGGACGATCTGCGGGCGACGCTGAAGGCGTTGCGTGAGGAAGGCGTCTGGGTCGACCCGAAGGTCGAAGAATACGACTATGGAAGATTTGGATGGATCATGGACCCGGATGGCAACCGCATTGAGCTGTGGGAACCCCTGCCGAAAAAGTAGTTGTCGCTGGCCACTATACGCGTGCTGCCGTGCGTTCTGTCGTCTGTATCGGCGCGACGACCGCCTTCCGACTCCTATGCCCGATGAAGTAAACTTCCCGCTTGCACTTCGGAGCACCGAATGGACAAACGCATTGCCTCCGCTGACGCCGCGATCGAGAAAATACGCGACGGCGCCACTATTCTTATGGGCGGCTTCGGCTTGTGCGGCATCCCAGAGAGTCTCATCGCCGCTATCCGCCGCAAAGGCGTGAAAGACCTCACCATTGTCAGCAACAACGCTGGCGTCGACGACTTCGGCATTGGAGTGTTGCTCCAGCAGCGGCAGGTCAAGAAGATGATCTCGACCTACGTGGGCGAAAACAAACTCTTCGAGCAATTAGTCCTGAGCGGAGAATTACACGTGGAATTGAATCCGCAGGGCACTCTGAGCGAACGCCTCCGCGCCGGCGGCGCCGGTATCCCCGCGTTCTATACACCCACGGGGTACGGCACGATGGTGGCTGAAGGGAAAGAAACCCGCGAGTTTGATGGCCGCATGTACGTCATGGAGCGCAGCCTTCGCGGCGACTTTGCATTTGTCAAGGCGTGGAAAGGCGACCGCTGGGGCAATCTCATTTACCGCAAAACCGCGCGCAACTTTAATCCCATGATGGCGACGGCTGCGGACTTCGTTATCGCTGAAGTCGAAGAACTGCTCGAACTTGGTCAGCTCGACCCCAATGAAGTGCATACACCCGGCATTTTTGTCGACGCCATTTTCCAGGGCCCGAAATACGAGAAGCGCATCGAGCGACGGACGGTGCGGAAGTTGTAGTGGCCGGACTTTAGACCGGTAATTTGTTTTTGAATTGAACTTGTCACTTGCTGGAAACTTACAACTGAGAACTCTCAATGCCGCTGACTGACGACCAAAAACGCGAACGCATCGCCCGCCGAATCGCTCTCGAACTGCGTGACGGCTACTACGTCAATCTCGGCATAGGCATGCCCACACTCGTGGCCAACTACGTCCCAAAAGGCATGGACGTCATCCTGCAATCCGAAAACGGCATGCTCGGCGTTGGGCCCTATCCGCTGGAGTCCGAAGTCGACCCCGACCTCATCAATGCCGGCAAGGAGACCGTCACTGAACTCCCCGGCACTTCCTATTTTTCTTCCGCTGATTCTTTCGCCATGATTCGCGGCGGCCACGTGGACCTTACCGTGCTTGGCGCCTTGCAGGTCGACGAAAAAGGCACGCTCGCGAATTGGGCCATTCCCGGGAAAATGCTGAAAGGCATGGGCGGCGCGATGGACCTTGTTGCCGGTGCCAAGCGCGTCTTTATTGCCATGGAGCACGCGACGCGTGACAATAAACCGAAAATTTTAAGAAAGTGTACGCTCCCGCTCACCGGCGTTGAAGTCGTCGACCACATCGTCACCGAACTCGCTCTCATCGATGTCACTCCCGAGGGCCTCGTTTTGCGCGAACTCGCTTCGGATGCCACGCTCGAACAAGTCCAGTCCCTCACCGAACCGAAACTCCTTCTTCCTCCCGGCGGCCCCAAACCGATGCCGGCCTGAGCACGTAAGTTATGAAGCCGAGGAAAGCAAAACGGGATAAGCCGGCGAAGCGAGAAGCGCTGGCGATGCGCGAGCGGCCGAAGATGCCGCCAATCTCGGAAGAGATGAAACAATGGTCCGCGATGCTAAAAGCGGAACTGATTGGCTGGCCGCAGGTCACGTCCAGACCGATGTTCGGCATGTCGGGCATTTATCGACGCAAGAAAATCTTTGCCGCATTGCCGGTCACGAGGGGATTCGACACTCCCAGCTCCATCATATTCAGATTTGATCCCGTGCCGGCGGACTTGAATCAGCGTGCCCTCAAGGAGCCGCGCGTCACTCCGGGAACGCGCTGGTTTTCCTTCGACATCCAGTCCACGGAAGATCTACGCGACGCCCTGTGGTGGCTCAACCAAGCCTACGAAGCTGCGAAAAAGTAGCCGCCCAACGGCCGCTTCGATTGTTTATTTCTCTTCAGAAGTAGAACCATGCAGGTGCCGCGCAGTGGTGAACGAATAGTGGAAGCCGGACACGATGCTCAGCGCCGTAACCGCATAAATGAGGAACTGGTTAAGACCTGCAACGTGGTAATTGGGATAAGCAGCGCCCAGGACCACGAGGAACACGAGGACTATCTCCGTCGCGGTGGTGAGTTTGCCGTAAAGGCTGGGGGGAAATGGCCGGTAGCCAGAGGTCAGCAGAATCACTACGGCGACAATAAGGATCAGCACGTCACGGCTGAGAACAAGGATCGTCAGCCACCAAGCAAGTTGCCTCTTGAACGCCAGAAGGACGAACGAGGAAGAGAGCAACACTTTGTCGGCAATGGGATCGAGATACGCGCCGAGGGCGGAGCGCTGATTCAGGCTGCGCGCAAGTAGGCCGTCAAAACCATCGGAAAGGCCGGAAACGACAAGAACCAGAAGCGCCCAACGATAACGATCGTAGGCGATGAGCATTAGAAAGACCGGCAGGAAGCCGAGACGCAGAAACGTGATCTGATTGGGAACCGTCCAGATGCGGCCTTTCATTGTGATTCAGGATAACGCAGTTCAGGCGAATTGCGCGAGATAGTCGGAGAGCGAGCGCCCGATCTTTCGCGCGAAAAGCTCGTTCATTGAGGGGATGGATCCGGAAGGTTCGTCCAGGGAGATGCGCTCAACACGGTTCATGGGAAAGAAAACGGTCGGGAAGCCCATGCGTTCGCCGTCGGGCTCATTGATCTGCCGGATGAAGTGGTCGAAGGAATTGAGGTCGATGCCGCGGACGGTGATCCCGGACGGGCTGATGGCCAGAAGCTCGCCCCACACTTTTTCCTTGGGCGTGTGCAGGCTGACAACGATGATCGAGTGCGTGTCCATGGATTCGGGAGCTAGAGTATCGCACTTTTTCTCAATGCGCCGCTGGACTATCTACCCGGCAGCGGGTCGTGATAATGCAAGATCATCAGAACGATGCTCACAACCACAACCAGCCCAGCCAACCATCCCAATATGTAAGCGGCCCGGCGTTCGCTAGCATTCATCGGCTGACGATCGGCAAATAATTTTCCCAGCCCAAATCCGGCGGCCAGTCCAGCGAAGTGCGCGTAGTTATCGATTCCCACGCCGGAGAACCCGAGAACAAAAAGGATGACCACCGAACTGACCAACCTTGACCGTAACTCCCGCATGTAAGCGCCACCGCGTTTCGTGGTGATCGCCAGCATGACTCCAACCAGCCCTAGGAGCCCGCCGCTTGCCCCCAGCGAATAGTTGTGAAATGCCGCGCTGACCAGGAAACCAAACATTCCAGTGAACATGTACATGAAAAAGTATCGAGCGGACCCATATAGCTCTTCCAACGCGGGGCCGAGCTGCATCAGCGACATCATGTTGAACCCAATGTGTATCAGGCCGCCATGCAAAAACATGGCAGTCGCAAGCCTCCACCACTGGTGTTCATAGAATATCGGGTACCAATGGCTTGCTCCCAAACGGTAAACGGTCTCGCCACCCATTCCCCAAAGGATCCGGAAACCACCGCCTCCGGTTTCACTGGCCATGGCCACCCAGCTGATGCCGAACATCAGAATGTTTGCCACCAGCAGCGCCGAGGTCACGGGATTTTCTTGTTCGCCAAAAACTCCGGATAGTTTCTTGCTCAAAGCGGCCAGGGAAAATCGCAGGCTTGCGCCGCATTCGTGGCAGCGCGTCGCGCTGATGCCCACCAGGGCCCCGCACGCGGGACAGATTTTCGGTCGCGGCTGTTGCTCGCCGCCGAAAAGTCCGCGCATCGCATTTTTCAATTTTTCCACACGCCACTGCCACCGGTAGGGAAGCGCCAATGCTCCTCCTTGCGACCCGCAAACGGCGTTCCTATAATACCCAAGTCGCCAAGCTTCTTCTCAGTGCGGCGATTTTTAGGGGGATTTGGCACTCATGGACAAATTCGAAGAGTTCGGCAAGCGCATTGACGAAGAGTTCGCGCGGCTTAAGAGCATCAAGAATTTCGAAGACTTTGGCAAGCGCGTTGACGAAGAACTCAAGCGGGTGAAGAGTTTTGTGAAAGAAGACGTCGCCCCGGAAACGGAAAAACGCACTGCGCAGTTTTTGCGCGAAGTCTCCGAGAAGCTCACCGAGGCTGCGGCATGGATCGAGGCGCGCAATGCCGCGCGCTCGGGTCAACCTCCGAAAGACACGCAATCATGATTTGGGCAGACTTGTGATT
>Ga0137361_10001447_pt1 | contig 14751 bp, 12 predicted proteins | sample Mad1_80_16metaG_FD_104923 | JGI IMG/M metagenome (GOLD analysis project Ga0137361, IMG submission 104923) | Vadose zone soil microbial communities from Angelo Coast Range Reserve, California, USA - Mad1_80_16 metaG | ecosystem: Environmental > Terrestrial > Soil > Vadose zone | place: USA... | reverse complement strand
TCCCCGCGGGCGTGTCCCTGCTGGCCGTCGCCCTTCCGGCCGCGATCCTGGCCGGAGGCCGAGCGCCTTCCGAGCAGTCCCTCCGCGAGGTGAACCCACGCGACGACTTCACGGTCCGCGAGGAAAGAGTCCCCATGCGCGACGGGGTGAAGCTCTACACCCTGATCCTGACCCCGAAGGGCGCGCGAGAACCGCTGCCCATCCTGCTCGAGCGCACCCCGTACGACGCGACCCGCGCCCTCGGAGGGCGGGCCACCACGCGGCTCGACGTCGCCCTCGGCCACCACTACCTGGGGGGAGGCTACGTCTTCGTCGTCCAGGACCTCCGGGGACGCTTCAAGTCCGAGGGCGACTACGCCATGTATCGCGTTCCCCGGGGCGCCTTCAACCGCACCCAGACGGACGAGACCACGGACGCCTGGGACACCATCGAATGGCTGGTCAAGAAGGTCGCCGGCAACAATGGCCGGGTCGGGGTCTGGGGGACCTCCTATCCGGGCTGGCTGACCCTCGCCGCCTTGCGCGAGCCTCACCCGGCCCTCGCGGCCGCCGTCCCCTTCAACCCCGTGGTCGACGTGTGGAAGGCCGACGACTGGTTCCACTGGGGCGCGTTCCGCGCGGCCTACTCCTTCGACTTCATCTACGCGATGGAGACCCGCAAGGGCGCGTTCACGCCCTACCCCTACGAGGAGCGCGACGTGTACTCGTGGCTGCTGGGCGCGGGGGCGGCCGGCGAGGGCCTCGGCTCGCGGCTCGACGCACGCCACGAGATGTGGAAGCGGCTGATGGAGTCTCCGACCTACGGCCCCTACTGGCGCGACTGCGCGGCGGACCGTTGGTTCGACTCCCCGAGCCGCGTGGTGCCCACCCTGCACGTGCACGGCCTGTGGGACCAGGAGGACATCTACGGCGCGCCCGCCGTCTACGCGGCCCTGGAGGCCCACGACCGCGGGAACGATAAGAACTTCCTGGCCGCGGGGCCCTGGTACCACGGCCAGCACTGGTCGGACGGCACCCGCCTGGGGTCGCTCAGCTTCGACGAGGACACCGCGAAGCGGTTCCGCGAGGACGTCCTGGTGCCGTTCCTCCGCCGGTTCCTCAAGGGCGAGGACGTTCCCGCGCCGGCCCCCGCCACCGTGTTCGAGACCGGCACCAACCGCTGGCGCCGATTCGAGAGTTGGCCCCCGGCCGGCGACACCCAGAGGCTCTATCTCCAGCCCGGGGGCCGGCTCGCGTTCGCGCCGCCGCCCGCCCAGGCGGCGCCCGCCGAGTTCGTGTCGGATCCCGCCAAGCCGGTGCCCAACGCGCCCCGGCCACACTGGGGCTTCGCCTACGACAACCCGCCCGCCATTGCGGCCTGGCGGCGCTGGCTGGTGGAAGACCAGCGCTTCGTCGACGGACGGCCCGACGTGGCCACCTGGACGGGCGAGCCCCTCGCCCAGCCCCTGACCGTCCGCGGCCCGGTCCGGGTGAAGCTCTTCGCGGAGACCACCGGCACCGACGCGGACTGGATCGTGAAGCTGATCGATGCTTTCCCCGACGACAACCCTGTGGCCTTCGAGATGTCGGGCTTCGAGCTCATGGTCAGCGCGGACGTCTTCCGCGGGCGCTACCGCGAGAGCTACGACGAGGCCCGGCCGCTCCCGCCCGACCAGGTCCTCGCGTACACCATGCCCCTCCCGCACGTGAACCATACGTTCCTGCCCGGGCATCGCCTGATGGTGCAGGTACAGAGCACGTGGTTCCCGCTCTACTACCGCAACCCTCAGACCTTCGTGCCGTCGATCATGTCGGCCCCGCGGTCGGCCTACAAGGCGCAGCGCCACCGCATCCACGAAAGCGCGGAGTATCCCACCCACCTCGAGCTCCTGGTGGACGGCCCGACGACCCGAAGCCTTCCCTAGCGCTCGGCCGGGCCCGTCTTGCGGAGGGCTTTGCCGGCCTCCGTCCTCACCCAGTCGTTCTCGTCCTGCAGGGCCCGGGTGAGCGCCTGCACCGCCTCGGGCGGCAGCGGAGCGAGCCGGCCGAGGGCGCGGGCGGCTCGAGCCCGCACCCGTCCGTCCTCGTCGCCCAGGGCCCGGATGTAGGCGGGACCCGCCACCGCCGGGTCGGCGCCGACCTGGCCCAGGGCGACCACCGCTCCCAGCCGCACGTTCTCGAACGGGTCGCGCAGGGCGCCGAGCAGCCCGGGCACCGCCGCCCGGGAGGCCGTGGGCCCGATCGCGCCCAGGGCCTCCGCGGCCCGCCACCGTACGTTGCTGCTCGGGTCCTGGAGGGACGCCACGAGGTCGGGGACCGCGGCGACGGCGGAGGGGCCGATGGCGCCCAGGGCGTCGGCCACGCGCCAGCGGATCCCCGCATCCTCGAAGGCGACGAGCAGCGCGGGGACGGCGGAGCGGGCGTCAGGGCCGATCTGGCCGAGGGCCCAGGCCGCGCGGCCGCGCACGCTCTCGCGCGGGTCCTCGAGGGCCGCCACGAGCGCGCCGAGGGCCGACCGGGCCGCGGGCCCGAGTCGACCAAGCACCGCCGCCGCTTCCGCGCGCCCCGGGGACTTCGGATCCTCCACCACCGCGATCAGCGCGCGACGCACGGCTTCGGTGTCGGGCCCGATCCGGCGGAGGCTCTCCTCGGCGCGGAAGCGCACGCTCGCGTCGCCGTCGCGGAGGCGCGCCGCCAGCGGAAGCAGGGCCGCCCTGGCCCCGGGGCCCACATGTCCGAGGGCCCAGGCGGCGCCGGCCCGGATGGGCGGCTCCGGATCGTCCAGCCGCCGGACGAGCTTCGGGACCGCCGACTCCGCGGCCGACCCCAGGTTGCCGAGTGCGCGCGCCGCCGCGGCCCGCTCGCGCGGGTCGCGGTCTTCGAGCCGGGCCAGGAGCTCGGGAACCGACGAGCCCGACGCCGCCGCTCCGTAGCGCGAGGCGGTCTCGCCGCCGCTTGCGGCCGACTTCGGGGCCACCACATCCGAGGAAAGCACCCGCTCCGCCACCACCCGAGCTCCCATCGGGCTGAAGTGGTCGTAGTCGATGTAGGCCTCCGGCCCCGCCTCGGTCAGCGCGGGCAGGAGGTCGAGGAACGGGATCCCTTCGGCCTTGCAGAACCCCCCGATCGTCTGCTGCGCGGTCGGGAGCGGGGCCCCGGGCATGACCTGCAGGCGGAAGGGAAAGACGAGCACGGCGAGCGACGTCCCGTCGGCGCGCGCCTCCTCCCGCAGCCTCCGGACCTCCTCGAAGAGGCGCGCGAAGGCATCCTTGACCTTCGGGCTGTCCTTCTCGGTGAACAGCTCGAGCACGTCGGCGATCTCCCGCTCCCGCGCCCGCACCAGCCGCCGCACGAGGGCCGACCGGCGATAGAGCGCGGCCACGAGCGCAGGCGGACGCGTGAGGTTGTTCTGGAGCTCCGGGATGTCGTTGAGACAGATCCCGAGCAGGACCGCGTCCGGGTGGTATTTCCGCGCGATGCGCTCGTAGGCGATGCGCTCCTGCCGGGTGGACCAGCCGCCCAGCGCCACGTTGAGGACCTCGACCCGATCGCCCTGCGACTCGAGCAGGTCTTCCAGGACCTGCGGGTAGGCCTCCTCGGGGCGGATGCCCCAGCCCAGGGTCGTGCTGTCCCCGAGGCAGATCACCCGGTGCACCCCCTCCGGCTTCTCGACCGTGCGCTCGCGGTCGCGCAACCCCTCGCTGTTGTAGTCCTCCCAGGGCGGCCAGCCCACCGCGGTGGACTTCACCGTATAGAAGCCGTCCTCCCAGTTCTCCCAGGGCGTGATGTAGGGCGCCACCACTCGGGGCGGCTGGCGGCCCTCCAGCAGCCGGCAGACCCCCTCCGTGCCGCCCAGGAAGATCACGACCGTGGCGGTGCTCAAGAGCAGGTTCGGTAGCACCTCGCGAAGGTAGACCCTCAAGGCGCTCAGGCCGGCCTCCGGAGGCCCGCCAGGAGGAAGTCCGCGAAGGTCCGGCCGATTTCCTCCGAGCGCGCCGGCCCCTTGGGATCGAACCAGCGGGTGATCCAGTTGACGGCGCCCAGGATCGCGAACGTGAGGAGCTTGGGGTCGCCGGGCGCGAAAGCGCCCGCGGCCATTCCTTCCCGGAGGATGCGCCGGATGCCGCGGTCGAAGCGGTCCCGCTTGGCGATCACCTTCTTGAGAAGGCGCGGGGAGAGCGCCTGCAGGTCCATGGTGAGGGCGGTCCCCCGCAGCTCGTCGATGATCATGTGGACGAAGGCCAGGATGAGGGTGCGGAGCCGGTCCTCCGGCGGGCCGCCCTCCTTCTCCACCCGCGCGAGGAGATCGAGCAGGATGTCGAGGGAATGGTCGTGGCAGAAGTAGAGGATCTCCTCCTTGTCCCGGAAGTAGTAGTAGAGGCTCCCCTTGGTCATGTGGAGGGCCCGCGCGATCGCCTCCACGCTGGCTCCGTGATAGCCCCGGCGCCGGAAGGCAACGGCGGCGCTCCGGAGGATCTCCACCCGCTTGCGCCGGACTTTGCCGTGGCGGTCTTGCTTCGGTCGCATCACCGGCCGCGCGAGGAGGGCTCAGCCCTCATCGATCTGCTGGGCGAGATAGTTCTCGGCCCCGATCTCGTTGATCTGGTGGAGCTGCGCCTCCAGCCAGTCGATGTGCTCCTCTTCGCTCTTCAGGATCTCCTCGAGAAAGGCTCGGGTCCCGTTGTCGCCCTTGGCCCGCGCCAGCTCGACTCCCGCGTTCAGGCGCGCCACGGCGTCGTACTCGAGCTGCAGGTCGAGCTGATGCTGCTCGGGCACGGTCTTGCCCACGTTGATCTTCATGTACCTTTGCATGTTGGGGGCGCCGTCGAAGTAGAGGATCCGGTCGATCATCATCTGGGCGTGCTTCATCTCGCCCAGGGACTCCTTGTAGATGTGCTCCGCCAGGCGCTTGTAGCGCCAGTTCTCGCACATCCGCCCGTGGATGAAGTACTGGTTGATGGCGGTCAGCTCGGCCGAGAGCACGTCCTGCAGGACCTGGATGACCTCGTCGTTGCCTTTCATGCGCACCTCCTCGGGGCGTTGCCGCGATGGGGGCCGTCCGGTGGTCTTGGGATCTTATCCCGGGACAGGACCGGGGAGACGGGGCTCAGCGGCGCCGGGCCACGTCCTCCAAAAAGACCCCATCCCTCGCGCAGCCGGCGCTCCACCTCCGCGAAGGAGAGCGCGGCGCACTCGCAGCGGGTCTCCCCGTCATAGTGAAATCGGATTTCATTTTCAAGACGAGCCGAGGGCCGTTTCAGTGAGGTCAGCGTTACTGCCTTCGCGCTACAATCGCCCCATGCCCGAGGCCCTCGATATCACCTGCCCCTGCTGCGAGGCCCTCCTCAAGATCGACCCCGAGACCGGCGCGGTGGTCTGGGTGGACAAGAAGAAGGTGCCCGCCAAGGACTTCGACGAGCTGGTCAACCGCGTCCGGTCGCAGAAGAGCGTGCTGGACGAGAAGTTCCAGCGCTCGGTCCAGCAGACCCGCCACCAGCGGGAGATCCTCGACAAGAAGTTCGAGGAGGCGCGTCGCCGCGCCGCCGAGGATCCCCTCACCCGTCCCCCGCACCCCTTCGACAACGAGTAGCGGCGACGGCATGCTGCGCGCGTCGATCCTGGCCGCGGGCGTCTGGCTGGGCTTCCTCGTCGCGTCGTGGGTGCTGGCCACCCTCACCTTCCGCACCGCCGACCGGGTGGCGGCCCCGAAGCGCGCGTCGAGCTGGCGGAGAGGCTCGGACCCGTCCCCGCCGAGGACCGGCGGATGGTCCTGCGCCATCTGGCCGCCGAGATCAACCGCTCGATGTTCCGCGCCTGGGCCGCGTTCCAGCTCGTCCTCGGAGGGGTGCTGGTCGGGCTCGCCTGGCGGCTCGGCGCCGCCGCGCGGATCCTGGCGATGGCGGACCTCGTGAAGGCGGCGGCCCTCGCGGGCCTGCAGGTCCTGCTCCTGCGCCGACCGTAGGCACCCTGGCCCCCCTCATCCGTCTGGCCGAAGAGGCGGACGCCGCGGGCGTGCTCGCGATCTACGCGCCGGTGGTGCGCGAGACCGCGATCTCCTTCGAGCTCGAGCCGCCGTCCCTGGAAGAGATGCGCGGGCGGATGCGGTCTCTCCAAACGCGGCTGCCCTGGCTCGTCTGTGCCGACGGCCCGGCGATCTGGGGCTACGCCTACGCAGACCGCTTTCGCGCCCGCGCCGCCTACCAATGGTCGGCCGAGGTCACGGTCTATGTGAGCCCCGAGCGGCAGCGACGCGGGGTCGCGCGCGCCCTCTACACGTCGCTCCTCGCCGCCTTGCGTCTCCTGGGCTACCGCAACGCGTTCGCGGGCATCGCCCTCCCCAACCCCGCCAGCGTCGCTCTCCACGAGGCCCTCGGCTTCCGACCTGCGGGCCTCTTGCGAGCGGCGGGCTTCAAGCTCGGCCGCTGGCACGACGTGGGCTGGTGGCAGCTCGAGCTGCAGGCCCTCGGCCGGCCCGACGCTCCGCCGACCGTGGTGACCATGGCGCAGGCGTCCCCGGAATGGCAGGCGGCGCTTCAGAGCGGCCGCGCCCAGTTGCATGACCCGGGATCTCCGTCCTAAGCTGAGGCTCCCACCGTAGCCCTGGAGGCTCCCGATGATGAAGCGTCTCGCGCTGCTCGCCTCGCTCTCCGCCGTCGCCATCCCCGCCCTCGCCCACGGCGCCGACCGCGGCGCGGCCAAGGCCACCGTCGCCGGCAAGGCGGTCACGATCGACTACGGGCGCCCCAGCCTGAAGGGCCGCGACATGCTGGGCCAGGCCGAGGTGGGCAAGGCCTGGAGGATGGGCGCCGACGCCGAGACCACGCTGAAGACGGACGCCGACCTGACCTTCGGCGGGGCGTCCGTGCCCAAGGGCGAGTACGTCCTCACCGCGACCAAGCTGGCGGACGGCAAGTGGCAGCTCAACGTGGCCACGAAGGAGAAGGCCAAGGTGGCGGACGTGCCCCTCGAGACGGGAAAGCTGCCGGCCAGCGTGGAGACCCTCACGATCGAGCTGACCGGTGAGAAGGACAGGGGAACCTTCACGATGTCCTGGGGCGAGGTCGCCCTCAAGGCCGGTTTCACGGGCAAGTAGACGGACGTCGCGCGCGCTCGGGCGTCAAGGGGCAGCGCCCCCTTGCCTGGTGACGACCCAGCCGCGGCGGAGGTAGACCCAGTAGCCGACCCGCTCGTGCAGGACCTGACCGAAGAGGGCCAGGCGCTCCTCCGGCCGGTCCAGGGTCTCCAGGTCGAACCGCGTCTCCACCGCGGGCACGCACACGACCTCGATCCCTTCGGCCTCCACGGTCGCGCAGGCCCGGCGCGTGTGGGTGGGTGACGTCACCACGAGCAGCCGCTTCCAGCCGCGCTCGCGGCAGAGGCGTGCCGCGGCCACCGCCTCGTCGCGGGTCGTCTGGACCGGCCCGACGGTCAGGAGCTCCTGGCTGAGGCCGAAGCGCTGCATGAAGCTCTTAGCGAGGGGCGCGTAACGGGCCAATGGGGCCGGCTTCTCGGTGAGAATGAGACAGGAAGCCTGCCCGTCGGCCAGCAGCTCCAGGCCGCGGAGCAGCCGGCTCGCCGATTCGGGCGTCGGCTCGCCGTCCCGCTGAAGACGCGAGCTGAGGACGAGCACCGCTTCGCCGCGCTGGAGCGGGTCGGCGCGGACGAGCCCCGCCGCGAGCCAGCCCGCGAGCGGAGTGTAGGAGGCGGCCAGCCAGAGGACGCCGAGCCCCAAGGCGATCCCGGCCGCGAGCGGCCGCAGGCGGGTGGCCCACAGCAAGGCCCCCGCCACGGCCCCCACCACGACCATGACCAGGCGGTCGCCCCAGAACGACGCGGCCGCCATCAGGTCGAGGTCGCGGGCCAGGCTCCCCGCGAGGGCGCCCACCGCCAGCCCTACCCCGAGACCGCGCACGACCCTCCCCCGGTCGCTCACCCTGGATCTAGATGATGAAGAGAGGGGCCAGCACGAGGGTGATCGTCGCGAGCAGCTTGATCAAGACGTGGAGCGAGGGGCCGGCGGTGTCCTTGAACGGGTCCCCCACCGTGTCGCCCACGACCGCCGCCTTGTGGGTCTCGGACTTCTTGCCCACCACCTTGCCGTCCACCTTGAACTCGCCGGACTCGATGTACTTCTTCGCGTTGTCCCAGGCCCCGCCCCCGTTGTTCATCACGGTGGCCAGGAGGATCCCCGCGATGGTGCCGACCATCAGCAGGGCGGCCACCGCCTCGGCCCCGAGCTGGCCGTAGGGCGAAAGGTAGCGGAAGCTGAACCCGACCACGACCGGGGTGAGCACCGCGAGCAGGCCCGGGGCCACCATCTCCCGCAGGGCGCCGCGGGTGACGATGTCGACGCAGCGCGCGTAGTCGGGCTTCGCGGTCCCCGCCATGATCCCGGGGTTCTCCTTGAACTGCCGGCGCACCTCGGTGATCACGACCTGGGCCGCCTTGCCCACCGCCTTGATCGCGAGCGCGCTGAACACGAACACCAGGGTCGCTCCCAGGAGGCCCCCCACGAACACGGGCACCCGGGTCAGGTCCACCCTGATCGCGCTGCCCGTGATCTTCTCCACCTCGTCGAGGTAGGCGCGGAAGAGAAGGAAGGCGGCCAGGGCGGCGGAGCCGATGGCATAGCCCTTGGTGAGGGCCTTGGTCGTGTTGCCCACCGCGTCCAGACGGTCCGTCTTGTGGCGGATCTCCTCCGGCTGCTTGGACATCTCGATGATGCCCCCCGCGTTGTCGGTGATGGGCCCGAAGGTGTCCATGGCCAGGATGTACGCGCAGGGGGCGAGCATGCCCATGGTGGCGATGGCGGTCCCGTAGAGACCGGCCCCGGGCAGGCCGCCCAGGGCCATCTTGCCGCACCAGTACGCGCCCAGGAGCGCGATCGAGATCACCACCACCGGCGCGCCCGTGCACTCGAAGCCCACCGCGAGGCCGCTGATGATGTTGGTGGCGGGGCCGGTCCGGCTCGCCTCCGCGATGGACCTCACCGGCCGATACTTGTACTCGGTGTAGTACTGGGTGATCCAGACGAATGCGTAGGCGGTGAGGATGCCGATGACCCCGGCCCCCAGGAGGTAGCCCTGGTGGACGTAGGCCCCGGTGCCCGCCAGCGGCCGGAGCAGGAGGTAGACGGCCGCCGCGAAGCCCCCCATGGCCAGGACGGTGGTGACGAGGTAACCGCGGTTCAGGGCGCTCATGGGGTCTTCGTCCTCGCGGCACTTCACGGTGAAGACGCCCACGATGGTGGCGATGAGGCCGAAGGCCCGGGCGAGGAGCGGAAACAGGATCCCTCCCATGCCGAAGACCGGGAAGAGGGCGATCCCCAGGATCATGGCCCCGACGTTCTCGGCCGCCGTCGACTCGAAGAGGTCGGCCCCGCGCCCCGCACAATCGCCCACGTTGTCGCCCACGAGGTCGGCGATCACCGCCGGGTTCCGCGGGTCGTCCTCGGGGATTCCCGCCTCGACCTTGCCCACGAGGTCGGCCCCCACGTCGGCCGCCTTCGTGTAGATGCCGCCCCCGAGCTGGGCGAAGAGGGCCACGAAGCTGGCCCCGAAGCCGAAGCCCACGATCTGCAGGGGCACGTGCCGGTAGTCGTGCATCCCGTCGAAGAGGTAGAAGAGGCCGCCCACCCCGAGCAGGCTCATGGCGACCACCGAGAGCCCGGACACCGCGCCCCCGCGCAGGGCGATCTGCAGGGCCTTGTTCAGGCTGTTCATGGCCGCGGCCGCGGTGCGGATGTTGGCCCGGATGGAGACGAACATCCCGATGTAGCCGGCGATGGCGGAAGAGAGCGCCCCCGCCACGAACGAGATCGTGACCTTCCAGAAGGTGCCGGCCCCCATCTCCGCGATGTTCCTGACCTCGCGGTTCAGGTAGTAGAAGGCGAAGATGGCCGCCGCCGCGACCAGGGAGAGCCACCCGATCGTCCGGTACTGGCGGGAGAGGAAGGCTTCCGCCCCTTCCCGAATGGCGTCCGAGATCTCCCGCATCTCCGGCTTGCCGGTGTCGGCGGCCAGGACCTGGCGGGCGAGGACGAAGGCCACTCCCAGCGAGAGCAGGCTGATCCCGATGACGAGCGGCAGGACGATCTCGACCTCCATCACGCCTCCGATGAGTTGTCGCGAGAACCCCAGGGCCGGCCGGGAGCCATCCAGACAAACCCCGCGAGGGTAAGGCGGAACGCGGGGCGGCGTCAACCGCGCTCTCCCCTACCGAACGGTCGGGACGAGCGCTCGCGCGGCATGGTAGTCTCCCGCCACTCCACGGGAGGACCGGCGTCATGACCTGGCACCAGGCCTACGATCCCTTCGGCTTCTGGCCGCTCTCGACCCTCGTCTCTGCCCTGCCCGTCCTCACCCTGTTCGCCGTCCTGGTCGGCCTGCGGAAGCCCGTCTGGGTGGCGGCCCTCTCCGGGATGGGGGTGGCGGTGCTGCTCGCGGCCCTCGTCTTCCGCATGCCGGTCTCGATGATCGCGAGCGCTTCCGCGCTCGGGGTGGTGTTCGGCTTCCTGCGCATCGCCTGGATCATCATCGCCTCCATCTTCCTGTACAACGTGGCGGTGGAGACCGGGCAGTTCCAGGTGATGAAGGAGTCGATCGCCGGCCTGTCCTCCGACTGGCGCATCCAGGTGGTCCTGATCGCCTTCTGCTTCGGAGCGTTCCTGGAGGGAAGCGGGGGGGGCGGGGCCCCGGTGGCCATCGCCGGCTCGTTCCTGGTCGGCCTGGGCTTCCCCCATTTCCAGGCGGCCACCGTCTGCCTCCTCGCCAACACCGCCCCCGTGGCCTGGGGCGGCGTGGGGAACCCCATCCGGGTGCTGCAGGGCGTGACCGGCCTGCCCGAGCACGCGCTCAACGCCATGACCGGCCGCATCCTTCCCCCCTTCTCGCTCATCCTTCCCATCTGGCTGGTGCGCTCGATGGTGGGCTGGAAGGGGACGCGCGAGGTCCTGCCCGCCCTCCTCGTGGCGGGAGGCTCCTTCGCGGCCATGCAGTTCCTCTGGTCCAACTTCGCCGAGAACAGCCTGGTGGACATCGTCTCCGCCGCCTTCTCCCTGATCGTGATGGTGGGCTTCCTGAAGCTCTGGAAGCCGCGGAAGGTGATGGAGCTGGAGCGGGAGGCAAGCGCGCCCCTGGTGGTGCGACACTCGGTGCGGGCGGTGCTTCGAGGCTGGTCGCCCTTCATCTACGCCTCCGTGCTCATCTTCCTCTGGGCGCTGCCCGCCTTCAGCGCGCGGCTCAAGTTCTCGAGCCTCAGCTTCCCCATGCCCGGTCTCGACGGCGCGGTGATACGAGTTCCTCCGGTGGTGCCGACACCCACTGCGGAGACGGCGGGCCTGGACCTGAACGCGCTCGCCCTGCCCGGCACCGCGGTCTTCGCCGGAGCCCTGCTCGCGGCGCCCCTACTCGGCATGTCGATGGGCCGGGCCCTCGCGATCCTGGGGCGGACGTTCCGCCAGCTCGTCCCCTCGCTGCTCGCCATCAGCTTCATGGTGGGCCTGGCCTACGTGACCCGGTACTCGGGGATGGACACCGTTCTCGGCCTCAGCCTCACCCGCACCGGCGCGATCTACCCGTTCTTCGGTACCCTGCTCGGTTGGCTGGGCGTGGCCCTCACCGGCACCGACGCCGGCTCCAACGCCCTCTTCGGCAACATCCAGAAGGTCACGGCCGAGCAGCTCGGACTCAACCCCATACTGATGGCCTCTGCCAACAGCGCGGGGGGGGTCATGGGCAAGATGATCGACGCCCAAAGCATCGTGGTGGCCAGCACCTCCACCCGCCTCTTGGGCCGCGAAGCAGACATCTTCAAGGCCGTGTTCTGGCACAGCATCACCCTGGCCAGCCTGGTCGGCCTCGTGGTCCTGCTCTACGCCTACGTGACCCCCTGGATCGTTCCTCGATTCTGAGGCGGGGAGGACATGGAGCTCGTCCACTGGTTCGTCGACTTCTTCCTGCACCTCGACCAGCACCTGGCCGAGGTCATCCAGCAGTACGGGGGCTACACCTACCCCCTGCTCTTCCTGATCGTCTTCCTGGAGACGGGGCTCGTGGTGACCCCGCTCCTTCCCGGCGACTCCCTCCTCTTCGCCGCGGGCAGCTTCGCGGGCCTGGGGGCGCTCCGCCTCTGGCCGCTCTTCTTCCTGCTGTGCGCGGCCGCGATCCTGGGGGACACCGTCAACTATGCGATCGGCGCCTATCTCGGCCCCCGCGTCTTCCATTTCCCGAAGTCGCGATTCTTCAACCCGGAGCACCTCAAGAGGACCCACGACTTCTACGAGAAGTACGGGGGCAAGACGATCATCATCGCCCGCTTCGTCCCGATCATCCGCACCTTCGCCCCCTTCGTGGCCGGCATGGGCGCGATGAGCTACCCGCGCTTCCTGACCTACAACGTGGTCGGGGGCCTCCTGTGGGTGTCGGCCTGCGTCTTCGCGGGCTACTTCTTCGGGAACCTGCCGTTCGTCAAGAAGAACTTCAGCCTCGTCATCATCGCGATCGTCGTGATCTCGCTGCTGCCCGCGGTGGTGGAATACCTGAGGCACCGGGTCGCGGCCCGGCGGCGGGCCCCACTGCTCCCAAGGGGTCCGGGGGCCTCCGCCTAGGGGGTGTGGCCCGTGACCTTCTCGCCCCGCCCGATCCGCGCCATCACGCTGTGGTGCTGGCTGTAGGCAAAGTAGATGAACAGGCCGAGTCCCAGCCACACGAACAGCCGCAGCCAGTTCTCAGGGGGCAGGGAGAACATCAAGAGCAGGCAGGTCAGGATCCCGGCGACGGGCACGAACGCGCCCAGGGGCGCGCGAAACGGCCGCTCCGCGTCGGGGTGGGTGCGCCTCATGATGAGCACCGCCGCGCACACGACCGTGAACGCGAACAGGGTGCCGATGTTCGTGAGGTCCGCCAGGATGCGCAAAGGCAGGAACGCGGCCCCCAGGGCCACGAACACGCCGGTGAGGATGGTGGCCTTCCAAGGCGTGCGGAAGCGGGGATGGACCGCCCCAAAGAAGGAAGGTGGCACCATGCCGTCGCGGGCCATGGCCAGCCAGACCCGGGGCTGGCTCAGCATCATGACCAGGAGGACGGAAGTGATGCCGCACATCGCGCCCAGGGAGATCAGGCCGCGCGCCCACGGCAGCCCCGCCTGCCGGAAGGCGTCGGACACGGGGGTCTCGATGTTGATCTGGCTGTAGGGGACCATGCCCGTCAGCACGGCGGCCACCGCGATGTACAGAATCGTGCAGACGATGAGGGAGACCACGATCCCGATGGGTACGTCCTTGCGCGGGTTGCGCGCCTCCTCCGCGTGCGTCGACACCGAGTCGAAGCCGATGTAGGCGAAGAAGATCACGGCCGCGCCCGCCAGCATGCCCAGGGGCTCGCCGCCCTTGCCGGTCTGGCCGAACAGGGTGTGGCCGAAGAAGCTGACCCCCGTGAGGCCAAAGGGCGCGAAGGGCTTCCAGTTCGCGGGGTCGACGTAGAAGGCGCCCACCGCGATGACGAACAGCACGATCGACACCTTCACGATGACGATCGCGGTGTTGAAGCCGGCGCTCTCCTTGATGCCGATCACCAGCACCCAGGTCACCAGGGCGGCGATGCAGATGGCGGGCAGGTCGAGGACGCTGCCCGTGCCCACGATGTGGCCCAGGGCGGGGTCGTAGTCGAAGGGCGCGTTGGAGAGGCCCTTGGGCAGGTGGATGCCCGCGACCGCCAGCACGTCCTGGAAGTTCTTGGACCAGCCGTGGGCCACCGTCATGGACGCCACCGCGTACTCCAGGATCAGGTCCCAGCCGATGATCCAGGCGAACAGCTCGCCCAGGGTCGCGTAGGCGTAGGTGTAGGCGGAGCCCGCCACCGGGGCCATGGACGCGAACTCCGCGTAGCAGAGGGCGGCGAAGATGCAGGCGAGGCCGGAAGCCACGAACGAGAGCATGAGGGCGGGGCCCGTCTTGTCGTGAGCGGCCACCCCGGTGAGGACGAAGATGCCGGTGCCGATGACGGCGCCCACCCCGAGGGCCGTGAGCTGCACGGGCCCAAGAACGCGGCGGAGCCGGTTCTCGCCCTTCATCTCCTCGAGGAGCAGGGCGAGGGGCTTCCGGGCGAAGAGCTGGTTGGCCAAGGTTCGAGCCTCCCGGTCAGGGCCGCGGCAGCGGCGCCACGGGCGTACGATGGCGGCGAGCATAGGGGATTCCCCCGGAAAGTCAACGCCGCCGGGGGCTAGACTCTTGCCATGACCTTCAAGCACCTCTCGGAGAACCCCCGCCAGCAGGCCCGGGCCTGGAACATCGCGCTCGGGGTCCCCGGCTTCCGCTACGCGGACTTGAACCGGGTGCGCCGGCTGGAAGCCCTCGACCGGGCTTTCCTCGAGTCGCTGCGGGGCGAGGACGCCGGGCTGGCCTCGAACTTCGAGACCTGGCGCGCGGGGGGTGGGCTCGAGAAGCTAGCGGAGTCGAAGCTGCTCATGGAGGTGGCCCCGCACCTGGGCCTCTTCGTGGCCCGCCTCTTCCACGTCGAGGCCGAGCACGAGGCGCTCTGCGCGCGCGTGCGGGCGGACCAGGTCCTCTTCCATTGGAAGCGGACGTTCGTGGAGCGGCGCGTCTTCAAGGACCCTCCGAGCGCCGAGGAGCTGAGCCGCCTGGATCCCGCCGCGGTGGAGTCGGCCTACCGCGAGGTGGTGGACGCGCGCATGCCCGACGCCGCGCTCTCCGCGGACCCGGAGCGCGAGCTGGCCGAGGTGACCATGGCCCTGCTGGAGGCACCCGCCTCGGGG
>Ga0137361_10001443_pt1 | contig 14758 bp, 16 predicted proteins | sample Mad1_80_16metaG_FD_104923 | JGI IMG/M metagenome (GOLD analysis project Ga0137361, IMG submission 104923) | Vadose zone soil microbial communities from Angelo Coast Range Reserve, California, USA - Mad1_80_16 metaG | ecosystem: Environmental > Terrestrial > Soil > Vadose zone | place: USA... | reverse complement strand
TTGAACTCATTCGCCGCGGAAGTGACGCTCGTGGCGCTGTCCATGGGTAGGGAAGGAGACCAAGTATATTTGGAAGGCATGCAATACGGCAACCGATAGTTTAGCCATTGGGTCGGAAGCCACTGGCAGCGGCATCTTTCCATGCTCAATCACGACGAGCGGTTTATCAAAATGCCAGGCCAACGGCTCATTTTCCAGTAGGAATCCGTTAGGCAAAAGAAACATCGCTTTAGCAGCCAGTTCCCGGCGGACGAGCAGCGCTCCTAAGGTAGATTGATTGTGGATTGTTTCCGGGCGCCCTACTAACGATGCGTGTTTGGCCACTCCCTCTTCTCCGACCGTAAGACGAGCACCGGCACCAGCGAAGTCAAAAACGGCTGTCGCATTTCAAGCGCCCACGAAGGATAGGACGGACGCTTGATCTTGAACGCGAAGAGCGACCGCGATAAGTTATTCAACTCTAGTCGAAGAGGCCCCGAGGTTCGCACAATGGCGGATGAGCACGTGCAAAAGACACTCGAAGAGTTGTCACGAAACCTTCAGGAAAGTAAGGCCAGGCTGGAAGAAGCTCAACGCGTGGCCCACGTTGGCCATTGGGAATGGGATCTCGAGACCGACGTTATCGTCTGGTCGGACGAAACCTACCGTATCTTTGGCCTAAGCCCGCAAGAACGTCCCATGGATCTAGCGACGGTACAGTCGTTGGTCCACTCTGAGGACCGCGAGGCCCTATATGGGGGAGTTGATGAGGACCTTGTTGCAGGAATTCGCCCCGATGCTGAATTTCGAATCGTTCGTCCTAACGGAGAGGTGCGCACGGTCCACGCTTTAACGTCAAGGCGGTGGAGTTTCGTGCCGGGTGATGCGAAGCCCAACTCGGCGGGACGGCCCTACAAACTGTTTGGCACGGTGCAGGACATCACTGAGCGCAAACGGGCAGAGGAAGCCTTGCAGTTGACGCAAGCTCATTTTCGAGAAGGACAGCGTCTAGCTCGCATGGGAAGTTGGACATCCGATGGGACGAAGTGCCAGTGGTCCGATGAACTGTTCCCAATTTACGGTCTCGACCCGAGAAAAGGCGTACCTAGCACTGAGGAGTTTTTGACGATCATCCACGCGCAAGACCGACCGTCAATGGCGGAAGCGATCCGGTTGATGCTGGAAGAGGAACGCGGCTGCGATGTCACAACACGCGTAATTCGTCCTGACGGCCAGATGCGGTATGTTCGCTGCGTGGGCATGGGGGTTGTCGAACAGGGAGTCTTCAAAGGCTTTCTCGGTACCGGTATGGATGTAACCGAGCAAGAACTGCTTACTCAGGCACTGCGCAGGGAGCGCGCCTACCTCAATGAGGCGCAAGGCCTCGCTCACATCGGCAGCTTTGCGTGCAACTTCGTTACCGGACAGAACTTTCACCTTTCGGACGAAACAATTCGGATGCATGGCTTCGATCCCAGCGGTCGGCAGGTTCCATTTGAAGACTTCTTCGCCACGATTCAACCGGAAGACCTGCAGGGCGTGAAAGATGCGCTTGAGAAGGCTATCCGAACGAGAACCGATTACGACATCGAGTATCGGATCTGCCGCGCGGATAATGGCAACATCCGATTTTTTCGTTCTCTGGGACATCACAATCCGGCCGGAGAAATCGGCGACTATGTCGGAACCACGATAGACATCACAGAACGAAAGCGCGCCGAAGAGGCGCGCGAAAAGCTGCGGCAGTTAGAGGCCGATCTCGCACACATGAATCGTGTCAATATGATGGGGGAACTCGCCGCCGCACTGGCGCACGAGATTAAGCAGCCCATTACGGCGACAGTTACCAACGCGGGCGCTTGCCTACGATTTCTCGAGATGGGGCGTCCCGATATTTTAGAGGCCCGCGAAGCTGCTTCTGGAACGATCGGATGTGCCACGCGCGCGGCAGAAATCATCGACCGGGTCCGCGCGCTCTTTAAAAAGACAGCCCCGCAGCGGGAATCGGTTAACATAAACGAACTCATTCGTGAAATCGCTCTTCTGCTCCAGAACGAGATCAGGCGGCATTCTGTGGCCGTCCATCTCGGACTTGCAGAAAACCTTCCAGAAGTCATGGCAGATCGCGTGCAGTTGCAGCAGGTGTTGATGAATCTCATGCTTAATGCCATCGAGGCCATGCAGGGAGTCAGCGCCCACCTAGAGATAAACTCGCAGCAGACCGATGATGGTCAGTTGTTGATCGCCGTTAGCGACACTGGGCTTGGACTCCCCACTGCAAAGGCTGACCAGATCTTCGACGCATTCTTCACCACCAAACCGCAAGGCACGGGCATGGGCCTGGCAATTAGCCGTTCTATCGTGGAATCACACGGTGGTCGTTTGTGGGCCAGTTCCAACTCCGGACGCGGCGCCACGTTCCGATTTACACTGCCGTACGAGGAGCCTCTAAGAACATGAGCACCCAGGCAGGCGCAACAGTCTTCATTGTCGATGACGATGCGGACGTGCGGTTATCGATTCAGCGCCTGCTGAAAACGGTCGGTTTGCGCGCGGAATTGTTTGCCACCGCGCAGGATTTCTTGCGCCGGAATATCCCTGATGGCCCGAGTTGTCTGGTGTTGGATGTACGCCTTCCGGAAGTGGGCGGACTGGCGGTCCAGCATAAGCTGGCTACGGCGGGCATCAACATCCCGATCATTTTCGTCACCGCCCATGGGGATATTCCCATGAGTGTGAAGGCCATGAAGTCGGGTGCCGTCGAGTTTTTGACGAAGCCCTTCCGAGATCAGGATCTACTGGATGCGATTCAGCAGGCATTAAAACGCGACCAACTGGCGCGTCGCCAGCAGAGCGAGATCGCCGAACTGCACGAAAGACATAAAAGCCTAACGGCACGCGAACGTGAAGTGATGGAACTCATGGTTTCCGGCATGCAAACAAAGCAGATCGCCACAGCACTCGGAACCAGCGAAGTAACCGCAGCCGTTCATCGCGGGAACGTGATGCGTAAGATGCACGCCAGTAGCCCCGCTGAATTGGGCAGCATGGTCGAAAGACTCAGGCTTTCTTCGAATCGCTAGCTTCTCTGTTTGCCAGATTACAGAAGGCTTTCTTGGCGTCCCCCCTTTGGCTCTTCCTTATCCGAAGATATAAGCCGCCTATTACAAATCATAATTGTGCTCTCTTGGGCGGAGAGATAGGTTCGCGTCTGATATGAGCGCCATAGCGAGGAAGAACTTGATCGCTGTTGTCGATGACGACGAATTGGTTCGGGGCGCGTTACAACGCCTTCTAAAAGCCTCTGGCTTGGGCGCAGTCTCGTTCGGATCAGCCGAGGACTTATTGAAATCCGGCCAATTACCGGATTTCGCATGTCTAATCGTGGATATACGGATGCCCGGCATGTCTGGTCTTGAATTGCAGGCCAAGCTTAAGGCAGAGCGATGCCGAATACCGATCATCTTCATTACCGCGCATGGCGACACCAAGATGCGGACTCAAGCCATGCGTGATGGGGCGGTGAAGTTTTTGGCGAAGCCGTTCGACAACACAGTTTTACTAGAGGCAGTTCATGCTGCTCTCGGGGATTAGCTCGCGAGGTTCGGGAGTCAAATCGATGACAGTGGCTGATCAAGACCGTCGAGCCCGGAAATTCGGACACATAACACGCAAGAGCTCAGATCTCGGACCCGGTCTGGAACAAACGAGGCGTGTTGCGGCGGCGGATCCCAAAGTGTTGAGCCAGAGAGAGAATCGGCGCAAGGTTCGCAGCGCCGCTTTCTGGGCTGCTCCACTCGCTCTATTTCTCTTGCCGGCAACCGTGGTTTTCGCCGCCGGTTGCGGGAGCCCGAAAGCGGCTTCACCCCTTCCGAGCCCCGAGGTGGAAGTCGCCAGCGCGATTCAGAAAGACGTTCCGATCTACAGCGAATGGGTGGCAACGCTCGACGGGTACGTCAACGCTCAAATTCAGTCACAAGTTACCGGTTACGTCATTCGGCAGACGTACAAAGAAGGCTCGTTCGTCCGCAAGGGTCAGATTCTTTTTCAAATCGATCCACGCCCGTTCCAGGCTTTCCTCGATCAAGCGAACGCCCAGTTGGCCCAAGCCCAACTCGGCAAAACCCAAATGGATGTCGACCGAGATACTCCGCTTGCAAAAGCACGCGCCATCGCGCAGAGCCAGTTGGACAACGACGTACAAGCCAGTCGTGCCGCGCAGGCAGCGGTCAAGGCCGCTGAAGCGCAGGTCGAACAGGCCAAGCTGAATCTAGAATTCACGGACGTGAAATCGCTGCTCGACGGCATTTCAGGAATTGCCCAGGTGCAAATCGGAAATCTCGTGAATCCGACGACGGTCCTTACATCGGTCTCGCAAATAAATCCCATCAAGGCATATTTCTCAATCAGCGAACAGGAGTACATCCACTTCGCGGACAGGATTAACGCCGAAACACAAAAGGAAACTCCGACGAATGGCCCGCCATTTGAGCTGATTCTGGCGGACGGCTCCGCCTATCCGCATAAAGGCGTGGGCCTGCTCACCAACCGTCAAGTGGATGTAGCGACGGGCAGTATTCAGGTCATTTCTTCGTTTCCCAATCCCAAGAATGCACTGCGTCCTGGCCAGTTTGGAAGATTGAGGGCGGCGCCGGAGATCAGAAACGGGGCGCTTCTCGTACCGCAAAAAGCCGTGACCGAATTGCAAGGAACCTATCAGCTAGTAGTTGTGAACGCCGACAACAAGGTGAGCATCCGTGCGGTAAAAGTTGGGGCTCGCGTCGGTCCGCTGTGGATTGTTGAAAGTGGCGTTAAACCGGGTGAGTTGGTGATCGTGGAAGGCCTGCAAAAAGTGCAAAACGGTTCAACCGTAAAAATCAAACAGGCCGCACCAGCGAAAGGCGATTGACCAGTGTCCAAGTTCTTCATCAATCGGCCGATTGTGGCTATGGTCATTTCCATTCTTATGGTCATCGTGGGAGCGGTAACGATCACCGCGCTTCCGATTGCCCAATTTCCGAACATCGTTCCACCGGAAGTGCAGGTCCTTGCAACCTACGTGGGCGCGGATGCGAAAACCATCGAGCAGTCTGTCGCGACGCCGATCGAACAGCAAATGAGCGGCGTCGACAACATGAATTACATGTATTCGCTGAACTCGACGGCCGACGGGCTAATGCGTTTGATTGTGGACTACGACGTAAAGACCGATCCGAATACCGACCTCATGCTCACGCAATTGCGACAGACGCAGGCGGCTTCCCAATTGCCGACCGATGTCACCAATTACGGGATCACTGTGCAGAAGACCGTGACGGCTCCGCTGATACTGGTCACACTCTACTCGCCGAACGGCACTTACGACGCGCGATTTTTGGCGAACTACGCGTACATCAACTTGTCCGACCAAATCAACCGGTCTTATGGCATCGGCAGCGTTCAAGTCTTCGGTGCAGGCCAATATGCGATGCGTTTGTGGGTGAAGCCGGACCGGCTCGCGAAACTAGGCATCACGGTTCCCGAGATCGTCTCAGCCATCCGGTCGCAAAACAGCGTCAACCCGGCCGGGCAAGTGGGCGGTGAGCCGGTTCCGAAGGGCCAACAGTTCACGTACTCCGTGCAGGCGCAAGGACGCATGACCTCTCCTGAAGAGTTTGGGGAGATCGTTATTCGAGAATCCGTCGGCGGGGCGGTAGTGCGACTGAAAGATGTTGCGCGCGTCGAGCTTGGCGCGCAGTCCTACAACCAGGTGAGCCGGTTGGATGGAAAAGACGCGGCCATCATCGCCGCATATCAACTGCCCGGTTCAAATGCTGTACAAGCAGCAAACGACGTACGGAAGCTCATGTCGGAACTAAAAGGCCGGTTGCCGCGGGATGTGGACTATGTGGTTTCCCTCGACACTACGCAGGCCGTGAACGAGGGCATGAAGGAAATTGTTCTGACACTCGTCATCGCCATTGTTCTGGTGCTTATCGTCGTGTTCGTGTTCCTGCAGGGCTGGCGTGCCACGCTGATTCCGCTGCTTGCTGTCCCGGTGTCCCTCGTGGGCACTTTCATCTTCTTTCCACTGTTCGGGTTTTCGATCAATACGCTCTCGTTGTTCGGCTTGGTCCTAGCGATCGGTCTTGTCGTTGACGATGCCATCGTCGTCGTCGAAGCAGTCGAGCGTCACATCGAAGACGGTCTCGCACCGAAAGCGGCGGCACTCAAAGCGATGGAAGAGATTTCAGGTCCCGTCATCGGCATCGCTCTGGTTCTCTCTGCCGTATTCGTTCCTACCGCTTTCATACCGGGAATCACGGGACGCCTTTATCAGCAATTTGCCGTCACCATCGCGTTTTCCGTAATCCTTTCTGCGTTCAACGCATTGAGCCTGAGCCCGGCGTTGGCCGCATTGTTGCTCCGTCCGAAGACCTCCTCCGGTGGGCCGCTCAGAGCGTTTTTCGGTTGGTTCAATCGTGTCTTCGCCAACGCCACCGAGTGGTACGTCCGCGTGTGCGGTTTTCTCATCCGCAAAAGCGCAATTGCAATCATCTTGCTTGCAGCTCTCGCGGTCGGAGCGGGTTGGTTCGGGAACAAAGTGCCTGCAAGCTTTCTTCCCGACGAAGACCAAGGCTATTTGTATGTCAATCTGCAGCTTCCTATCGCTGCTTCTCTTGAGCGAACGGACGAAGTAGCTGCGAAAATCGAAAACGTACTGGCCAAGACGCCGGGCGTTGAGCACACGACGAGCGTCATCGGCTTCAGCCTTCTCAGCTTCGTACGGACGAGTTACAACGCCTTCTTCTTCGTGACGTTGAAACCGTGGGACGAACGGACCTCGCGCTCCGAGCAACTCCAGGCGATCAAGCAGCACATCAACGAGCAACTATCATCGCTTCCAGAGGGCATAGCCTTTTCCTTTTCTCCCCCTGCCATTCCAGGAGTCGGGACTTCCGGCGGATTTACCTTCGTTCTCGAAGATCGCGCCGGGATGGATCTCAAGTTTCTTTCTTCGAATCTCAATACGTTCCTTGCCGAAGCGCGCAAGCGCCCGGAAATTGCAGGTCTCAGCACGACCTCTCTCGCCAGCGTGCCCCAGTTGTACGCCAATGTGGACCGTGAAAAAGTCATCGAGCAAGGCGTAGCCGTCAAGGATGTGTACCAAACGCTTCAGACATTCATGGGCGGATTATTCATCAACTACTTCAATCGCTTTGGTCGGCAATGGCAGGTCTACGTCGAGGCGGAAGGCGACTACCGCACCCGGCGCGTGGAATCCTACATTCGGAAAGGCATTGAAGAAGGCGCGGAGGTGCTGGTCGGCGGAGAAGGCCACCCGAAGGGTCTCGAAGCAGGTTACTTCGTGAAGCCCACGGTGTTCGTCAAGAAGAACGAAATGACCATCGCCCAGGAAGAGATTTTCGGTCCCGTGCTCAGTGTGATCGCCTACGACTCCGAGGACGAAGCGATCCGCATTGCCAACGACTCCAAATTCGGTCTCCACTCCGCCGTCTTGGGGACTGACATCCAGCGCGCACGCCGCGTGGCTTCTCAGCTGCGGGCCGGCCGCGTCGTGATCAATAACATGACCGACGATCCGCAGGCACCCTGGGGCGGATTCAAATACTCGGGTGTCGGCCGCGAATATGGCAAATACGGCATTGAGGCTTTTCTTGAGCCAAAAGCCATCCTTGAATGACCCGTTAATACCGAGAAAAGTGAACGAGGGAGTCCATACATGTTTACAGCTAACGGGAATTGGTCACGGAGAGGCAAAGAGCGAAGTCGCCTGAGCGCACTAATTCGCTACGTGCTTGCGTCTGCCGCGTGCCTGATGGCTTTTCTCGCATCATCGCGACCAAGTTATTCACAGGTTCCAACCTACGAATTTACGCCCGTCGAAAGCAATATCAAATTTGGCGTCGAGTCCTCCGTTTCGATCCAAGGTGTCTTTGAGAAGTGGGACGCAAGCATCAAGTTTTCGTCGAGGGATATCAGGAGCGCTGTGTTAGACATCGAGATTGAAGCCGGTAGCGTCAACACCGGAAGCCATATGAAGGACAACAAGTTGAAAGGTAAGGATTTTTTTGACGCAAAAGAATCTCCTTTGATTACTTTCAAATCGACCAAAATCATTCAGACCGGCCCAAACACATTTGACATCGTGGGTAAGTTCACCATTCGCGGCGTTACCAAGACGGAGAAACTCACTCTCACGAGCGATAGCAAAGGAACACCCACCGGCACTCTCGACGGCATCATGGCTTTTGATCGCAAAGACTACGGCATGACGAGTGGCATCCCTTTCATCAAGATCGCCAATCGAGTGGAGGTAAATGTTCGATTGAAGTGGCGCCGTGTCAGCGGTCCGGCGCCAGTTTTCGAACAATAGTTTAAGAAGACAGAGCTCAGTATGGGAACTGAAGATATCGGTCCTTAAGAAGTGCCTAAGCGCTGCGTTTAGCAGAGCAAGGGTCGTCCTCAAATGAGAAGGTGATCGGAATGCACGAACGAATGGAGGTCCATAAATGAGCAAACACGTAAGCTTCTCACCAGCTGAAGCCGCGGACCGCCTTGCGATCCGGGAACTTGTCGAAGCCTACGCACATTGCGCCGACCGTCGGGATGCCAAGGGCCAGATGTCTCTCTTTACCGCCGACACGCACTTCGTGGTGTACATGAATGCCAAGGATCCGACTCCTTCACAGGAGCTGCATTCGCGCGAGGCCCTCGCTCCGGTCTTCGCAGACTTGAACAAGTACGACGCCACGACGCACTTCGTTGGACAGAGCACAATCTTCACGCTGACAAAGGATAGAGCTACCGGCGAAGCCTACTGCCTCGCGCATCATCTCACGGTCGACGGCGGCAAACGCCGCTTGATGGTCGCCTCGCTCCGCTACCTCGATACCTTCGTGAAGATGGAGGGCGTGTGGCTGTTTGCCGAGCGCCTGCTCTACGTCGACTGGATCGATGAGCGCGCAATGTCATAAAGGACGAACCGAATGGCTGCGGTAATCGATTAACAAAGCAGGAGAACGATCATGTCTGCATACGTTGTATTCACGAGAACGAAAACCATCGATCAAAAAGAGCTCGAAAAATATTGGGCTGGAATCCAAGCGACGATGAAGGGGCATCCCATCGAAGTGCTCGTAGCCTATGGAAAGCACGAAGTCCTTGAAGGTGATCCGATTGAGGGAATCGTCATTGCGAAGTTCCCGAACGTGAAAGCTGCAAAGGATTGGTATTACAGCGAGGCCTACCAAAGAGTCGCCAAGCACCGCAAAGACGGGGCGATCTATCACGGACTCATTGTTGAAGGTGTCAGCTAATGCAATCGACGGCGGGCCCGATACGTCTTGTAATTGTGGGCGCGACTGGAATGGCCGGCGGATACGCCCTTCGCTATGCGTTAGGACACCACTCAGTCGAACGAGTGACGTCTATCGGACGCAAGAACATCGGTGTCTCGCACCCCAAGCTGAGAGAGGTTCTGCACCGGGACTTCGCGGACTGCTCTGCACTCGCGGAGGCGCTTTTCGGTCAGGACACGGCAATCTTTTGTCTGGGCGCATATACCGGAGCGGTGACGGATGCCGAGCTCCGCACAATCACCGTGGCTTACACAATCGAGTTCGCGCGAGTTCTCCGTAGAAGCAGCCCTGAGGCGGCATTCTCATTTTTGAGCGGTAAGGGTGCGGACCCGACAGGCCGAAGTCGGATGCCTTTCGCGCGCTATAAGGGAGAGGCCGAGAACGCACTCCGCGCGGCCGGCTTTCCGCGCGTCTATGTCTTCCGGCCCGCCTACATCTACCCCGTGGAGCCCCGGAAGGAGCCGAATTTCAACTATCGCCTCTTGCGCGCGATCTACCCCGCGTTTCGGTTGCTCTTCCCCAACCAGGTGATTCGGGCCGACGACTTGGGGCGGGCCATGGTGGATGTTGCGCTCCAGAAAACAGCGGAGCGCGAAAGTCAGATTTTCGAGAACCGTGACATCCGAGCGATGGTCGAATCGTTTCAGCGCTCCGCGGGTGATTCAAATACCTCGGCTACTTCAACAGAGCAGTCGGGAGTCGAGTGATACAAGGTCATCGCCTCTCGATCCCGGCGCCCCTTGGGGTTGGCGTGATCGCCCTGGTTTGCACCATCGCTATTTACCTGGTACCACTCAGGGCCACCGTCAACCTTGTTCGTCGCGAAAAAAGGCGCGGTCATGTCGGCACGCCCTGGACCGATCTGGAAATTTTTGCCCGTGTAGTGTTTTACGCGTCCCTCACGCGCCTCCTAGAGATGGCATTTTGGGCGGTGTTGTTCATGATCTGCGGAGAATTTTCAGACTTCGGAACCGCGTTCTACCACTCCGCAGTGAATTACACATCCTTGGGTTACGGTGATCTCATCATGACGCCTTCCTGGAGATTGTTGGGTCCCCTTGAAACGGCAAATGGAACGCTTCTGTTCGGGGTTTCGACCGCGATGATCTTTGGTGTCATGCTGTGGTTGATTCAAACTAGGTTTACGGATCTTAAGGATTGAAATATCTCTCGTAGAACGAGAACTCTATTTGCGCCGTCAGATGCAACTCGTTGGAAGTTCGAGGCCAAAACCTATCTGTGATGGTGATTGGGGTTAGCTTTCGAGCGAAAAGCAGATGCCCAAGTTGTTGGAAACAAACAAGAGTGAAGGGAAGCAAGAGAAGGCTCCAAGTTATCTCGCGAGGTTGCAAGGCAGGTGCTCTAGTCCGAAAAAAGACAAGCGCTTCTGGTTGCACAATAGTTGCACAAATGCTCCCGAACAGCGGTCTTTTGCCCAACAATGAGGCAACCCATCCGAACGTAACCTAATTGATTCCGAACAACAGCGTGTGGAATCGGGAATTTGTTAAACCGTTGTAGGCGTCACGTGCCGACCTCCACCCGCTGCTGCATGCCTTCAACGTGAGTATCTAGGATCGAACAAATTAGCCAGTTTCCGTAGCCGACTTTGGATGGTTCATGCGGGTCGCGCATCGTAACGCCCCGGATTACGGGATCTATGGCCTACCCGACTTTTGGCAAATTTTTGGCAAAACGGTTTTTTGATGACAAGTCCCCTGGAAGGGGAAAGTGGGAATCGCCGCATATTTACTGGTGATTTTGATGGTGGGCCTGGGTGGACTTGAACCACCGACCTCGCCCTTATCAGGGGCGCGCTCTAGCCACCTGAGCTACAGGCCCATTGAAATGTGGCAACAACCCTTTCTACTTTACCGTACCCGCCAAATCCTGGCAATTCTCCTCTGCTCGTGGAATAGCCCTGTCACATCGTATCCCTCTGGCGAAGCTGAAGTGTTTGAGCGATAAGAGGCGGAAGGAGATGGCCGCCCGGCTGGGGGGAGAGCCGGAATTGCCCACGATGTGCGAAATTATAATGATGGCCTGTGAGTCTGTCAGCCGCAGGCGTCCTGGTTGGGAAAGTTTCCGTGGGAGATTGCCCATCCGATGATGCCAGAGGCAGTCTTGATCTGCACCCACCATGTAGCGTGGGGGAACGGGCCTTTGTCCGAGAAATTCTCGCTTTCCACCAGTTCGCCGTTATGCCACACCTTCCAAGCGCCCTCGCCAAGGTAGTGCAGGACGTAGATCACATCGCCGGCCTTCACTTTGGCATTCGGGTTGTCGTACGCTGCGATCACGCGCAAAGGAATGCTGTGGACCTCACCGGTAACGCCCTGGACTTTCTCACCTTTATGGAGTCGCGCCACGACTTTTTTTCCGTTGGGCTGGTCCACTAGAGCAATCTCTTGGTTCGCTGTCCATCCCCGATAAGTGCAGCACTCAAACGGGCACGCCCCCTTGTCAATATATGGGAAGGGTGGGGCTTGCTCTTTCGCAGGCTGATGCTGCGGCGTGCCAGCATTGGCTGCCAACGCGCCCGAAAACAAAATGAAAACCATGGCTCGGCTGAACATGGCCTCGGAGTGTGCGAGATGGATAAGTGGATGTCAATGGAACCTCTGGCCTATTCCGCTCGATCATGCTGCTATCGTGCTCCCATCGGTTTCACTTCTACTTCAGCGCCCTCCAATCTTCGCCGTACCGCCTCTGCAATTCGCTCTGCTCCCGGCGTATCCCCGTGAATGCAAATTGTCTGCGCCTCCACCGCCACCTCCGTACCCTCACGCGCCAGCACGCCCCGCCCTTCCACAATCCGCAATGCCTGTTCCGCAGCCTTTTCCGGCGCATCCAGCAGCGCATCCCGAAACTTCCGCGCCCGCAAGCTTCCATCCTTCTCATATCGCCGATCCGCAAACGCCTCCGCCGCCACGCGAAATCCCGCCTCGCGAAACTCTTGCAGCATCACCGATCCCGCCAGCCCCACCAGTACAACATCCTGCCTCCACTGCCGCACGCCCTCCGCAATGCCGCGCGCGATGCCCGCGTCCTGTGCCGCCTGGTTATACAGCGCTCCATGCGGCTTCACATGCACCACCGTAGCGCCGCACTTCTCCGCGACCTTTGCAAGCGCCGCCACCTGCCCGTAAACCGAATCCCGAATCTCTTCCAGACTCAAATTCAGCGCTACCCGCCCAAAATTTTCGCGATCCTCATAGCCCGGATGCGCCCCCACCGCAACGCGATGCCGCATCGCCTGCTCGATCGTCGCCTGCATCATCTCTTCATCGCCCGCGTGCCCGCCGCAAGCCACATTCGCAGACGTCACAAACTTCATCAGCGCTTCCTGGCTGCCGTCCGCCAGCATCTCTGGCAGCTCACCCATGTCGCAATTCAAATCCACTCGCCTCATAGGAACAGCCGCTCCTCCGAAGCCAGCAATCGCTGCTGCTCGATCCACAACGCCCGCGCCTTCGCCAACGACACTTCTTCGAACTGAATCGTATCCCGCGGCCGCAACTGCCCCACGGAATGCAAATCCGCTCCAATCACATTCGCAATCTTTGGATACCCGCCCGTCGTCTGTTGCTCCACAAACAAAATGATCGCCTGCCCCGACGGCGTAACCTGAATCGCCCCCAGCGGTGTTCCCTCGCTGACCATCTCTGGTTTGCTTGGCGCAACAAGCCGGGGCCCGTCCAGCCGCAATCCCATCCGATTCGATTCTTCGCTCACCACAAACTCGCCGCGCGACAGCGTCCCCTGCGCCTCTTCCGGAAACCAATCGGCCTGCGGCCCGCGCGTCACCCGCAACGTCTTTTTCGGCTTCAACTCCTCTAAAACTCCCGTCCGCAATTTTCTCCGCCGGATATTTTTTTCGAGCCTTCCAATCGACAGCACATCGCCTTTCCGCAGCGCCCGACCTTCCCATCCTCCCAGTCCGCTCAAGAGGTGGGTCGAAGCGCTCCCCAGAAATTCCGCCACGCCGATTCCTCCCGCCACGCACAAATAGCACCGCGCAAAATCCTTCGTCGGCCCAAACGAAACTCTTTTCCCCGGTAAAATTGCGTGTGGCCTCCACAGCTCAAGCGGTTTGCCGTCCATCTGGGCCCCAAAATTCGCGCCCACCAGGCAAATCACCGCTCCATCGGGAAACAAAAATGTTCCGCCCATCAGCGTCATTTCCAGCGCCGGCGTCCCGGCCTTATTTTCGAGCAGCAAATTCCCCAACCGCAGCGCCACCGCATCCGCCGCACCCGATGCCGAAACTCCCAGCACGCCGTATCCCTCGCGGCCAAAATCCTGCACCGTCGTCTGTAATCCCGCCGATTCCACCACCAGCAAACTCATCCTTGCCTCGGTGCCAGAAACTCCGCCTTCGTGATCGGCCGGAACCTCACCTGGTCCCCAATCGCAATCAGCCCCATCGGCTCGCGATCCTTCCGAAATATTTCCAGCGGCGTCCTTCCAATCAATCGCCAGCCACCCGGCGTCGCGAACGGATACACCGCCGTCTGACGTCCCGCAATTCCCACGCTTCCCGCTGCCACTTCCTTCCGCGGCGTCTGCAATCGCGGCGCTGCAAGCTCTTCCGCCAGATCGCCCAGGTACGCGAACCCCGGCGCAAATCCCAAAAAATACGCGTGATACGTTCGCGCGAAATGCAGCTCCACAACTTTCTCCGGCAGCATTCCTCGCTGCGCCGCCACGTCGTCCAGGTCCGGCCCAAACTCTCCGCCGTAACACACCGGCACTTCCACCAGGCGAGCCTTGCCCGACGGCATCTTGTCCGCGCGCGATTCGTATTCGGCAAGTTTTGCCTGAACTTCGGCGTGGTCCACAGTGGCAGCGTCAAACGTAATCAGCAGGGAACAATACGCAGGCTGGATATTCCGTATCCACGCAAGCGGTTCTTGCTGCAGGAGGCGCAGCAACTGAACCACGCGCTCGTGCGCCGCCGAGCCGATCTCTTTTCCCAGATAAACCAGCAGCGCCTGGTCGCTCGCGGCCTGAAATCGCACTCTGGTCTCCCGCGTTCTCGCCCTCTTTACTGCACGAACCCGATGTTCGCACCCGGCACCGGCGTGCCCTCCGGCCCCTCTTTGATCGGCCCGTATGCCGCCTCAAACCGCGCGATATTCTCGCCCAGGGCCCGCCAGATTCGCTTCGCGTGCCCGGGACTCACAATCACACTGCTCAAGAGCTTTCCCTGCGTTCCGTTCGGAAAGATGTACACAAAATTCAATGTAAACTCCTCCGCGTGGTGCTGAATCATCACCAGGTTGCTGTACAACCCCTGCAACTCTTTTTCATCCGCCTTGATCTGCACTTGCCCCGGCGGCGCCACTTGCTTCTCATCCATGTTGTTCTCCCAAAATTCCTCTCCCAAAGTACCACAGCCCAACCCAGCTCATTGC
>Ga0137361_10001442_pt1 | contig 14761 bp, 13 predicted proteins | sample Mad1_80_16metaG_FD_104923 | JGI IMG/M metagenome (GOLD analysis project Ga0137361, IMG submission 104923) | Vadose zone soil microbial communities from Angelo Coast Range Reserve, California, USA - Mad1_80_16 metaG | ecosystem: Environmental > Terrestrial > Soil > Vadose zone | place: USA... | reverse complement strand
GGAAAGATTTTCGGTAGGTACCTCGTTGGCGGATCAATCAGACTTCAGCGCATCGCCTACGCGCGGCTCGCGCAAATCGGAGCGCCTGCTTCTTCTTTTTTGGATTCTCTCACTTCCATTTCTGAACCCTTGGGTGCGCGGCGACGGCGTCGGCTACTACGCCTTTGCCCGTGCTCCGCTCATCCAGCACAATCTCGATTTCACCGAGGACTACCGCCACGCCAACGAAAGCTTCCGCGGCCCCCGCTTCGACGAAAGCGGTCAGCTTCGGTCTGTCTTTCGAACATCCACCGATCACCTCGAAAACCATTTCACCGTCGGCCCCGCTATTCTCTGGACGCCTTTTCTTTTCCTCGCGCACATCGGCGTCCTTTTCGCGCGCGCTCTCGGTTCCTCCGTCACCGCCGACGGTTTTTCCACTCCTTACCGCATCACCATGGCCCTAGCCACTTCTTTCTATGGATTCCTCGGCTTGCTTCTGGCCTTCCGCATGGCTCGCCACTATGTGGAAGAGCGCTGGGCCCTCATCGCCACGCTCTCCATCTGGTGGGCCAGCTCGCTCCCCGTCTACATGTATTTCAATCCTTCGTGGTCCCACGCGCATTCCTCTTTTGTAGTAGCTCTTTTCCTTTGGTATTGGCACGAGACGCACTCCTCGCGCTCGCTCGGCCAGTGGCTGATTCTCGCCGTCATCGCTGGCCTAATGCTCAACGTTTACTATCCCAACGCCTTGGTCCTCGCCGTTCTCGCGATTGAAGCCGCCCGCCAGTATTATTTCGCCATTCGCCCGGCATCCTCCGCCGCGCCCAATTCCAGCCCGCGCATTCCTGAACTTCTCCTCCGCCACTGCCTGTTCGCCGCAGTTCTCCTCGTCTGTCTCCTTCCCACTTTCATCACCCGCTATCTCATTTACGGCAGCGCCTTTGAATCCGGCTACATTCCGCTCCGCGACTGGAACTGGTTTTCGCCGCGCTTCTTAGCCGTGCTTTTCTCCTCCAACCACGGCCTTCTCTCCTGGACTCCCATGCTTCTTTTTGCCACTGCCGGTCTCTTCATCTTTTGGCCTCGGCAACGCCGCGCCGGCACTCCTCTTCTCGCCGCCTTTCTCGCTTTTTATGTTTTCATTTCCTGTTATCCCGATTGGGCCGGCATCTCTTCCTACGGCAACCGCTTTTTCGTTTCTCTCACGCCCCTCTTCATTCTCGGCCTCGCTGTTTTCTTCGATCGCGCCGCTCAACTCTTCCATTCCCGCCGCGCCGCTCTTGCTTCCGCGCTTCTCGTTCTCGCCGTCTTCTCCCTCTGGAACGCCGGCCTCATTTTCCAGTGGGGCACCCATCTCATTCCCGCTCGCGGCCCCGTTTCTTTTTCCGAAATCGTCCACAACCAATTTTTCGCCGTCCCCCGGCAGCTCTCCGCCGATCTGCACTCCTATTTCTTCCGCCGCAAAGCCCTCATGCAGCGGATCGAGAACGGCGACGTCCAGCAACTCAAGAAGAGTCCTTCGCCTTAAGCCTCGGCCTCTGCTCCATGATTGTTTTGTAGGGGGGCAATATATTGCGCTCTTCCGCCGTTTTTTTTCTCTTTCGTCCCCGCCTCTTCCCCTGTTTTCTTTGGTACTCTAATCAGGACTTCATCCGCTCTCAGGAGTTTTCGCTCGAACACGCATGACCTCCGTCACGCAATCCAGCGCCGCTCTCCCGCTCCGCTCCGGCGCCTCCGCCACCATTCGCATCGAGCCGCCCCACGGCCTCTTCGAACTTCGCCTCCGCGAAGTCTGGGCCTATCGCGAACTGCTCTACTTTTTCGTCTGGCGCGACGTCAAAATCCGCTACAAGCAAACCGTCATCGGCGTCCTCTGGGTGGTCTTGCAACCCGTCCTTACTATGCTAGTCTTCACCTTATTCTTCGGCCGCCTCGCGAAGCTGCCTTCGCAGGGACTTCCTTATCCAGTGTTCTATTTTGCCGCGTTGGTTCCATGGACCTACTTCGCTTATGCACTGCAGATGACTACAAATGTGGTAGTGGATAATCAAAGGCTCATTACCAAGGTGTATTTTCCGCGACTGATCTTACCCATTTCGTCGGCGCTTTCGGGGCTGGTGGACTTTGCCATTGGATTTGTGGTGCTGGCGATTTTTACGGTGGCGTACGGGATACGGCCGTCCTTGGCAGCGCTGTGGCTGCCGGTGCTGCTCATCCTCGCTGTTTTCACGGCTTTAGGTGTGGGGCTGTGGCTGTCGGCCCTGAATGCGCTTTATCGAGATGTGCGGTATGTGGTTCCGTTTCTGGTTCAGTTCTGGATGTTCGCATCACCGGTAGTGTATCCATCGTCGCTGGTGCCGGAAAAGTGGCAATGGCTGTACGGATTGAACCCAATGACTGGGGTGATTGACGGATTCCGGTGGGCGATCACCGGGCAGGGGCAGGCTCCCAGCTTGATCCTTCTCGCGTCCAGCGCGGTCGTGGCGCTGGTCGTACTTGGGGGGCTGTTCTTTTTCAATCGGATGGAGGGCGAAGTAACAGACCGGGTGTGAAAACAGAGCAATTAGGCAGCTGGGCGTCGGCATTTTGCGGACGGCATTCTATCGCTACTAGGTATCAAAGGTTTAGAAGTTCAATTGCGCATCGTGTGGAGTCATGGCTAATAAACCCAAGGTTTCCGTGATCATTGCCAATTGGAACGGGGCAGAGCACCTTCGCATTTGTTTGCCCAGTCTGGCGTCACAATCATTCAAGTCGCTGGAAATCATAGTCGTTGATAATCATTCGTCGGACGACTCCGCCGAGGTGACGAGAAGCCACAGCGCCCGCTGGCTTCCTCTCGAAAACAACGTCGGTCTCGCACCAGCCCTAAACCGAGGCGCCACGATTGCTAAGGGTGAAATGCTGCTTTTCGTGAACAATGACATGCGATTCGATCCGGGGTTTGTGGCTACATTGGTCGAACCGCTAGAGAGGGACGAGGAGATTTTTGCTACCGATGGGATGCAGTTCAACTGGGATGGAAGTGTTCGCGGACACTTGGCGGCGCGCCTGACGAATGTCCCTCCCAGGCTTGATCGTTCTACGCAATTAGTCCCTGGGTTATACTTTTATCAGCAAGAAGAGACTGAGGAGTCGCAGGTTTTCATGGCCTCGGCCGCCTGCATGATGGTGCGGAAGGTGCTGTTTGAGAGGATGGGAGGATTTGACGACCGGCTACCGCTCGGGTACGAAGACGTCGAGATTTGCTGGAGAGCGTGGGTGCACCGATGGAAGACCTTGTACGTTCCAACTGCGATTTGCTGGCATCGCGTAGGCAGTTCGGTGAGCTCGGTGGAAGGCGAGCGTTTTGCTTTCCGAGGGGTACTTAAGGGGCGTTTGCTGCTTGCGACAAAACTGCTTCCCATCCGGTATGCACTTCGCACCTGGTCGATCTCGACGGCAGGACTGGCGAAGGACATAAGCCGACTGAAATGGAAGTTTGCGACGGACCGCATCGCCGTACTGTTCCACATGGCTGGACGTGTTGTGCAATTGCTCCGAGAAAAGAGAGCGCTGTTCAGAAATGCGAATATTTCCCCAAAGGAACAGCTCGATTTCCTGCTTCGACTAACGGACGATGATGTGCGGGCTAACCGATGTGACTAAACGTGAGAAATGCGGGGAGCCCTGGTCACAAGGCCCTGAGGCGGTTCAATAGGTTACGGTGATATGGCGAAACTGTTGCTGAAGGGCGTCCGATATATCAGGTGTTACAGCGAACTGACCTTTGGCGGCCGACCTGATACGCTTGAAGGTACTATCGACTATTGTGTGGACCGACCAATTCTGATGGCGCAGGCGCGGTCTGAGATTGTACAGTTGGCAAAAATCCTGCAAGCGGCCGCGCCAAAACGCAGTTTGGAGATCGGAACAAACTACGGAGGTACACTCTTCCTTCTCTGTGCCCTTTCCCCGCCAGACGCCAGGATCATCAGTGTGGACCTGCCTTCAGGGCCATTCGGCGGTGGCTATCCCCGTCGCAAAGCACCTCTTTTTCGCAAATTTGCAAGGGCAGACCAGAAGCTGCACCTTATTCGGGGAGATTCGCATTCACCGGAAACAAAGGAAGGTATACTGCGGATTCTGAACGCTGAGCAGCTTGATTATCTATTTCTCGACGGGGATCACACCTATTGCGGAGTGCAGCGAGACTTCCAGATGTACGCCCCGCTTGTGCGGAGCGGTGGAATCGTAGCTTTTCACGACATCGTAACGTACAAGCAAGAATCGGACTGCCAGGTAGAAAAGTTCTGGCGAGAAATCAAGCATCAGTATCAACATCGGGAAATTATCGAGAACATGGACAAAGGGTCGCTGCCGGTTGCGATTACAGGTGCATTTATGGACACGGCTGGCCTCGGCGTTCTGTTCATGCCTTGAGGACGGCCAATTGATTCTTTCAAGCGACACATCGTCGAAACCGGAGACGACGGCCTTGTGATAGGAACTACGAAGCAGCAATCTGGAGTCAGACGGGACTTAGCATGTCAATGCCATTCGCCACAGTTTTAGTCGACACCTACAACCATCAGTTTTTTATCGAAGATGCAATAAACAGCGTTCTTTATCAAAATTTCCCTGCTTCGGAAACTGAGATCCTTGTCGTAGATGACGGCTCGACCGACGATACGCCCGAAATCGTCAGAAAATTCGCGCCCCGAGTTCGTCTACTACGCAAGGCCAATGGCGGACAGGCTTCCGCTTTCAACGCAGGCATTCCGGAAGCGCGTGGAGAAATTGTAGCTTTCCTTGACGGCGACGATTGGTGGGCACCTGGCAAACTGACTGCCGTTGGCGAAGGGTTCGCCGCGGGCGCCGACATCGGTCTGATTGGACATGGCGTAACCGAAGTCTACCCAGACGGACGACAGCGCATTGAGGTACCGCGCGAAGCTTCGCGTTTTCGGATCACCTCAACCGAGGAAGCGAAGACGTTTCGTATGCGAAGGGGCTTCTTGGGCACCAGCCGCATGGCTTATCGGAGAGAAATTCTCCGCCGCATCGGATGCGTTCCGGAGGAGCTAAAGTTTGAAGCGGACGAGTATTTGTTTACGCTTGCCGCGCTGCTTGCCGATGTGATGATACTGCGAGAGTCATTCACCTTCTATCGTTTGCACGACAGGAATTTGTTTCAATTTTCAAGCGGGGACGCGCAAGCGATTCGCAAGAAACAACAGGTTCTCGCCGCCTTGGCACGATCGCTCCAAGAAAAACTAAAACAAAGCGGTGTACCGACGGACATCGCGAAAACCATTTTGGAGTGCATAGAGGTCGAAGCAGACGTTTTGCGTCTGGAGGTGGATGGTGGCTTCCCCTGGGAGACAGTGTCGACCGAATTAAGAATCTTGCGCGTGTTCCACAACGACGCCTCGATATGGCAGCATTTGTTTTCTTGCTTAAGGCTTATTCCGGCTGTCATCCTGCCCGCCAGCATCTACTATCGCTGGCGGCGCCGGCTCTCGGTTTTGGCCTTCTATCAGGAATTTCGGCGAAAGCTTCTGCCTTTTCCTGTCCCTAATCATGTTGAGCGGCGTGAGAAGCCGGCTCCATGAATTTCGTCTTCGGCTGGGTAACCCAAACGCAACCTGCCTCGCAGTGCGGTCCTCACGTACACCACGGTTGGGTAAACGGAGCATAAGTCTCGAATGATCACCTTGGGAATTAACTACACGCGAATGCATGATTCATCGGCTTGTGTCGTGCGTGACGGGGAACTGCTTTGTGCGGTGGCTGAAGAGCGCATCAGTCGAATAAAACATGATGCCCGATTTCCGCGGCTCGCCATTGAATCGTGTCTGGAGTTTGCGCGTATTCGTGTAGAGCAGCTTGATGAAGTCTGCTTTGGCTGGTCAACAGCAGGGCCAGGATTCCGTCACGATTTAAAATGTTTAGCTATTGGGGGCTTGCCGTTCACCTATTTAAATGTCCTGTCCACCACTCAGCACTTTCTCACAATGTGGCATCAGGGTAGCGGTGCCAAGCTCTTCGCACAGCAATTCGGCCCAACGAAAGCGAGGATGCGGTTTGTGAATCATCACCTCGCGCATGCCATCAGCGCATATGGATACTCAGGGTTTGATGATGCCGCCGTAGTTGTCATGGATGGGCGAGGCGCTTGGGAGGCGACATCCATCTGGTGGGGACATGACGGCAAGATCGATCACGTGCTTACGATCCCATTTCCTGACTCGATAGGATATTTCTATAGCGAATTTACTGAATTTCTTGGTTTTCAGCGAAACAGCGATGAATGGAAAGTGATGGGACTCGCACCGTACGGCCAACCAGGCGTTAAGCTCGATACGTTCATCGATTCTCAAATCGCACCTTACCACGTGAATGCGAAGCGGCTCACTGGGAACGGTTCCGGTATATGTTCCGGGATGATCCCGTTGCTCGGGCCGCCTCGATTAGCGGAGAGCGAAATTGACGACCGCCACAAGAACATTGCGTATGCCGTCCAGGACGCATGCGAAATCGCAATGATGAGCGTGGTGCGGATGGCGATTGAGAAAACTGGGTCGCGAAGTGTTTGCCTCGCAGGCGGCGTGGCGCTGAATTCGAAAGCCAATGGGAAAATTGTGGCGGCTGGCCTTGTGGACAAGATGTTTGTGCAGCCTGCAGCATCGGATGATGGCGTGGCGCTTGGCGCAGCGCTTGCTCCATATCTCGACGGCAATGGGAAATTACCCAACAAGCCCATGCGGCACGCGTATTGGGGGCCAAGTTTTGATGACGAGGCAATCGAAAGCGCTCTGAGCACGTATAAGTTGCGTTACCAGAAACTGACGGACCCTGCCTCAACTGCAGCCGAGTTGCTCTCGCAGGGGAAAATTCTCGGCTGGTTCCAGGGACGTATGGAGTTTGGCCCGCGGGCTCTCGGAAGTCGCTCGATTCTGGCCGATCCGCGCGATCCGGAAATGAATGCCAAGGTCAACAATGCGGTGAAATTCCGAGAGTGGTGGCGGCCGTTTGCACCTTCGTTCAAGAAAGAAGCGGCGGACGAATATCTGGAGAGTGCGACAGATTCACCGTTTATGATTTTGACGGCGCAAGTACGCGCGGAAAAACGAAGCGTAATTCCGTCTGTCACGCATGTGGATGGAAGCGCTCGACCACAAACCGTGGAGAAAGAAATCAACCCGCTGTACTGGCGGCTGATCGATGAATTCGGAAAACGCACGGGCGTACCGGTCATCATGAATACGTCCTTCAATCTGCGCGGTGAATCGATCGTGCACACCCCGACCGACGCGATACAGACCTTTTTCAGTTCCGGCATGGATGCGCTGGTGATCGGAAGCTTCTGCGTCGAAAAATGAGCATTCTGAAATGAGCGGGCAACGTGTCATCGCGCTTCTCGGACGTCTCGATGCGCCCACCGACGCGGTTGAGGAATATTGCCTAACTCGGTGAGGTCCTGCTTGCGGGGCCCGTTGTGCTCTGACTTAGTATACTGTTCCAGAACATGAATCATTCCAGCGTTCAAAGACTTGCCTGGAGTTTGTCGCTTGGGACTGGTTTAATCTACTTGGCCTTTCTACCTCCTGGTGTTTATTCCGTAGACGGTAATTCGATGTTGGCGGTCGCCGAATCCATCGTGACCCGACGCGACCTCACTGTACCAATCGGGCTCGGAATCCCCGGACGAGATGGCCAGATATATTCGACCTGGTATCCGTTGCAATCGCTGCTATCGGTTCCCGTGGTCATGACCGCCTCCGTTGTCTCTCATTTCCTAGGTGTACCTCTTCATTTTGTTGCTGCCGCACTCGCAGGCGTGCTGCCCGCTCTCTTTACCGCGGTAACTGTCGCGGTGGTGGCGCTGATATCTCTCCAGCTAGGGAGCACGCTCCAAGGCGCTCGCCGCTCCGCACTCTGTTTTGCTGGAGGCACCATTGCCCTAGCTTATGCTAGGACCTTTTACGCTGAGCCGTTACTTTCCTTGTTGGTCGCCGCTGGGATCTATCTCGTTCTCGTGCGTTCGAACCGGACGATTTTACTAGCAGCATTGTTGGCCGTGTTCGCTGTTCTGGCCAAGCCCACCGGCATTTTTCTTGGTCCCGCACTCGCGGTTTATCTTCTCTTGAAGAAGAGCCCGACACGCTTTGCTCTCACACCGGCCGCCGGCGCTGGCCTTGGCATCTTCCTCTACGCTCTCTACAATTTGCTGCGTTTCGAAAATCCTCTAAACTTCGGCCCGCCCTGGGTTTTCTCTCTCTCGGCGCTCCCAATGGGCCTTGCCGGCCTGCTCTTTAGTTCCGGACGCGGACTCCTTTGGTATTCTCCCGCCGTGCTGCTCACCATATGGGGCTTTCGCCAAGCGGCAAAAACAAAGTTGCTCGAAGCGCTTTTGATCACAGCGCTTTTTCTTGCTTTCCTCGGGCTGCATTCCGCAGTGCCGTACTGGCACGGCGGCTGGTCCTGGGGGCCGCGCTATCTCCTCCCCGTTCTGCCGGGCTTGATGGCCCTCACCGGCCTGCTTGAGGGACGGGCGGCAAAAGTACTCCTCACTTTGTCGTTCCTGGGATTCCTCATCAATGCCCCCACACTCGTCTCCTATTACGAACGCTACTATGCGGAATCGAACGAGCGGGGAATCTCGGATAGCGAATTATACTGGTCTCCAGCGCGCGCTCCACTGCTCCACGCGTGGGGCGCGGCCTCACGTGAAATCACGGACGCGAGGGGCCAAGATGTTAGGGAACTCTTCAACCAACGTAGTATTCCGAGCCGAACTATTGCTTCGTCTCGCGCCCTGCGAGTCGTCGCTGTGTGGTGGTGGGTGCTTCCCATCGTCCACATCCCGCGATCCGTAGGTTTTGCCTGTTCAATTGCCATGGTGATTTGGGGATGTTGGGTCTTGTTTAGTGTGAGACTCTCTCCTCCCCAAATTGACAGGCAGGGTCCAAGAGATTTGCAGCCGGGCAATTCTTGAGTGAAATGATTGTTACTTGTTCCAAGAGTTCTTCCTCGGCATGTTATTTGGGCGGCTGCCCAGGCTCTGTTCCTGGCGAGTCGTCGGACTTTCTGCCATCGTCCTGTTGAGATCGTGTGGTCGCGCGGAAAAGTCACAACCAAGCTTGCGAGCTTGCGACCGATCTCAGGCGCGGGGATAATCCTTGCGTGATGGAAATCAACAATTTACTTTGATTTGTGGCAGGGAGATAGGGACATATATGAAAGGTGTAGTGCTTGCCGGCGGAACTGGGAGCCGTCTAAATCCACTCACACGGGTGACCAACAAGCACCTCCTACCCGTATATGACAAGCCCATGGTGTACTACCCCATCCAAACCCTCGTTAACGCTGGGATCGAAGAGATTCTTCTCGTCACCGGAGGAAAGAACTCCGGCGATTTCTTGCGACTCCTAGGGAACGGACGCGAGTTCGGTTTGAAGCATTTGAACTATACCTACCAAGAAGGGGAAGGCGGAATCGCCGAGGCGCTTGGCTTGGCAGAGTATTTTGCATCTGGCGAGCCAATTTGCGTAATTCTAGGCGATAACATAATCGAAAACAATATTTGTGAGGCGGTGGAGAAGTATAAAAAACAAGGTCACGGAGCGAAAATCCTGCTAAAGGAAGTTTCTGACGCTCAACGGTTTGGCGTGGCAGAGATTCATGACGGCCTTGTTGTTGGTATCGAGGAAAAACCCGCTATTCCTAAGTCCAATTATGCTGTCATCGGTATCTACCTCTATGACGCGACGGTGTTTCAAAAAATTCGTCGTCTGAAACCTTCGGGACGAGGTGAACTCGAAATCACTGACGTTAACAACTTCTATGTCGAAGAAGCAGCAATGACGTTTGAGATTCTAGAGGGCTGGTGGACCGATGCCGGTACGTTCGAATCATTGCTGCGCGCCAACAATCGTGTAGCGAAAACTGGCGCAAATAAGCTGAAAACTGAAAAGAATAGTGTCAAAGTTACAGTTCGGCAGGGAGCTGGCGGATGAAGCTTTTTGTTACCGGTGGCGCTGGCTTCATCGGCTCCAACTTCATTTGCCATGCTCTCGGATCAAGCAGGAATTGCTCAATCGTCAATTATGACAAGCTGACTTATGCTGCAAATCTGGCTAACCTGAGGACTATTGCGGAGGATCCCCGGTACCGGTTCATTAAAGGAGACATCTGCGATGCCGGGGCAGTCGAAACCGCTATGCGCGGGTGTGACGCGGTTGTGCATTTTGCTGCGGAATCTCACGTGGATCGCAGCATTTACGAGCCGGCACCAGTCATTGAAACGAATGTCACCGGCACCTTCGTTCTTCTCCAGGTAGCGCGGCGAATCGGAATCGAGCGGTTTGTCCATATCTCCACTGATGAAGTATATGGTGACTTGTCGCCTGGGATGTTCGCGAACGAAAAATCACCATTGCAGCCGAGCAGTCCGTATTCCGCTTCAAAAGCAGCTGCAGACCTTCTCGTGCTCTCCTTTGTCCGCACGTATGGTCTCCCAGCCCTGGTTACTCGTTCCTCCAACAATTATGGCCCGCATCAATTCCCCGAGAAATTCCTACCCCTGATGATCACTAACGCGCTCGTTGACAAACCTCTTCCCATCTACGGTGATGGAATGCAACAGCGCGACTGGCTTCATGTTGATGATAATTGCAGTGGAGTCCTGGCGGCACTCGAGCGTGGCAGGACTGGAGAGGTCTACAACATCGGTGGTATCGACGTTGAAGAGAATCTTATGATGGCGAAGCGTGTTCTCGGTGCGATGGGCAAGCCGGAAACACTCCTTGTCTTCGTGAAAGACCGTCCAGGCCACGACCGCCGCTACGCCCTCGATTGCAGCAAGGCGGAGGAGGAACTCGGGTGGAAGCGAATGATTTCTTTGGATGAAGGATTGCGGCGAACGATTGAATGGTATGAATCCAATCCCGATTGGCTGGCCAGCGTTAATGCGGGCGAATATCGCTCCTATTACGAAAAGTACTATGACAATCGCGATTCTTCTCTCCGCGCCATTGCTCCGGCGGAGCCGAAGACTCTACACTGAATTCAGGCGATTACTACGTGCTGCGGGGTTCGGCTAGAATTCCATGGTCGTTTCATTCACCGGGCCATCTGCGAAATTACGTAAGGACTTGATTCCTTTGCAGCGAATTGAGACTTCACTACCAGGCGTGTTAGAACTGCAACCGAAACTCTTTCGCGACACGAGAGGTTTCTTCCTGGAAACATTCCACCTCGCGAAATTCCGAGAGCTAGGAATCGCAGAGACTTTCGTCCAGGACAATCATTCGTGTTCACGGAAAGGCACGCTGAGAGGTCTTCATTACCAATTGCACCATCCACAGGCGAAGTTGTGCCGCGTTGTAGAAGGCCAAGCGCTTGACGTGGTAGTAGATGTACGCGAGGGTTCCCCGCACTTCGGCAAGTGGACCAGTGTCATCCTAAGCGCAGAACGCCAGAACCAGATTTATGTTCCGGCTGGATTTGCGCACGGTTACTTGGCGCTGACCGATACCGTCCATTTTCTATACAAATGCAGCGACTACTATCATCCGGAGGACGAGTGCGGTGTGTTGTGGTGTGATCCCGGCATGAAAATCTCGTGGGGTATTGAGAGCCCAATTGTCTCGGAAAAAGACCAGCATCTTTCAAGCTTAGCGACCATTCCCAGAGAATCTCTACCCCGGTACCTGGGAGCATGAAATTGAGAATTCTGCTCACTGGAAAGAAGGGGCAAATTGGTACGAAGCTTGCGGTGCTTCTTCCATGCCTGGGAGAGGTTGCAGCCTTTGATCGCCATGAGTTAGATCTTTCAAGGCCCGACCATCTCCGCCGGGCAATCCGTGACGTTCAACCGAACATAATCATCAATGCCGCTGCGTACACTTTGGTGGATCAGGCCGAAAGAGAAGAGGAGCAGGCCCGCATCATCAATGTGGATGCGCCCGCTTTGATGGCGGAAGAGGCGAATAGGATAGGCGCTTTGCTGGTGCACTATTCCACGGACTACACTTTCGATGGTTCGAGCAGATTTCCTTATGCTGAGACTGATCATCCTTGCCCAATCAACGTATACGGCAAGACAAAGCTCGCAGGGGAGGAGGCCATCCGAACCGTTGGGGCTCTGCACCTGATTCTTAGGACAGCCTGGGTGTACGGCACGACGGGGCGGAACTTCCTGCTCACGATCCTACGACTTGCGACAGAGCGCGAGGAATTGAAGGTTGTGCGTGACCAAGTCGGCTCACCTACTTGGAGCCACGAAATCGCCGAGGGCACTGTGAGTGTCTTGCGGCAACTCTCCGGGCAGGGCCGGGAAGCAATTTACAAATTTGGCGGCATCTATCACATGACAGCTGCAGGCAAAACGAGCTGGTTTGAATTTGCGAAGGCGATTCTCGAAGAGGCTTCTCGAATGCCACGGGGCATTCCCTGGTTTGAAACGGCCACCAAAGGGCAACCGTTGGTCACGCGTCGCGTCACCGCGATCACAACTGAAGAGTATCCCAGGCCGGCCCGTCGTCCTGCCTATTCTGTGCTCTCGAACTCCCGACTGAAGCAAGACTTTGAGTTGGAATTGCCCGATTGGTCCGTGCAACTGCGTGCGGTGTTTGCAGAAGATCGGATCAATGGCTGACTTGTCCGGGGCCGTCCACAAATTCTTCGGTCCCTTCGCGTATACTTACTTCGTCGCCGCCGCCAAATCGGCGCGCCCGAATGGAACATGAACTTCTCGGCTATCTCTAACGAGACCTTGCTCGGAAGGATGCTACGCCTGCCGTTTCGACTAATCCCAACCAACGCGCAAATGCGCATACTCCAGGGTCATCTGCGGGGAAAGAAGTGGATAGCAGGATCGGGCAACCACGGCTACTGGCTCGGGAGCTACGAATATCAGAAGCAAAAGATATTCTCGGAGGAAATCAGACCTGGCGATGTCGTTTATGACCTCGGAGCCAACGTCGGTTTTTATTCCCTGTTAGCGAGTTTTTTGGTCGGTCCAAAGGGGCGCGTTTACAGTTTTGAGCCCCTTCCCAGCAACCTCGAATTCTTGCGGAATCATTTAGCCCTGAACAAGGTGAGCAACTGTGTCGTTTACGGCGTCGCGGTGAGCGATTCGTGCGGGACCGCGAACTTCAGTCGAGGTTCCCAGCCTACATTGGGGCGCCTGGAGGCTTTAACCGCCAATTCCATTACAGTGCAGACTGTTACCTTAGATGATCTGGTCGCGACAGGTGAAATCCCCGCGCCGTCCGTTATTAAGTGCGACATCGAGGGCGGGGAATATGCTGCCTTAAAAGGGGCCACGAGAACTCTGGCCGCGGCGACTCCTGCGCTCCTCCTGGCGTCTCACGGGCAAGAAATTCACGCACAGTGTTGCAATCTACTTTTGGACCTGGGATATGTCTTGACACCTCTGGACGGACGTCCGCTCGATCGAACCGAGGAGGTACTGGCAGTCCATCGCGATAAGCCGAAGCTCGCAGGAACGCGGGCGAGAAAGCAATGACCGCCACAGTCATTCGCGGAGAAGGACTCGCCACCGGGATTGCGCGGGACCGTAAGGGTCGGTATGAATTTGCAGGAATGGGTTTACAACGCGGCGGACATTGACCATTCAAAAGTGGTTTGGGCACGCGGAATTCCCGGGGCGACCTAAAGCTGCTGCTTGATTATTTCCGCGGAAGGCGCGTGTGGCTAGTGGAAGCGGATGCATCCCCGCCGCGGTTGACTCCCTACGCGGAGTAGCTGCGGCCGGCAAACCCCGTGCTTCGCGTATACTTACTTCGTCGCCGCCGCGAAAACGGAGCACACGAGCGCGACCAAGGTCCCACGGCTCTAGCCAGGATTCTCCGCTGCAATCAATGCAATTAAATGTTTCATGCGAGGGTTCCAAAATGGGAATCGGAGGTGTACACTTTTACCCCAACTCAAGATTTGGAGATATCGGCCATGTTTTCTCTCGTTCGCTCTTTCCGTTGCCCAGATTGCGGGAGCTCGTCACTCTACAGGTCAAGAAGGCACGGCCTTGCGGAGTTCCTGTTACATCACCTTCTCTTGATAACCCCTTATCGCTGCAAAGACTGCGACGCGCGCCATTTCCACTCGCGGCTCCATCACCACCACCCGGATTCGCGCGCGCCGAGACACGCGCACTAAGCAACTCCTTAGCCCCTCGCGTATACTTGCGTCAGAACGTTCGGACGTTCCGACGATGAATACGGTCATTCATGGCGAAGGACTGGGGAAGCGGTACCATCGTGGATTGCAAGTGGACGATGGGCTGCGCCATTCGCTGGAAGCGTTCCTGCGTTCGCCCATCGCGTCGCTGCGCCGGAAAAAGGAAGAGACGTTCTGGGCGCTGCAAGACGTGTCATTACAAGTGAAGGAAGGCGAGGTCCTTGGCCTGATTGGACGGAACGGGGCGGGCAAGACAACCTTGCTGAAAATCCTGTCGCGCATCACGCGGCCCACCACCGGCTGGGCGGAGATTCACGGCCGCGTCGGCTCGCTGCTCGAAGTAGGCACGGGCTTCCATCCGGAGTTGACCGGGCGCGAAAACACATTCCTCTCCGGCGCGATCCTGGGGATGGGCAAAGCGGAAATTGTGCGCAAGTTCGACGAGATCGTGGCTTTCGCCGAGTTGGAAAAATTCATCGATACTCCCGTGAAGCATTATTCCTCAGGCATGTACGTCCGCCTGGCCTTCGCCGTGGCCGCGCATCTCGAGCCGGAAATCCTGCTGGTGGATGAAGTCCTGGCCGTCGGCGAT
>Ga0137361_10001441_pt1 | contig 14762 bp, 12 predicted proteins | sample Mad1_80_16metaG_FD_104923 | JGI IMG/M metagenome (GOLD analysis project Ga0137361, IMG submission 104923) | Vadose zone soil microbial communities from Angelo Coast Range Reserve, California, USA - Mad1_80_16 metaG | ecosystem: Environmental > Terrestrial > Soil > Vadose zone | place: USA... | reverse complement strand
TGGTCGACAGCCGATGGGCGATCACGAAGGTGGTGCGGCCCTGCATCAGCGTCTTGAGCGCCTTCTGGATGCGCGCCTCGGTGACCGAATCGAGCGCACTGGTCGCCTCGTCGAGGATCAGGATCGGCGGATTTTTCAGGAGCGCGCGGGCGATCGCCAGCCGCTGGCGCTCGCCGCCCGACAGCGTCGTGCCGCGCTCGCCCACCATCGTCTCGTAGCCCTGCGGCTGGCGCATGATGAAATCGTGCGCTTCGGCGAGACCGGCCGCCTCCTCGAGTTCGGCCTGCGTGGCGTCGGGCTTGCCGATGCGCAGGTTGTCGGCGATCGAGCGGTAGAACATGGTGCTGTCCTGGAACACCACGCCGATATTGCGGCGCAGCGATTCCAGCTTGATCTCGCGGTGGTCGATGCCGTCGATGCGGATGACGCCGGACTGCGGATCCCACATGCGGTGCAGCAGCGACAGTGCCGTGCTCTTGCCGGCCCCTGTCGGGCCGACGAGCGCCACCTTCGTTCCGGCCGGCACCTTCAGCGAGAAATGCACCAGCGCCGGGCGTCTGCCGTCATAGGAGAAGTTGACGTCGTCGAACTCGACGTCGCCCCCGGCGCGGCCGATATCCTTGCCGTGTGGATTGTCCGGCACGGCGGATTGCGAATCGAGGACACGGAAGAAATCCGCCAGCGCCGGCATCTGGAAGAAGACGCGGCTGACGAAACCCGAGGCCTGGTCCATGCGGCCGATCAGCATGGTGGCGAAGCCCATGAAGCTCACGATTTCACCGACGCTCGCCTTGCCTTGCGTATAGAGCCAGGTGCCGAGCACGAAGATCAGGATCACGGTGATGGTCGAAGCCGCCCGCGTCATGACCGACAACAGCGCCCACCAGTTCAGCACCGGGAACTGTGCGGCCAATGTCTGGCCAATGATGCGATGCATCTCGCCGGTCTCGGCGGTCAGCCGCACGAAGCTCTGGATGAGATTGATGTTGCCCAGCGCATCCCCGGCGCGGCTGGCCAGCTCGCTGTGCAGGTCCTCGACCTCGTGTTGAAGGCGGTCCGTGCGACTCACCACGAAGATGTTGGCGGCCGCGAAGAACAGGATCAGGACGACCAGCAGCACGCCAAGCCGCCAGTTCATCAGCAGGCTGAGCGGCAGCATGATGAACAACGCGACGAAGGTCGCGAGATTCTCGCGGAAGAACGACAGCCAGATGCCGAACAGATGATCGACGCCGGTCAGCATGACCTTGATCAGCCGTCCGGAGTGCTGGCCGCTGTGGAACGAGAAGGGCAGCACCAGCACGTGCTCGAAGAAGTTCGCCATCGCCCCCAGGCGGCGACGATGGGCCATGCGGTCGGCCTGCAGGGAGACCACGATGTTGGCGACAATGCCGCCCAGGCCGACCACGGCCCACAGGATGAGGAGCTCGCGGGCGCCGTGCCACAGCTCGTCGACGGACTTGTCCTTGGCCGAGCTCAGCAAATCGACGACCTTGCCGAACAGCACGGGCTCGTAGAACTGCAGGGCGGCCACCGCCACGTTGGCGAGGGCGAGCGTGATCGCAAGCTTGCGCTCGGCCCGCAAGAGCCCGATCACCCGTCCGTAGACGCGAAAGAACTCCATCCCGGCCGACCGTCCCCTGTTCAGGTCCGCTGGTCGCCGAGGAAGCGCTCGACGGTGCGCACGAAGAAGCTGACGCCGAACGGAATCGCCATGTCGTTGAAGTCGTAGCGTGAGTTGTGCAGGCTGACGGCATCGGCGCCGCCGCCATTGCCCAGCCAAACCATGGCGCCCGGCACACGCTCCAGCATGTAGGAGAAATCCTCCGCGCCCATGCTGGGGCGGACATTGTCGGCCACCGCATGCTCGCCGCACACGCCGGCGGCGACATCGATGGCAAAGCGCGCGCGCTCGACGTTGTTGACCGTCGGCGGATAGCCCGGCTTGTGTTCGATCTCGATCTTCACCCCGTGCATCTGCTCGGCGCCGCGGCAGATCTCTTCGATGCGGCGCTTCACCAGGGCGCGGTTCTGCGGCGTCGTGGTGCGGGTGGTGCCGCCGATATGCACTTCGCCCGGAATGACGTTGTAGGCCGAGCCTGCCTTGAAGAAACCGACCGTCACGACGGTGGAATCGATCGGGTCGATGTTGCGGGCAACGATGGTCTGCAGCGCCAGCACGATGTTGGCGCCCGCCACCATGGGATCGACGGTAAGGTGCGGGTGAGCGGCATGACCGCCCTTGCCGGAGATGCGGATGTCCCAGCGGTCGGCCGCGGCCAGCAGCGGACCGCCCCTGGTGACGATGTGGCCCAGCGGCACGCCGGGCTTGTTATGGATGGCGAAGACCGCGTCGCAGGGGAACTTGTCGAACAGCCCGTCGGCGATCATCTCGCGCGCCCCGCCGCCACCTTCCTCGGCCGGTTGGAAAATGAAGTGTACCGCGCCTTCGAAGTCACGCGTCTCGCTCAGCACCTTGGCCGCGCCCAGCAGCATGGCGGTGTGGCCGTCATGGCCACAGGCATGCATGCGACCGGGATTCTGCGAGCGGTGCGCGAAGTCGTTGGTTTCATCCATCGGCAGGCAGTCCATGTCGGCGCGCAATCCAACCGACTTCAACGAATTGCCTTTGCGCAAGGTGCCGACCAGGCCGGTCCTGCCCAATCCCCGCGTCACTTCAAGTCCCCATTCGGCGAGCTTGGCGGCCACGATGTCGGAGGTTCGGTTTTCCTCGTAGGCCAGTTCAGGGTGGGCATGGATGTCGCGGCGGATGGCGGCAATCTCGCCCTGGATTTCAAGCGCACGAGGCAGAACTGGCATTGAGCACTCCGGTTGGAACTGCAGGCATCTTAGCCCAAAGTAGTACGATGTTGTCTCTGCAGGATGTCGAGGAAGCGGCCAACATCGTCTACGCCGCCATGCCGCCCACGCCGCAATATGCATGGCCGCTGCTCGCCAGGCGCACCGGCTGCGAGACCTGGGTGAAGCACGAGAACCACACGCCGATCGGCGCCTTCAAGGTGCGCGGCGGGCTGGTCTACATGGACAGGCTGAAGAAGCAGCACGCCAGCATAAAAGGCGTGATCAGCGCCACGCGCGGCAATCACGGCCAGAGCATCGCGCTGGCCGCAGCCAGGGCGGGGATCGCCGCCACCATCGTCGTGCCGCAGGGCAATTCGGTGGACAAGAATGCAGCCATGCGCGCTTTCGGCGCGGAGCTGGTGGAAGCGGGCCACGATTTCGATGCCGCGCGCGACACAGCACTGCGTCTGGCCGACGAACGCGGCCTGGTCATGGTGCCCTCCTTCCATCGCGACCTGGTGCGAGGCGTGGCGACCTACGCGCTGGAACTGTTTCGCGGCGTCCCGGCGATCGATACGGTCTACGTGCCGATCGGGTTGGGCTCCGGCATCTGCGGCGTGATCGCCATGCGCGATGCGCTCAGCCCTGGGACCAAGGTGGTGGGCGTCGTGTCGACCGAAGCGCCGGCCTATGCCCTGTCCTTTGCCGCCGGCAAGGTTTTAGCCACCAACAGCGCCAACACCATGGCCGACGGCATGGCCGTGCGCGGTCCCGACGCCGAGGCGCTCGCGGTCATCCTCAAGGGCGCCGATCGCATCGTGCAGGTGAGCGACGCAGAAATCGCCGTCGCCATGCGGGCCTACTACGAGGATGCGCACCAGCTCACCGAGGGCGCCGGTGCCGCGTCTCTCGCCGCCCTGCTGCAGGAGCGCGAGCGCATGAAAGGCAGGACGGTCGGCCTGATCCTGAGCGGCGGCAACATCGACCGGCCGCTTTACTTGCGCCTGCTCGGCGGCGCGTGAGGACGAGATGGTGCGCGCGCTCGTTGTTCTGATTCGTTGGGCAGGCGTGATTGCCGTTGTCCTGGCGGCGAATATGGCGAGCCTCGCCTTGGCGCAAACAACCGTGGACCCCGCGACGCGTTGCGCCCAACTCGTTGCGTTTTACGATCGCTACGGAAGAAGTCGCAGCCTGAATTCCGACGGCGCCCGCAATCACACGCGCATAGGTGCAAATATCGATTGCGAAAGAGGCCACTATGAAAAGGGCATCGCCATCATGGAGGACCTGCTGAGGAGGAAGGCGTTCGATGTGCCGCCGCCCGCACCGCCCTCTTCCGTGCCGCCGCTCGAGTCGCCTGAATATGGCGCCAGCATTGATGGATCGTTCTACTTGCGCGCCCTGGCTGCTGCCTGAGGCGCAGGCGCCCAGGCCAGCTCGCTCTTGACCGCCTGCATGATGAAAGACGAGCGCGTGCCGCGAACCCCGGGCATGCGCAGCAGGGCCTTCAGGGCGAAGTCGCTGAAGCTTGCGAGGTCGGGCGACAGCACATGCAGCAGGAAATCCATGTCGCCGGTCACGGCATAGCAGGCCACGACCTCAGAGCGGGCGCGGATCGCCGACTCGAACGCCTCGACCGTTTTCTCCGAATGATCGTCGAGCGTGACCTGGACCAGGGCCTGCAGACCAAGTCCCAGCGCGTCCGGCGAGATCAAGGCAGCATAGCGTGCGATGACGCCTTCCTCTTCCAGTCGTTTGACCCGCCGCTGGCACGGCGTTGGCGAGAGTCCGACCTTGTCGGCAAGGTCGACGATCGGCAGACGGCCATCGGCTTGCAGAGCCGCGACGATGCGTCTGTCTATGTCATCCAAGGCGATCATGGTGATTTCACCTAATTTTTCGGCACGACATGGAGAATAGCTCCAAAAGTGGGTTTTTGACAGGTCCACTTCGCCGGGATTCTCTCCACCCCTCCTCACCATATTGAATCTATGAATCTTGCCCCTCTCGAGAACCTGCGTGGCGACTATGCCGGCATGGCGGCCGACTGGACGGTGCCGCAGCAGCTTGACCGCTACTCCGACGAAGACCAGGCGGTCTGGCGGCTCCTGGTCGAGCGCCAGACGGCGTTGGCACGGCAGCACGCGTGCGATGAGTTTCTGCAGGGGCTGCAGGCTCTCGGTATCGGCAACACCATCCCCGACTTCGACGCCATCAACGCCCGCCTAAAACCATTGACCGGCTGGCGCATTGTCGGCGTGCCGGGACTGATCCCGGACGCGGTCTTCTACGATCATCTGGCGCATCGCCGCTTTCCGGTGACGGTGTGGATCCGCACCCGCGCCGAGCTCGACTATCTGGTCGAGCCCGACCTGTTCCACGACTTCTTCGGCCACGTGCCGCTGCTCAGCAATCCGGTGTTCGCCGACTACATGCAGCTCTACGGCCAACGCGGCGTCGAAGCGGGCACCAAGATCGATCTCCTGGCGCGTCTGTACTGGTATACGGTCGAGTTCGGCCTGATCCGCACATCCAAGGGTCTGAAGGCCTATGGCGCGGGGATTCTTTCCTCGGCGGCCGAGGTCAAGCACGCCCTCTCAAGCAAGGATGTCGAGCGCCTGCCGTTCGAGGCAACGACGGTGATGCGGCGGCCCTACGAGATCGACAAGTTGCAGAACACCTATTTCGTGCTCGATGATTTCCGCCAGCTCTTCGAGGCGGCCCAGACGCGCGTGGCCTAGCCATCTGTCGTCCTGAGCGAAACGAAGGACCTCATCGCCGGTTGCCTAGAGCATGAGATCCTTCGCTTCGCTCAGGATGACAAGACCATCGACGGTCACGACGCCCTCGCCGTCGCGCTTGACCAGCAGCGGATTGATCTCAGCTTCCGACACGTCGCCAAAAGCCTTGTGCGCCAAGGTTGAGAACGCCGCGATGGATTTGGCGAGCGCATCGACATCTCCGAGCGGCAGGTTGCGATAACCGCGAATGGTGGCGAGCCCTTTGACTTCCCCGATCATCTCCCGCGCTTCGGCCTCGTCGACCGGCGCAAGCCGCGTCGCCGCGTCCTTGTAGATCTCGGCCAGCACGCCGCCCAGGCCCACGGTGATCGTGGGGCCAACCAGCGGATCGCGGCGGAAGCCCACGATCACTTCGGCCAGGCCGCGCTCCATCTTCTGCACCAGGAAACCTTCGAGCTTCGCGTCGGGTCGGTGGGCCTTCACGCGCTTCTCGATCTCGCGCGCCGCCACGGCCGCCGCCTGGCCGTCGGTTAGCCCGAGCGCCACGCCGCCCGCCTCGGTCTTGTGGGCGATGTCGGCCGACAGGATTTTCAGCGCCACCGGCCCGCCGATCTCGGCGACGGCGGCAACGATGCGCTTGGCATCCGGGATGGCCAGCGACTTGGCCACCGGCACGCCGAGGGCGCGAAAGAAATCGGCGGCGCGGCGCTCGTCGAAGCCCGAGACGCGGCCCGCCTCCAACGCGTCGAGCGCGGCGCGTGTCGGTTCGGCAAGAACAGGCACGGGTTGTGGCGAGGGCCGCAGCAGGCAGATCGCCATGGCCTCGGCACAGGATTCGGGATGGCGAAAGGCCGGCACGCCGGCCGCCGTCAGCAGCGCCAGCGACTTCTCGGCCGTGGGCGTCAACGACACTGCGAAAGGCTTGGCTGATTTGGCGAACTTGAGCAGCGGTTCGACCGCGAGCTCGGGATTGAACTGCGCCGAGGAGCCCACCACGAAGATTGCGGCATCGTTGCCGTCGTCGGCCAGCAGCCGCTCGATCGTGCCCGCCACGATCTCGGGCTTGGCGCCGGCCAGAGTGAGATCGACCAGCTTGCCGTCCCCCGCGGCGATGCCGAGCGGTTTTAGCCAGTCGACCAGCCCCTGGGGCGGACCCACGATGTCGAGCCCGGCCATCGCCATGTTGTCGACCACCATGGCCGCGCCGCCGCCCGTCGTGGTGGCGACGGCGACCCTCTTGCCGCGGGTGGGTGGCCGATCGACCAGCAGCGCCGGCACATCGACCAGCGATTCGAACATCGATACGCGGGCAATGCCGTGACGGCGACAGAAGGCGTCGAACGTGGCATCCGACCCGGCGATGGCGCCGGTGTGCGATTTCGCCAGCTCCTGGCCGATTTCGGAACGACCGAGCTTGTAGGCGATCACCGGCTTGCCCGCCGCATGGGCCCGCCGCGCCGCGTGCGCCAGCCGCTCGCCGTCGCGCAGGGTCTCCATGAACAGCAGGATGGCATTCGTCTTGGGATCATCGACCACCAGGTTGGCGATCTCGCCGACCGCAAGATCGACCTCATTGCCGACCGAGATCAGCCGCGAGAAGCCGATGCCGCGCGCATCCGCTCGTGAGAGCAGCGCCCCGATGAGACTGCCGCTCTGGCTGACCACCGCCCAGCTTCCCCTACGCAGCTTGTCGACGGCGAAGGCGGCATTGGCGGTGAGCGCCATCGGCGGATCGGTGCTCACCGTGCCGATGCTGTTGGGCCCGACCAGGCGGACGCCGCTCTCGCGTACGATGCGCGCCAGATCGTCCTGCAGCGAAGCACCCGCCGTGCCCGCATCGGCGAAGCCGCCGGCCAGGATCGACGCCACCTTGACGCCACGCCTGCCGCACGCCGCCAATGCTGCGACGGCATCCTTGCCGTTCAACAGGATGTAGGCGTGATCGATGTCGCCCGCGATGGCGTCGAGATCCTTGTAAGCCCTCTCGCCCAGGATTTCGCTGCGCGACGGATTCACCGGCAGGATCTCGCCGGAAAAACCGTGCTTGCGCAGGAAGCGCTGCGGCCGCGAGGTCGTCTTCTTCTCATCGGCCGAGGCGCCGATCAGGGCGATGCGCCTGGGTTCAAACAGGGCTTGAAAGAGCGTAATCATGGTTTCGAGTACACCATAGCTGTCATGACAACAGGCGCTATATTTCGGCGCATGTTGCCTCGCCGCACTTTCGTTGCCGCAGCGCTTGCCGCCGCTTTGCCGGCAGGCGCACAGGCCTGGCCTGCCAAGCCCATCCGGCTCGTCGTGCCTTATGCGCCGGGCGGCACGACGGATGTCATCGCCCGCATGGTCGCCGAATATCTCGGCCAGCGGCTCGGCCAGAACATCATCGTCGACAACAAGCCGGGCAAAGGGGCGATGGTGGGCACCGCCCTGGTCGCCAAGGCGCCGCCCGACGGCTACACGCTGCTGATGTCGACGATCTCCGGCCTGTCGATCTCGCCCACGCTCTATGGCGGCGGCGACTTCGACCCCATGGCGGACTTCGTCCATGTCTCACTCGCCTCGCGCAATCCCAGCGTGCTGGTGGTGAATCCCAATTTCGCGGCCAAGACGCTCAAGGACTATGTCGAGTATGCCAGGGCCAACCCCGGCAAGCTCGCCTACGCCACCGCAGGTGCGGGCTCGAGCAATCACTTGCTGGGCGCGCGGCTCGAACAAGTGATCGGTGCGGCCCTCGTCCACGTGCCCTATCGCGGCGCCGGACCGGCGATGATCGACACCATCACGGGCAACGTGCCGTCGATGTTCGATTCGCTGCCATCGGCGGCACCCCACATCAAGGCCGGCAAAGTCCGCGCCCTGGCCGTCAGCGGCGAGCAGCGCAGCCCGGCTTTTCCCGACGTTCCCACGATGAAGGAGCAGGGCTATCCCGACCTGATCTCCTACTCCTGGTTCGGCATCTCGGTGCCCGCCAAGACTCCGGCGTCCATTGTCGACCGTCTGGCGAGCGAGATGCAGGCCGTGCTGAGGGAGCCCGCCGTCGTCAAGCGCTGGGAAGAGATCGGCGCCGAGGCAAGCACCATGACCCCCGCCGAGATCGGCCGCTTCGTCCAGGCCGAGATCGACAAATGGACGCCCGTCGTGAAAGCTTCCGGCGCCAAACCCGAATGAGGAGACGACCATGACCATCCGCCGCGTGACATCGCCCGCCGTGCCCGAGCCGCCGCCTGAGCGCTGGTCGAACTGCCTGGTCTCCGACGGGATCGCCTACGTGTCCGGCATGACGGCCCGCGGCATCGATCCCAAGGTGCTCGCCGGCATGGACGAGTACGAACAGGCCAAGCAGATCTTCGGCAAGATCAAGGGCATGGTCGAGGCGGCGGGCGGGACCATGGCCGACGTGGTCAAGGTCACGATCTACGTCACCGACATCAAGAACAACGTCAAGGTGTGGGCGGCACGCCGCGAGTTCTTCGCGGGCGACTTCCCGGCTTCCACCCTTGTCGAGGTGAGCGCGCTCGCCGCGCCCGAGATCCTGGTCGAGATCGAGGCCATCGCGCATATCGGCAAGGGTAAGCGCTAGAGTCCTCTTCTCCTCCCTGTATGACGGGAGAGGAGAAGATGCTCACGCCGCTTTCACCTCGCGCTCAGCCTTGAGCGCCCGCACGGTCTGGCGCAACGCGTGCACGGTCTTTTCGATCTCGGCCCCGCCATGCGTCGCCGACACGAAGCCGCCGGGCGCGCCCATGACGTCGACGCCGTGGCTCATCAGGCCCATGCGGATCTTGCCGGTGAGCGGGCCCGAGCGTGCGCCCTTCAATTTGGCGAAGCCCAGCTTCAAGGGATCGAAGGTCGCGGGATCGACCCTTTCACCGGTCGGGTTGGGATAGATCAGGAAGGTCGAGGAATCGCCGTAGATGCCCCACGGCACGCCTTCCTCGATCAGCACCTGGCGCAATGCCATGCGCAGCTCGGCGGCGGTGCGGTTGGCCTTCTCGGCCAGATCCTCGTCGCGCACCAGCGACAGCGCCGTCACGGCGGCGGCCGCCGACAAGGGGTTGGCATTGTAGGTGCCGGGATGGGCGATCTTGTCCCGCTTCTTGGCCGCCGATGCGGCATGGTCGATCTGGTCCAAAATCTCGCGCTTGCCGGCGACGGCGCCGCCCGGCAGTCCGCCGGCCACGATCTTGGCCAGGATGCAGAGGTCGGGCGTGACGCCCAGCGCCTTCTGCGCGCCGCCCGACGACCAGCGGAAGCCGGTGATCACCTCGTCCATCAGCATCACCACGCCGCGCTGCGCGGTCACCTCGCGGATCGCCTGCACGAAGCCCGGCGGCAACGGCACCTGGCCCCACGATGCGCCCGACGGCTCGAACATCACCGCGGCGATGTCGTCGCGGCTTTCGAGAAGTTTTACCGTCGGCCCGACATCGTCGGTCGGCATCAGGATGGAAAGATCGGTGACGCTTTGCACCACGCCCGGTACCGAGGAGCCGTCGTAGTTCGACGTGGCGCCGGCCGCGACATTGTCGTGCCAGCCATGGAAGTGGCCGATGAAGCGCACGATCTTGTCCTTGCCGGTGAAGGCACGCGCAAGGCGAATCGCCATGTGCGAGGCCTCGGTGCCCGAGGCGGTGAAACGCACCTTCTCGGCCGACGGGATCATCTCGCACACCAGCTCGGCCCAGCGGACCTCCAGCTCGTGGCTGGAGCCGTAATGCGTGCCGAGATCCATCTGGCGCTTCACCGCGTCGACCACCGCGGGATGGGAATGGCCCAAAAGCATGGCGCCGTGGCCGCCGAAATAGTCGACATATTCGTTGCCGTCGACGTCCCACTTGCGCGGGCCCTTGGCGCGCGAGACGTGGATGGAATAGGGGTCGAGATAGCGCGCATCGTGCGTGATGCCGCTTGGCAGCACCTTGCGGGCGCGCTCGAAAAGCGCCCCCGATCCGCCGGTGCGGGCTCGGTAATCGGCCACAATGGCGGAATTCGTGGCGGAATCGGTTTTCTGAACAGTCATCCAAGCCCTCACCCAACTAATGGCCCACCATCGCAAGCCTCGCTTGCTTCGCCAAGGGTGCGCCCCTAAGTTCCGGCACTTTTCGCAGACCGGAGCCCAAAACGTGAATGCCAAGCCGCGCGGACGCCAGTTCTTCAACAATCCCGGCCCGACCAACATTCCCGACCGCGTGCTGCGGGCGATGGACCGGCCGGTCCTGGATTTCATGTCGGACGAGTTTTTGGCCATCCACCACGCCTGCCATGCCGGCGTAAAGCGGGTCCTGAAGACCGACCAGACCCTCTATATGTACAACGCGAGCGGCCACGGCGCGTGGGAAGCGGCGCTGGCCAACCTGTTCGCGGCTGGCGATACCGTGCTGATCATCGAGACCGGCTACTTCTCGCAGAGCTGGTCGGAGATGGCGGTCAATCTCGGCATCAAGGTCGAGACCCTCGCCGCCGACTGGCGCAAGGGCGCCGACATCTCCGGGCTCGCCGAGCGCCTGGCCAAGGACAAGGCGCATGAGATCAGGGCCGTGCTCACCGTCCACAACGAGACCGCGACCGGCATGGTGCTGCCGGTGGCCGACATCCGGCGCGCCATGGACGAGGCCAAGCATCCAGCTTTGCTCTTGTCCGACACCATCTCTTCGCTCGCCTCCATGGAATACAAGATGGATGCCTGGGGCGTCGACGTGACCGTGGGCGGCAGCCAGAAGGGCCTGATGCTGCCGACCGGCATGTCGCTGACCGGCGTCAGCAGCAAGGCGCTCGACGCGTCGCGCAAGAACAAGGCGCCGCGGCACTACTGGAGCTGGGAACTGATGAACGGCCGGGCGCCGCAGAAATTCATGGGCACCGCGCCGGTGCACATGTTCTTCGGCTTGCAGGAATCGCTGAAAATGCTGGAAGAGGAAGGCCTCGATGCGGTGTTCCAGCGCCACACGCGCCTGGGCGAAGCGACCCGCGCCGCCGTGCGCGCCTGGGGCGCCGACGGCAAGGGCCCGCAGCTCTTCTGCCAGACCCCCGACCGGCTCTCCAATTCGGTGACGACGGTGATGATGCCCGAGGGAGTCAGCTCCGATCCCATGCGCAAGGTCGCGATCGATCGCTTCAACCTGTCGCTGGGCGGCGGATTGGGTCCGCTGATGGGTAAGGTGTTCCGTATTGGACACCTGGGCGACCTCAACGAGCCCATGCTGCTGGGCTGCCTCGCCACGACCGAGCTGGCGATGAAGACGGCAGACGTGCCGTTCGCGCCGGGCGGCGTTGACGCCGCGATCGAATCGCTGGCGAGCTAGCGTCACCAGACCACAGGCCAGCTAATCTGTTATCGCGGGCGGGGTAACCCCCGCCCTGAAGCGCAGCGAAGGATCTCACCGCCGTCGACGCCATTAGATCTTTCGCTGCGCTCAGGATGACAAATGAAGCGCTACGGGCGCGCGCCGAGGCCGGCCGGGCCCCTGTGACCTTCCGATAACCGTGAAGATCGGCCTATCCTGCCGGTAGAGAACCTCTACGCCGACTGCCGGAAAGCGCGTAAAAGCGCGTATGAGTGTGACAAGCGCCACACCCGCTGCGCCGGCGTAGAGTATCGTCAACTCTCAAGCTCTGCGGGTCCGGCACGTCGGGCAGACCCGCTCACTCCTTCAGACCAAGCGATGACCGCGCCGAGTTCGGTTCGAACCCAACCAGGACCAGGATCATGAACAAAACGTCATTGGCCGTCGCTGCCATTGCAGTGACCGGCGTTTCGCTCGCCCTGTCGGCCCTCGGGCAAACCGACGACAGCAAGCTGGGCAAAGTGCACTTCGAGACATCATGCAAGCCGGAAGCGCAGAAGCTTTTCGACCGCGGCATGCTCTATCAGCACTCGTTCTGGTATCGCGCCTCGCAAAAAACCTTCGAGGATGTGTTGAAGGCCGATCCCGAGTGCGCCATCGCCTATTGGGGCATTGCGCTCAGTCTGCTGTGGAATCCCCATAGTGCACCGGCGGCGAAGAACCTCGCCGAGGGCTCTGCCGCGCTGGCGAAAGGAACGAGCATCGGCGCCAAGACCGAGCGCGAGCGCGACTATCTCGCGGCACTCGGCGCCATGTACGCCGACTACGACAAGGTCGATCATCGCACGCGCCTGCTGGCCTACGCCAAGGCGATGGAACGGCTGGCCGCGCGCTATCCGAACGACGACGAAGCGCAGATCCATTATGCGCTCGCGCTCAACACCTCCGCTCCACCGGACGACAAGACCTACGCCAGCCAGCTCAAGGGCGCGGCCATCCTGGAAGTGATCGCCAAGCGCCAACCGCAGCATCCCGGCGTGGCTCACTACCTGATCCATCTCTACGACTATCCGCCGATCGCCGACAAAGGCATCGAAGCCGCCCGGCGCTATGCCAAGATCGCTCCAGCCGCGCCACATGCCCTGCACATGCCGTCGCACATCTTCACCCGCGTCGGCTATTGGCAGGAGTCGATCGATTCCAATATCGCTTCGGGACGTGCCGCGAAGGAAGCGGGCGATTTCCACGAAGAGCTGCATGCCATGGACTACCTGGTCTATGCCTACCTGCAGCTCGGGCAGGACAAGAAAGCTAAGGACGTCATCGACGAGATGAATACGGTCACCGCCTTCACCGAGAGCGCCCTGCCGGGTCCCTATGGGCGGGCTGCTTCGCCGGCGCGCTACGCGGTGGAACGCGGCGACTGGAAGGCGGCGGCAGCGCTCGACGTCCGCCCCAGCCCGCTGCCGCAGGTGCAGGCGATCACCTATTTTGCCCGCGCCGTGGGAGCCGCCCGCTCGGGCGATCCGGCTGCCGCCAAGGCCGACATCGCCAAGCTCGCCGAATTGCAGGACAAGCTCATCCAGGCCAAGGACGCCTACTGGTCCGGGCAAGTCGATGTCCAGAGGCAGATCGCAACCGCCTGGGTGCTCTACGCCGAAGGCAAGCGCGATGAGGCGCTTTCAGCGATGAGTGCCGCCGCCGACGCCGAGGACAAGACCGAGAAGCATGCCGAGACGCCGGGCGTGCCCAAGCCCGCGCGCGAGCTCTATGGCGAAATGCTGCTCGAGAGTGGCATGGCCAAGGAGGCCCTCGCCGCCTTCGAGGCGACGCTGAAGAAGGAGCCCAATCGCCTGGGTGCTACCATGGACGCAGCGCGAGCCGCCGAAAAGGCCGGCGACTCGGCCAAGGCCCGCGAATATTACGAAAAGGTCGTCGCCATCGCGGGCGGTGCCGACAAGACCCGAACGGACGTCAACGACGCGCGCGCGTTCCTGGCAAAGAAATCGTGAGAGCATTCCTGCTCCTGCTCCTGCTCGCGCTCGGCGCGCTGGCTGCTCCGGCCCGAAGCGAACCGCTTCAGGTGACCGGATATGCCGGCGTGCTGGGCGAATGGGAGTTGACGGCCACGGTCGCCACGGGAAGGGCTTCCCAGCGAACCAGGGAATATGCCGGACCTTTGACGATGAAACATGTCGGCTGGTGCACGCAGGAGGGTCCGGAGGAGAAGGCCGGCGAAATACGACTGCAGATATCGACCCTGTCGTCCCGATTGAAGGCGACAGTGTCGGTCGACGGCGTCGAGTGCACCTATCGCGCCAGCCTGTCGGACTCCTATACCGGCATGATGGAGTGTCCCGGTCGTCGGGCGGTGCCGCTCGAGCTGTGGGTTAAGTAGTTTGCTGGCGAGCCAGATCCCTCGCAACTGCTCGGGATGACGGCCACCGGCCGTCAGAACGCCGGCTTTCTTTCCGCGACAGCCGAGATGAAGTGATCGGGCTTGATATCCGAAAGTGCAGTGCCCTTGACGATGGTCGGCTTGACGCTGATCCCGTGCACCGCCTCGAAGGCAACCGTCGCCGGGTTGAAGGCATAAAGCTGGCCTTCGGTCATGTTGAACCACCAGCCGTGCAGGGCCAGCGTGCCGGCCGCGACCTTCTCGGCGACCCAGCGGAAGCTCATCAGGTTTAAAAGGCTGTTGAGCACGGCCGCCTGCTCGACGGCACGGGTTATTTCCTCGCGCGAGCGGCCTTTGAGCTCGCGCACGGCACGATCGCGCACCTCCTGGGCGATGGCGGTCCAGGTCGAGAGATAGTCGTAGTCGGCATAGGCACTGTCGCGGTCGTCGACCAGCGCGCCGATGCCGCCGCACAGCGCATGGCCCAGCACCACGACGTGCTCGACGCCGAGCCCGCGCACCGCGAACTCGATGGCCGAC
>Ga0137361_10001438_pt1 | contig 14789 bp, 13 predicted proteins | sample Mad1_80_16metaG_FD_104923 | JGI IMG/M metagenome (GOLD analysis project Ga0137361, IMG submission 104923) | Vadose zone soil microbial communities from Angelo Coast Range Reserve, California, USA - Mad1_80_16 metaG | ecosystem: Environmental > Terrestrial > Soil > Vadose zone | place: USA... | reverse complement strand
GGTGCCATTTCATATGTGGGCGCCCGACGTCTATGAAGGCGCGCCAATTCCCATCACGACCTTTCTCGCGGTGGCTTCCAAAGCGGCCGGCTTCGCGCTGCTGACGCGCTTCTTCTATCCCGCGATCTCACATCTCGCGGCCGGCGGAAGCTGGCAAGCCGTACGTGGCGTCGATTGGCCCGAGCTGCTGCTCATCGTATGCATCATCACGATGACGCTCGGGAATCTCGCCGCGCTTAATCAGGACAACATGAAGCGCCTGCTCGCGTACTCCAGTATCGCGCAGGCCGGCTACGCGCTGATGGGTTTCGTGCTGCTTTCGAACGACGGCATCCGCGCGATGCTCGTCTACCTGTTCGCCTACTACATTATGGACGCGGGCGCGTTTCTCGTCGTGATGATCGTTGCCAACGAGACCGGCCGCGAGGATATCGCCGCTTATCGCGGCCTTGCATGGCGCGGCGGTGCGGTCCCCGCGATCGCGCTCGGCATCTTCCTGCTTTCACTCACCGGCATTCCCGCGACCATCGGCTTCATCGGCAAGTTTTATGTCTTCGCCGCCGCGATCCAGGAAAAGTTCTACGTCCTCGCCGTTATCGGCATCCTGAATTCGGTCGTCTCGCTCTACTACTACATGCGTCCCGTCAAGGCGATGTTCCTCGACCAGCCCAACGGCGACGAAGGTCCGGTTCGCATCGAAATCTGGAACTACGGCCTGATGGGCGTGCTCGCGATCGCGACGCTCGTGCTCGGCCTCTATCCGCCGCCCGTGATCGCCTTCGCCAGCCGCTCCCTCCACTTCTTCGTCGGCCCCGCCTAATCAGCTCCCTTTCTGAATTTCCCTCTCCCTTGTCCAAGAGATAAAGTTGCATAAAATATTGCGAGGCCCTTTTTAATTTACCCCCCTTCCCTTCAGGGAAGGGGCCGGGGGTTAGGTCGTGTGAGAAAGCTTGCAGCGAGGCGCGCTGTACAATATGCAGCGCTTAGCAGAGAAGGGGCTCAGCCAAGTCCCAATTGAATCTTGATCGCGCGTTCAATTCCGGCGATGTCGGCCGAATTGGGTCGCCCAATTCGCTCCCTCAACCGCTGCTTGCTCGCGGTAGCCATTTGATCAGCCATCGCTTTGCTTTTCCTGCCGCCAATCGTCACGTACGCTTCCGCGGGATAAAGCCTGCGCACGTTACTCGTTAGTGGCACGACCTGTACCCGGTTGAGCGCACGATTGGCCGCGTCGTTGCTTACGATTATGGCAGGACGCGTTTTTCTTGCTTCGCCGCCAATCGACGGATCGAACGCGACCCACCACACGTCTCCGCGCCGTGGGTCTTTTTCTTCACCGGGGCTCATCGGCGACATCACCGATCAGCCCTTCGCTCCACTCTCGCGCTTCGCGCTCGCGCTCTTCGTCAGCCGCCATCGCACGGTAGCCCTCGTCGAGGCTGCCTTGAACCACGTGAGGCCGCGCCAGGTCGTTAAGGAAGCGGCTGATATTACGTTTGCCTACAACCTTCCGAAGGCCCTTGTAGACCGCCTCTTCGACCGTGATCGTAAGCTTCTTTCGCATTCTTCAACTATACGTATAGAATACGTATTTCACAAGGATGAAACCTGAGTCGTCTCGGCCACGCGATAGTTCACGCACTGCTGCGCAATCCGTTCACTGCGCCGCCGCCATCTTTTTCACCTGTTCCATCACCCGGCCGCGCAACGACTCCGACCACAGCGCCGCAAGCGGCCGCGTCAGGCTGAAGACTTCCATCACGAGCAGTTGCACGTTTTGATCTTCGGCCATGAGCGCTTCGAGTGCCAAAAAGTATCTCGCGCCTTGCTCAAAATCGCGCGGCCGTTCGCCCTTGGTTTTCGGAAACGCGAAGTCGAAATTCGCTGCCAACGTCCATGGCGCCATCACCACTTCCGCCGCCTTCGCAAAAAATACCGGCGCCATTCCCTCGAGCCGTCCGGTTCCTTCCGCGCGCTCCCTCAGGACGTTCTGCAGCGACTCGACTTGCAGCGCCGCCGAGCTCATACCCTGTCCGTAGATGGGGTTGAAGCTGCTGATCGCATCTCCGAGTACGAGAAATCCCTCGGGGAACGTCGCCAGACGCTCGTAATGGCGGCGCAGGCTGTTCGGAAATCGATGCGGCGTGATCTCGGCCACTCGCTCCGCGTCCTTTATGAGCTCATAGAGCTTCGGCGTATGCAGTGATTTCGTGAAAGCGAGGAAGCCGTCCTCGTCGGCCGGCGGGTAATCGCCGAAACGGCCACCCAGGCTTAGATGAAATATTCCCCCCTCGATTTGCTCCATAATCCCTGCTTTCGGGTAGTTCCCACCGGGCGCCACCGCGAACAGCAGCTTTTCCGGCTCGGAGTAGTTCGGTATCCGGTACTTGGTGCTCGCGTAGGCGAAATCCACGCCGATCGATGTCTCCTCCGGCGTCGGAAAGCCCAAGTCCTTGAGCCAGCGCAGCGCATGTGACCCGCGCCCGCCCGCATCCACCACGAGATCCGCCCACAGCGAACGAGATCCGCCGTCCTGTCCATAGACAACGCCGTGCACGCGCGCCTTGTCGTCAATCAGTTTCTCAACCGTGCAGTCGCCTTCGAAACTCACATTTGGCGACTCGAGCGTACACTGCCGCACGCAGTGCTCGAGCAGACCGCGGCTCTGGCAGAGAGTATCGATCCCGAGATCGCGTGGCTCCTTCACCGCGCCGCCGAGCGAATATGCCTTGCCCGTGAGACCGTAGATGGCGTTGTCCTTGCCGAGCCTGACACGCACCGCGCCCATTGCGTGCAGCCGATCGGCAAATCCGGGATACAGCCGTTCCATCACCTGCTGCCCGCCCAGCAGCAACGCGTGTAGATGGTTGCCCTGCGGAATGGATTTGTGGATCGCCGGATGGTCCTCGATATGGTCCCGTTCGAGGACGGCAACCTGTTCGAAATGATCGGCGAGCACGCGCGCCGTCATCAGTCCCGCCATGCTGCCGCCGATCACGATGGCCCGCTCCCCCAAACGACTGCTCATGGATTTTCTCCTTAGTCCGCGAGACTTCCATCAAGGTGCTGAGAAAGAAGCTAGATGACTTGGCCTTCGCTCTCAACAACCTTTGTGAAAACCGAATCTTGGCTATATGGACCCAGCCCGAAGGCAAGTGCTGAGCGAAGCCGAGCGGGGCAGGCTTCCTATAATCGCTCGCTCCGCTCGCTGTGCGCACGTCCGTAGGGCTCGCCTGTCGAGCCCGTAGCGAGGGAGTCTACGCACACAGCGCCATAAAAAGAGACTCCTTAGCTCGGCTTCGCTTCGGCTAGTGTCTCGGGATGACAAACACAGGGCCGAATATCGATTGAAAAACGCGCTCCATTGTCGTCCGTCGCTTCAAAGAGCCTCGCCCGCGGGCGCGGCCCGCCGCGCCCGCACGCCGTTTGCCTTTGAGGCAACACGCTCGCCCGATGCGCGACAACGGAGCGCGTCGCACTGAAAAACGTAAATCGCGCGCTGGTGAGGGTGCTGCTTCCACAATGCTCGCCACCTCCGCCCGCGCTTGTGTCTCTCGGCTTTGTGGCAGTACGCTCGCCCGACACGCGACCACGGAGCGTGTCGCACTGAAAAACACGTCGCACTAAAAAACCATATAGAATCGATGCGGCAGCGTCTCACGACGCTGCCGCATCGATCAAAAATCATGCGGGCATCATAGTGAAACATACGCAAGTCGGAATCGTCGGCGCTGGGCCGGCCGGCCTGATGCTCTCGCATCTCCTACACCTGCAAGGTATCGAGTCAGTTGTCCTCGAGCTTCGCGCCCGCGAATATATTGAAACGCGCCTACGCGCCGGCCTGCTCGAACAGGGCACCGTCGACCTGATGATCGAAACGGGCGTCGGCGAACGCCTCAAGCGCCAGGCGCTCTTCCACCACGGCATCGAACTCCGTTTCAACCGGCGCGGCCATCGCATCGACTTGAGCGGCCTCACGGGCGGCAAAACCGTCACTATCTACGCCCAGCACGAGGTCATCAAGGATCTGGTCGCCGCGCGCCTCGCCGCCGGTGGTGAGATTATCTTCGAGGCCGAGGACGTGACTATCCATGATTTCGACGGCGCGTCGCCGAAGATCCGGTTCCGCAAAAACGGCGCGGCGGATGAATTGCGCTGCGATTTCATTGCCGGATGCGACGGCTTCCACGGCGTATGCCGTCCAGCGATTCCGGCTAGCGCGCTCACCGTCTTTGAGCGCCTCTACCCGTTCGCATGGCTCGGCATTCTCGCCGAAGCCCCGGTCTCGTCGCCGGAACTGGTCTACTCACTTCATGAACGCGGCTTCGCCCTGCACACGATGCGCTCCCCCACTCTCACCCGCCTCTACCTGCAGTGTGCGCTCGACGAGCACATCGACAACTGGCCCGACGAACGTATCTGGGAGGAACTCGACGCGCGCTTCGAGACCGCCGACGGATGGAAACTCAACCGTGGTCCGATCGTTCAGAAGGGCATCACCGAGATGCATAGTTTCGTCGTCGAGCCGATGCAGTGCGGGCGCCTCTTCCTCGCGGGCGACGCCGCGCATATCGTGCCGCCGACGGGGGCCAAGGGGCTCAACCTGGCCGTCGCCGACGTGCGCGTATTCGCCCGCGCGCTGGCCGATTTCTATGCGACGGGCTCGCGCGCCCTGCTCGACCGCTACTCGGAGACGTGCCTGCGCCGCGTATGGAAGGTGCAGCGCTTCTCATGGTGGATGACGGCGATGTTGCATCGGTTCGACGATCAGAACGCTTTCGACCGCCGTCGTCAACTCGCCGAACTCGATTACGTCACCAGCTCCCGCGCCGCCTCCCAATCCCTGGCCGAAAACTACGTCGGCCTGCCGATGGAATAAGATCATCGCACAGGGGGATGCGTCTCAGACGACCTTTCGACGGCTCAAAGGAGCAGCCCTATTGCCCGCGGTATATTCCAGCGCGCGGCACCTCGATGAAATCAAGGCGTCAATTCACCCCCGCCAGAAAGTCACCGCCTGAGCCGTATCACCGGCAAACGAGCCTCCGCTCATTAAGAGCCGTAAAGACAATACTGTGGATAAATCTGCTTGCTTTAACCCACGATTGCTGTGATCATGCCGCGAAAACGTGCGGTCGCCTCGCTCCAGGGGGGTTCCCGCCTAAACCGTTCCGGGGGGAAACGACATGCGTGCAAAACGGTCTTCTACCAATATCTCCACTGCCCTTGCTGCGGTCACCCGCCCATTCAGGCCGCTGCGCTGTGGCCGGTTTCCGCGCTCAAAGCGTTCGCACTCGAACGTAATGGGGACCGCGACACTGGTGCTGACCCTGCTCGCATTCAGCTTGACGCCTCCGTCGCCGAGCTACGCAGCCACTCTCACGGTCTGCGCCAGCGGCTGTTACACCACGATTGCGGCAGCCATTGCGGCGGCAAACGCGGGCGATACCATCAGCATCACAGACGCCGTTCACACCGAAGCGGGCATTACGGTTAACAAGACCCTGACGATTCAAGGTCAAGGCGCCGCCAACACGGCGGTCAACGGCAACAAAGCCGGATCGGTGTTCATTGTTAATTTCGGCGTCACCGCCACGATTCAAGACATGACCATACAAAACGGTTCCGCTCCCGCCTTCGGCGGCGGCGGCATCTTAAACTACGGCACGCTTACGATCAGCAACAGCACGCTCTCGGGCAACTCCGCCGACGCCGGCGGCGGCATCTTCAACTTCTACGGTGGCGGGGCTACGATCAGCAACAGCACCCTCTCGGGCAACTCCTCCAACTTCGGCGGCGGCATCTACAACTTCGACGGCGGCACGGCTGCGATCAGCAACAGCACGCTGTCGGGCAACTCCGCCACCTACGACGGCGGCGGCATCCTCAACAACGGCCACGGCACGGTTACGATCAGCAACAGCAGGCTGTCGGGCAACTCCGCCTCCGGCGCCTACTACGCCAGTGGCGGCGGCATCTTCAACTCCGGCACGGCTACGATCAGCAACAGCACGCTGTCGGACAACCGCGCCACCTACTACGGCGGCGGCATCTACAACAACTACTACGGCGGCGGTACGGTTACGATCAGGAACACCACGCTCTCGGGCAACTCCGCCACCTTGTACTATGGCGGCGGCATCTACAACGGCGGCAACACAGTTACGATCAATAACAGCACGCTCTCGGGCAACTCCGCTACCATTGGCGGCGGCATCTACAACTCCGGCACGGCTACGATCAGCAACAGCACGCTGTCGGGCAACTCCGCCACCTACTACGGCGGCGGCATCAACAATAACGGCGGCACGACCACGGTCAAGAACTCAATTGTTGGCAACAGCTCTGGTGGCGATTGCTACGGAACTATCACCGCCTCGGGAGCAAACCTGGACACCGACGGAAGCTGCGGAGGCTTCACCACGGTCACTCCGGCACAGCTCAACCTGGGACCGCTGGCGTTGAACCCGCCGGGCACCGCGGCTACCCAGGCGCTGTTACCCGGCAGCGTGGCGATTAACGCCGCCCCGGACTGCACGGACGTTTCCAGCCATCCCGTCACCACTGATCAGCGCGGCGTCGTGCGTCCCGATAACGGCGAGTCCGCTTGCGACATCGGCGCGTTCGAACTGGTGGACCAGACGCCATTCGCAAGCTTCACCGGAAAGCTTGACGCTACCGTTTCGACGGGCAGCTTCGATCTCACCTCAAGCTTCACGTTGGGCACCGGAACCAGCGGCATCAATCCGGTAACGCAGCCCATGACACTTCAGATTGGCCCTTACTCGGTAACGGTTCCGGCTGGTTACTTCACACTAAATAGCAAGGGAGCTTACGTGTTCCAGGGAGTGATAAAGGGCGTGTCCCTGCAATTGAGGATTATTCCCACCGGAGGCAAAAGCTATACGCTAGAGGCGCAAGGCAGCGGGGCGAATCTGGGCGGCATCAGCAATCCGGTTACCGTAAGGCTGACCATCGGAAATGATGCCGGCAGCACACCTATCACCGCTCAAATCAGCTGACGGACAGAATTGGGCAATCCGTGGGGAGCGCCGCTGCTCCCCACGATCTACCTCGCTGTAAACCCGCCATCCACTACGAACTCTGCACCGGTCACGTAGGATGCCTCGTCGCTCGTGAGGAACAGAACTCGTAGCCACCCCACTGCCTTCAGCTTACTGAACCACCAACGAGTCGCCCGATGACGGCTGTCACTGCCATCGCCAAGCCGCCTCCAATTGTCACGCGCAATGCCGCACGGCCGAGCGGCGCGCCACCGAGATGGCCGCCAAATGCACCAAGGGCAGCGAGGCTGACCTGGGACTGCGCCGCGTATGGAAGGTGCAGCGCTTCTCATGGTGGATGACGGCGATGCTGCACCGGTTCGACGATCAGAACGCGTTCGACCGCCGCCGCCAACTCGCCGAACTCGATTACGTCACCAGCTCCCACGCCGCGTCACAAGTCGCTGGCCGAAAACTACGTCGGCTTGCCGATGGACTGAGCAGCCTAGTCCTACTTTGCATCCCACACGACCTGCTTAGGCTCGAACTTCATCAAGAAACCATGGTCCGATGCAGGCGAAACAAAGTTCTGCTCGATCTCTTCAAATGCGAATGACATTTTCAATTTCGAAGTGAGTGAGACATCCGGTCTGCTCAGCAGTCCACGCAACCCGTCATTGAGTAGACCTTCAAACCAGCCCAGGTGATACTTTTCCAGTTTCCCATTCACTGAATACTTGTAAAAGTCCTGAGGTGCTATGACCCGGAGGCTAACAATTCTTGCCTTTTCACCCAGGATTTCCAGTTCAGGCGAACCATCATAATGCAGCTCTTTCTTGTGAACTCGCGAAAAAACGTAAACTAAGCCGTAAATCAGTAATTCCACCGCAGCGTGCAATGGCGTGTCGCTACCGCGAGGGCCGCTAGTCTTCAATTCGATCAAATAGTAGGTGCCATTTTCGGAGCGATGTACTAAGTCAATCCGACGCCCGCCATCCGGGTCTTCCGTCAATCCTGAGCCAACCGGCATTTGATTCGTCCAGTTTCCGTTCAACCCGTAGACGGCCAGTTCCGAAAGGATAGCAATCAAGCGTTCAAGCGGAACCTCCGAGCCGATGTGGCCCTTGCCCGATTCTCCTTCGGTCAGCGTGATCAAGGGCTTCCATCTCCAATTTTGGTCACTGGGCGGTCTACCAGTCTGTTCGGATCGCGCCAGCCCATATTGCGCGTTCTCAACGATTCGGTCGTAGATATCCCCCACGAAAGCGGCCCCGTCGAACTCTACAGGCTGGTTGCTTATCCGCGTACAGGCCGTCTTGTGCTTGTAACTGAGCGTCGCTGAAAGCTTTAATCGAGCGTTGACAAGCTGTTCGACACCCTTGATGAGCCCTTTTTCGATTGGCATTCCCCCCTCCTTAATCTCACCTCTCAAAGACTCAATTCGGACTTCGATTCTTCGTGTGACTCTATCGATACGCCCTCGACGGCAGCACACATACACCTACCGGGCCGTAAATCCGCCATCCACTACGAACTCGGCGCCGGTCACGTATGACGCCTCGTCGCTGGCGAGGAACAGCACCACGTTGGCGACTTCCTCGGGTGTGCCCTCGCGTTTCATCGGCACGTCATTCTCAACCATCGCTTTAAGATCTGCTTCAGGCAGCCCTTCGAGCATCTGCGTATGAATCGGCCCCGGATGCACCGAATTCACCCGGATCTTTTCGGGCGCGTAGCGAACCGCCGCAACCTTGGTGAGCAGACGCACCGCGCCCTTGGTGCCGTGATAGGCCGCCGACCCGGGTGAGCCGATCAGCCCGTAAATTGACGAGATATTGATTATCGAACCCGCGCCCCGCCGGCGCATCGCGGGCGCCGCCTCCTTCATCCCGAGCCATACGCCCTTCTGATTCACGTTGACGACCGTATCCCAGAGTTCCTCGCTCGTCTCCTCGATGTCGGAGACGTTGTAGATCCCGGCGTTGTTGACGAGGATGTCGAGTCCGCCGAACTCGCGTTCGCACGCCGCGACGGCGGCGCGCCAGTCAGCCGCGCGCGTGACGTCGAGGCGAAGCGCGGCCGCGACGCGTGTTCCGGCCGCCGCGTTGATTTCATTCGCAAGCTTCGCGGCTTGATCGTCGAGCACGTCGCCGACGACGACCTTCGCGCCTTCGCGAGCGAAAATCCGCGCCTCGGCGGCGCCCTGGCCGCGCGCCCCGCCGGAAATCAACGCCACTTTTCCTTTAAGCCGGTCCATCGCGAATTCGCCTCCCTGGTCGTTATATCAGGCGGGTCATATCGTTCGTGACCCGCTTGTCATAATGAGCGTTGCGTTAGGACTTTTTTGCAATAGCCCTTTTGGGTCGCGATGTCGATTGCGGCGACCTGTCGCGGGCCTGTCGCGCGCCGGTCGAACCAGTAGTTGGTCGAAACCGCGGCATCGCTTTCTGGAGGGGCGAAAACCGTGCACAATTAGCGGGATAGTGCCGCGATGAACGATCACGCCGAAGCTACCGAAATGTTGTCGCAGCCGCGGGTAGGCATTGTTCGCCGGCTATGGGGCGTGATCGCGACCGTGCTCTCGGTCCTCTACACGGCGATCCTGCTGATTCCTGCCGCCATCGTCGCGCCATTCGCCCACGGCCATCCTGTCAGCCTCTTGATGCGGCTCTGGAGTCGCATGATTTTGCTTACATGCGGAATCAAGATCGAACTCGACGGCCTCGAAAATCTCGACGGCCTCGACTCCTTCGTGCTCGTCTCCAACCATCAGAGCCTTTTCGACATTGTCGCCATCTGTCACCGCATCCCGCGTGAAATCCGGTTCGTCGCCAAGCGCGAAATCAGGCAAGTCCCCCTTCTCGGCTATGTCCTGGCGCGTTCGGAGAATATCGTGATCGACCGGCAGAGCGGCGGCAAGGCGATTCGCCGCGTCATCGAGGTCGCCCGCCACGGCTACAGCATCTGCGTCTTTGCCGAGGGCCATCGCTACAGCGACAACCGCGTGCACGAATTCAACGACGGCGCCGCATGGCTCGCGATCGCGACGCACTTGCCTTGCGTGCCGATGGCGATCTGCGGAACGGCGGCGCTGATGCCGCGCGGATCGAAATTCGTGATCCCGGGCCGGCGGATGCTCATGCGGCTCGGCAAACCGATCGCGACCGCGGGACTCAAAAGCGCCGATCGCGAACGCCTCACGCGTCAGATGGAAGACGCGGTGCGCGCCCTATTCGTAACCGAGGTGTAGGTCCCCTACCCCCAAGCCCCCCGCCCTCCGTCCGCATAAGTCCCCAATAGTCCCGCGTTCCCCGGATTGCCCGAGATCTTAGACCAAACCACCCTGCTAATCCCACAGCCGATGGCTGCGGGCGTTCAGACTCTGCGGTCGAAGATGAAGAGCGGGACCATGTTGGCGGCTTTGAGATCGATCGCGAGCACGCGCCGGCCGCCTTCGTCGCGTATCGGCTGATGCGCGAGACCCGCCCGATCAAACGCCTCGGCCACACGCTGCACGTCGTCGGCTTCGAGCCATAGCGCGGCGAGCCCCTCGCCCGCCGCCGCAATCATCTCGGCAACGGCCGCGCCCGCCCGCAACCGTATCTCGGAGCCGCCGACGGCAACGATAGCTTCGTCGGAGCCGGGCTCGCGCCGTACGCTGAAGCCGAAGTTGCGCTCGTATACCTCGGCGGCATCGGTAAGGTCGGACGTTGCCACATCGAGCCGATCGAGCCGTTTGATCATCGCCACGATCTTTTCACCTTTCCGCGCGGCTCCGTTGTCGCCGCGCCTTAATCCTTACTTCGGCTTGAAGGTGAAGTCGACGGTCGCCGCCGCCCCCGGCTTGACCGTAACGCCGTGCGTCTCGACGCCGAGCTTCTCCTGCCAGACCTTGAGCGTATACCTACCGGCCGGCACGTTGCGTATCGTGAAATGCCCGTTCGCGCCGGTGACCGCGTAGTACGGATTACCGACGACGTACCACCATCCCTCCATCCAGTTATGCGCGTCGCAGGTGACCTTGATTACTTCGGGTTTCTCGATCGTTACCGAGATGGTTTTCTTGAATCCCGGCTGCGCCATATCGACCACCGGGTTGATCGACGACTCGGTATGAATACTGTGCAGGATACCGTCGGAGTTGATGATTCGAAGCGAGCTGCCCGCCGGGAATGCGACCACGCGGGGGAGGTATTCGCATCCTCGCTGATCGAACTTCACATCCTTCTCCGGCCTGAGCGGCACACCCTTCGAGATGTTCGTAATCGTGACGACCGCGTTTTCGATGCCGCCGCCCTGGCCGATGACGAGCGATTGGTCGTAGAGCGGCGCCTTGCCGCATACGTCCTTATCTTTGCTGACTTCGAGAAGTTCGCGCTTCGGGGGCGGACCGTCGTACCTGACCGTGCCGTTAATCGTGCCGCCGTTCTTTACGGTCTCGGCCTGATAGGCATACCCGGCCGAGCTTGTCGCGACTATGGCGCACAATGCCACGGCAGCCAGAGCGGATCTGAAGGCACCGCCGCATTGCGCCGTTCGTGTCGGCTTCGATGGGGACGTTGACGGGGACGTTCAGCCTTCCTTGCGAGCGATGATCACCTGATGAAATGACAACCGCCAGAAGCGCTCGTTGCGCTCGACGATGATCTTCTGCCCGTCGAGCACGTCGCGCGCACGCAGGCGCGTGGTCCAGCCGAGATGTTCGGTCACCGGGTTTATGAGGCTTCCGAGTAAGAAGAGCAGCGGATTGGGGCTCGCGAAGTGGCTGATGAGAACGATGCGGCCGCCGGGCTTACACACGCGCAGCATCTCATCCATCATGCGCCGCGGATCCGGCACCACCGTCATCACATGGAAGCTCAGGACCCAGTCGAAGCTGCTGTCTGCAAATTCAAGTTGCTGGGCGTCGCCATGCTTGAGTTCGATATGACCCCAGTCGTTCTCGCGTGCCTTCGCGATCGCTCGCGCGAGCATGTCGGCAGAGGGATCGACACCGATGATGTGAACGTAGGGCGGATAGGCGTCGAGAGAGATGCCGGTTCCAACCCCAACCTCAAGCACTCGGTGCCCGGGACGAAAGGGCAACGCTTCCAGCACCTCGTGCTCATGGTCGACGAATGCCCACCCAAAGACAGCATCGTAGAAATGGGCCAGATCGGAGTAGACGCGGCTTTCATGCGGTTCGGCCATCGCGTTTTAACCTCGTGTCTCGCGCAGGATAGAGAAGTACAGGCCGGAGGCTGAAACGCGCTGATCCCCCGCACCGCTCCGCAGCTGCCTCATCCAGACACTAGGCTGCGGCGTTGACACCTCTGAGGTGCCGTTTGAAGGAGGCTATATCTCTTTTACGGAACCGCCACTGCCGCCCTTTTTTGAAGGCGGGCAAGATATTGCGGCGGGCAAACTCGTTAACGGTATCGGGACTGAGGTCGAGCAGAAAGGCGACCTCGCGAGAATTCAGAAGAATGTCGTCCTTATCGGCCATCATCGTCCAACAAGACGTTATATTCGGGAACGGGTCTTTGTAGTACGGCGTCTCTGGCACCGTCAAGTGATTGTGCCAGATCGCTTGACCAGGCACCATAATCAGCCCCAATCGCTCCAATAATTGTCGTGCCAGCTATCCACAGAATTCTTCTTGAATACCAGACAATCGCGGCATTAAATAGGTCATATCAATCTTAAACAATCAATTAGACGCTGATTGCATTAAGCCGTCGAACGGAAATTTTGTAATCGTACCAGGCGCGCGTAACCACGAAACATGAGAAAACGCCGGTAAGGACGCCCACGCACAGGGTCACGGCGAAGCCTTTCACCGGGCCGGTGCCAAATTGGAACAGAATCACACCGGCGACGAAGGTCGAGATGTTCGAGTCACGAATGGCATTCCATGCTCGCTCGTAACCGGCCTTGACCGCCTCGCGCGGGGATTTTCCCGAACGGAGTTCCTCGCGCATCCGCTCGTTGACGAGCACGTTCGCGTCCACCGACATGCCGAGCGTCAGGACAATTCCCGCGATTCCCGGCAAGGTGAGCGTCGCGTCCAGCGCCGCCATTACGCAGACCAGCAACAAGATATTGAGTGAAAGTCCAAAGTCGGCGAGTACGCCGGCACCGCTGTAGTAGAATGCCATGAAGGCGAGCACCGCCAGTGCGCCGACTATGAACGAGAGTTCGCCCTGACGAATTGAGTCGCGGCCGAGCGACGGACCGACGGTGCGCTCTTCGATTATTTCGACCGGCGCGGGAAGCGCGCCTGAACGGAGCACGATCGCAAGCTCGTGCGCTTCCTCGATGCTGAAATTGCCAGTGATTTGGACTTTACCGCCTGGGATCGGCTCCTTAATAACGGGCGCAGAATAAACCGTGTTGTCGAGGATGATCGCCAAGCGCCGGCCGACATTCTCGGCAGTGAGGGCGCCAAAGACATCGGTGCCGCGCCGGTCGAGGTCGACCGTAACGTAGGGTCCTTCGAGACGCCCGCCCGGACGTACGCGCGCATCGGTCACGACGTCGCCGGTCATCAGCACCGGCTCTTCGACAAGATAAGGCTCGGCGCCACCGGCTTGCGGCGAACCGTAGAGAATCTGGTCGCCGGGAGGCGCACCGTCGCGTTGCGCGTCGGCAAGGGTATGTTTGTCGTCGACGATCTTGAATTCGAGCACGGCCGTCTTGCCAATCAGTTCCTTGGCACGCTCCGGATCCTGAATGCCGGGGAGTTGAACGAGAATATCGTTGTCGCCTTCCTTGACGACGGTCGTTTCACGCACGCCAAGCTGGTCGATTCGATTGCGGATAGTCTCCAGCGCCTGATCCATCGCATTATTCTGAACCTGGAGCACTTCGCGCGGGGTGAAATTTAGGCTATAGGCAGGCCCGGCGGCACTCTCAGCGGTGGACAACGTAAGATCCGGGGACACTCTACTCATCAGGTCGAGGAAGGGCGTTCGCTCTTCCGCGTGCTTGAGCGCGACGAGCAGCGAGCCGTCCTTCTGTTGAGTAATTGATGCCAGATCGAAGAGCTTGTTGGTCTGGAGTTCGCGCTTCAGGTCGTCGCCGCGGCGTTTAAGGGCAGTCTTCACCGCCTCCTCGAGCTTGACTTCGAGCAGCAGATGAGTGCCGCCTTGCAGATCGAGGCCGAGCTCGATTTTCGGCAGATTCGCGAGCGCTTCCAACGGACCGGGCAAGTTCAACCTGAAGCTCGGGATCAGCAGCACAACACCGGCGACGACCAGCGCCAACGCGAGCCACAAACGCAAAACCCCGCTCCCGTTGGTGAAATGCAGATACAGGAAGAGAACCCCGAGCGCGAGCAGCACCGCTATTGGGATTGGATTTTGACCTTCCATGTTGATCCTGGGCTCTGAAACTTATGTTCGGAGTTTATGCGAGCTCCCCCCCATTACAGGTTCCCCTTCCCTTTAGGGAAGGGGCCAAGGGTTAGGTCCTATGCCTCGAGCTCCCCCCACGTTACAGCGCTTCGCGTAGTGCCCCGTTGACCCCTCGACTCCGGCTGTGCGCCAGCGTGTTTGATTGCACAGTCTTAATCGCTCACTCCGTTCGCTGTGCGCACGTCGCAGACTCCTTAGCTCGGCTCGCTTCGCTCGCCTAGTGTCTACGCTCCTCCTAGTGCTAACCTTTTTCCTTCCTTGTGACCGTCTTGCCGTAACTCGAGAGCGCGGAGATCTGCTGGCGTTCCACTCTAACGCGCACGCCTTGCGCGATTTCCAGGACCACCACCTTGTCATCCAGTTCCGCGACTCTGCCGACCAGCCCGCCGGT
>Ga0137361_10001437_pt1 | contig 14796 bp, 11 predicted proteins | sample Mad1_80_16metaG_FD_104923 | JGI IMG/M metagenome (GOLD analysis project Ga0137361, IMG submission 104923) | Vadose zone soil microbial communities from Angelo Coast Range Reserve, California, USA - Mad1_80_16 metaG | ecosystem: Environmental > Terrestrial > Soil > Vadose zone | place: USA... | reverse complement strand
CTTGGCTTCATGTCCTTCTTCACCACAGCAGTGGTAGGGGTGCTTAAAGCTTTCCCACGCCTGAACTCTGAAATTCAGGGCAATGATCTGGTCCTCAAGCATTACTACGATATCGGGATAGCCGTTGGCGCGGAAGAAGGATTGGTTGTGCCGGTGCTGCGCGATGCTGTCCGCAAGAGTTTTGCTGAAATTGAGCGCGAAATTGCCGACCTTGCGAAGAAAGCACGTGAAAATACACTGATGCTGGCCGAATTGCAAGGAGGGACATTCACTATTACCAATGGTGGAGTGTTTGGCTCATTGCTCTCCACACCAATACTAAATGGGCCGCAGGCAGGCATCCTGGGCATGCATAAGATTGAACAACGTCCGGTGGTTGTCAATGGTCAGATAGTGATACGCCCAATGATGTATGTAGCGCTCTCCTATGATCACCGCATCGTGGATGGTCGGGAAGCCGTGCAGTTTCTGGTGCACGTGAAAGAACTTGCGGAGGACCCGGAGACGTTATTGTTGGAGGGATAGAGAAATGCAGGTTCACTCTCGACATTGGGTTGCTGAACCTGTATAATCTAGGATGTGTTAGGCACGGCCCTCCCTGTTTATCCCTCGTGGTAGAATATCTATAACCGCAAGGGAAGAGATGCGGGAAACGCATGCTCAATCGGGTGGCACGAGTAGAGGGATTCGTCATACTATGCAACAACCGGGAAACTCAGACGAAATGGACGCTCTGGTCGGCAGGTCGCTGGGTCAGTTTATCATCAAAGAGCGAATAGGTTCTGGTGGCATGGCAACGGTTTTCAAAGCGTTCCAGCCGACACTTGAGCGCTATGTCGCGGTCAAAGTTCTACCCGCTTTTCATGCACATGATCAAATTTTTGTGAAACGTTTTGTGATGGAAGCTCGCTCGGTGGCGAGGCTGGCACATCCAAATATTGTGCAGATTCATGATTTTGGACAAGAAAAAGATAACGTATTCTATATCGTTATGGAGTATGTCGATGGTGGGACACTGAAGGATCGTTTGAAGCAGCGGGCCTTAACTGTACCAGAGGCGATTGATTTTGTGATCCAGGCAGCTGAAGGACTGGGCTGCGCCCATAGCAATGGTATCATCCATCGCGACGTCAAGCCTGCTAATATGCTGCTGCGCAAGGATGGGCATCTCTTGCTGTCCGACTTTGGTATAGCGAAAATGCTTGAGGGAACGTCAAATCTGACGCGTGCCGGTACCGGCATAGGTACACCGCAATATATGTCGCCGGAACAGGGTACCGGCCAGGCTGTTGACCGTCGCAGTGATATTTATTCGCTTGGTATTGTGCTTTTTCACTGTTTGACCGGTCGCGTCCCCTTTAACTCGGATAGTCCGCTCTCCATAACTGTTAAGCACCTGAATGAGCCATTACCGGTGGAGAACCTGCATGCGATGGGAGTGCCTTATCCAGTTGAACAGCTAGTGCTGAAGATGGCTGCCAAGTCTCCATCGGACCGCTATCAATCAATAGATGAGTTACTCGATGCGCTTTCGGCAGCGCTTTCGGCTTCCCACCTGTCTTTACCGCGCTGGCGTTCAGGTATCCAGCCCATAATGGCAACAATTCCAGATGTGCAACCAGATGTACGTAAGGGGTCCGGGCCGTTGTACAACCCGGGCAGAGGTTCTCAAGGGCTGACTCCAATGCCGCGGCCATCAATGGTCACCGTACCTTGTTTCCGCTGTGGGCAATCGAATCCGAGTGATCGCTTGTTTTGTACATCCTGTGGATATGAACTCTCGGATAGGCGTGCGGCTGCCGACCGCTATATGGGGCCAAATGGCCGTCCTATTCACGCTCGACTCTCCATTCAGAATGGGCCAATGGCAGGCCGCTCCTACCTGTTTCACCAGGATATCACAACCATTGGTCGCACAAATGGCAATGACCTGATCATCTCAGGGCGCACAGTTTCTCGAAATCATGCGCGTCTCTGGTTTGAAGGTGGACGCTGGTACCTTGCGGATATGAAGAGCGCCAACGGAACATTGGTCAATAATATGCGACTGCAACCGAATCAGCCCGTTCCGTTAAACGATAATGATGTTATCAATTTTGGTGACGAAGTTGTGGCCTTTAACATCGTGTACTAGTTGTAAGGTTTCAATACCACCTGTGTGGGCCATCCCAGACTCCACACGAGTTCCACATTCTTTAGGAAGGTTCAATCGAATGAATTCCATCAATCCTGTAGTACAGATAGCGCAGCAGATGCTGTTAGGAGGTGCTGTCAAACAAAACCATGCTCTTGAGCATGCGACTATTGTACTATTGAGTAAAAAGTATCCTGATGTTCGCTTTGCAGGCGTCTCCTTCGCCGCAGGCTTTTTTGTGTTCGGGGATGTACCGACCGAGGCTATTCTTCCCGCGGCGCAAGAGGCTTTGACCCTCTTGCGTACAACCACCCCTGAATTGGCGATTCATGAGCGCTGTGGTACCAATCTAGCGGTGGCGGGCATGCTGACCGGCCTGTCCGCAATGACGGTGGCCAAAATGCGCCGACCTTTCAGCACGGCCAATAATGTCATCCTGGCCTCGACTGCTGCCTTGATCCTGGCTCGTCCATTGGGGTTAATGGTCCAGCGCTACATCACAACTCAAACTCCTAATTCGTCGATGAAAATCACGGATGTGAAACGTCATGTACTCTTTGGCACTCCGGCTCATTTTGTCAGTACAGATAATCCAGAAGCTTCTGGCCTGTTCTCGTGACACCTGTTGGTACCATTTACAAGTAACTGTGCAAGAATGTAGAGGCGCACTGGTGCGGAATTATCTCTCCATGCGGGCGCATTGTAGTGCGCCTCTACATTGTGTTATTCAAATAACTGGGAGGTCTGTATGGAGCGTAGCCGTTTTCTGGTGGAAACGACCTGGTTGGCCGAACACTTGAATGATCCTCATTTGCGGATAGTGGATATGCGAGGCTATGTGCGTACGGTAGAGCGGGATGGAGTTCAAGACGCCTCGTATGTGGGTGCGCGCGATGAGTATGAGCGGGCGCATATTTCTGGCGCGTTGTATATTGATTGGACAAGTGATATTGTCGATCCTGATGATGTTGTAGAGGCCCAGATAGCGCCTGCCCAACGTTTTGCAGAAGTGATGGGACGACTGGGTATTGGCGATCAACACCTGGTGGTGGCCTACGATGCACATCCGGCGTCTCAGTTTGCCACACGCCTGTGGTGGGCGCTCAACTATTACGGCCATGACCAGGTCGTGATATTGAATGGGGGACTGCCCGGGTGGCAGCGTGAACATCTTCCAATGACCGATGTGGTGCCTGTGTATCCTCCTACGATATTTACGCCTGCTGTCCAGCCCCAGCTGCGTACTACTGCCGAAGAAGTGCTATCCTTACTTGGTCAGCAAGGAGTGACGTTGATCGACGCACGTGATCGGGGCCAGTATACAGGCGCGGTTGTGCGTCGTCCTGGACGTCCCGGCCATATTCCAGGCGCTCTCTGCATACCTCGCGAAGAACTGGTTGATCCCACAACCGGTATGTTTCGTAGCAATGAAGAATTGGAGCGGGTTTTCTCTACCGCAAATGTGTCACCGCAAGAGCGAGTAATTGCGTATTGTAATGGAGGTGTTGCAGCCACGACCGTTCTCTTTAGCCTCGCCATGCTTGGCTATCCCAGGTTGACGAATTATGACGGCTCGTGGAATGAATGGGGCAGACACGAGGAACTGCCAACAGAGCTCTAGCCACACAAAAGGAGGTCTAGGGACGTTCTCATGCAAGATGATGGATTGGAAGAGGCCCCGGAAGACCTGCTCAATTTGGACGAGGTCATGCAGGCCTTCGGTGTGAGCGAATGGAATAACCTGGGTCCGGTAGAATCTGCGCCTGATGGATCGTTGAGTTTGATGATTGAAATTTCTGGCCAACGCTATGTCCTCAAAGAGCAACATGGTGGGTTGGTCGAGGAAGATACAAGCCATCGCTATGCTTTCCAGCGCTATCTACGAGAGGCTGGTATTCCTGTCCCCCCCTTGTGGCTGACTCCCCAGGGAGAGCCGACCGTGGCTATCGGTGAGGATGTATTTGAACTCCGGCAATGGGTCGGCGGCGAAGTTTATGATTCTAGAAATCCTCGCAGCCTGCAATGGGTAAGAGCTGCCGGAGCTATGTTGGCCCGCATCCATCAAGCCTCGCATCATTATCCAGGTTCGGAACATCGCTGGCCTTCGGAGGTTCAGGCGGGAGGATTGGTACAAGGCTGGCTGAACTTTGCACGAGCGATTGTAGAGCAAAGCGAAGTGCATGCCATTGCCGCTGCTCTCTCGAACGTGATTGACCAATGGGAAGCAGTCCTCCCTGCCGCGATGATGTCCATCGGTTCCGGTCGCGACCTACCTGAGTTCAATATTCATGGGGACTATAACGCAATGCACCTGCGTTTTGAAGATGAGAATGTGAGTGCGGTGTTGGAATTGGATGCATCGCGTTGGGAGAAACGTATCATTGAACTGGCCTATGCCCTTTTCTCTTTCAGTGCCCTGGAATGGCGAACCGATAACACTTTGACAAAGCCATTGGTGAAACGAGGTTTCGATCCTGAACGAATGCGCCACTTTTTAGGAGCATATAGGGCAATTTACCCTCCTGTTTCCGGCGAAGCTATGCTACTTGTCGATGCCTTAATGTTGGTCACTCCGATTGTTACTGCAAACGGTCCCCTGGAAGATATCTTCTACCCAAATGAGAACATGGATATAATGTTGATCGACGATGTGATGGAACGGCTGGCATGGGCGACATCACTTCCTGCCTGGCTTGGCCGTATGCGCCGCCCCCTCGCTGAAATGTGGCAGTAATCGATATACAGAAACCGTGTATCCTCAATATTGATAGTTAAGGGGTCCGATGGTTAATCAGGCAAATATGAAAGCGTTGCAAATCACTTCACATAAAAATCATATGCCTGTTGCAGCAGTGGGCAATCCACGTGATGTTCCGCCGCACGCCGCAGCAATGGACCGAAGAGCGCTTCTGCCTCGTGGGGTCGATTGGCCCATACATCTCGTGCAAACGAGGAATCCGCCTGCGGGTCGAAGCGCTCTGCGACGGCGAGACTGGCTGCACCTGCATCGACTGGCATAGGAACATCACATGCTTGTGCGATGCTCGCTATCTCTTGCGCTATTGCTGCCCAACGAGAGCAGGCCTGCGCATCTTCACGAATTTTTCCGATGGGCAGCCGCATTTGAGCATTGATGATGGAAAAAGGTACCAGGAAGAGCTGCTTCATCCACATGCGGCGCTCTATGTCATCTACCAGTGCTGCTTCAACACCTGCGCTTTCAAGTGCATTGACCACCGGCAGGAGCATTATGCGATGGTCGATAGGCAAAAATAATTGTGCTACTCCTGGCTTGATATCAATCACGCCCGGTGAGACGATATGGGCACCCACATATAATACTCCCATCGCCGCTCTCCCTGCTCCGAACATATCAGACACGGCATCATGGGCTGAAAAACCGTTCTGTACGCTTACGAGCAGTGTTTCTGGCGTGACCCGGGAGGCTATCTCCTCCAATAGTGCAGGGATGTCATAGGATTTTGTTGTCAGCAACATAACGGGGGCAAATAGCTTCACATCATCCAGTGCAACACTATTGACCGGTGCATAGATATTGCGTTTGTTCTCGGTTACAATCGTCAGACCAACCTCTTGTAACTGGCGTAGGGCCATGCCACGGGAGACGATGCGAGGGGGTAAACCTCCACGGTAAAGCGAAGAAGCCAGGAAACCTCCCGCTCCTCCGATACCAATGATATCGATTGCTGTTTCCATAACCTCCTCCTCAGAAATCGAGAGATGTATTGCGAAGATGCTGGATAGTAATGAGATCACTGAGTATGCCGTAAGCCGCCTGTAGAACTCCCGTGTCGTGTTCAATTAGGGTGATTGTTCCCATCGCTTCGGTTTGTATCGATATAACGCCCGTGCCATCCTTCCCTATGTACAATACATCGTCAGTGCCGATACGGCGTGGCCGGACTTCCGCGACGAGAACACCATGTTTACGATTTGCCTGGCTTACCAGGCGAATTGGCGAACCGGCCAGTGCAGCAGCGCAAACATCATCCGAAGTAATGTTCCGCATGCCCTCACATTCGACCATGTGAGGCTTAAGCTGGCCCTCGAGGAATGTATTGGCAAGAATTGTCGTCTTCATTACGGCATCCCACCCGTCTAAATCATACCACGGATCAACCTCAGTCACGCCTGCTTGTTGCGCTTTGAAGATGGCCTCATCGCGTGAGTATCCTTGCTCCATCAGGTTCAGTACGATGCTGCTGCTGGTATTGAGGAGTGCCCGGAAGGATTGTATACCTACCGCGGGCAGCGTGAATTGGGCAAGGTTAATCAGTGGAAAACCGTCCATGACCGCAGATTCGAAACGGAATTGCACATCATTGCGCCGGGCCAATGTCTCGAGTTCAGCCTGTGCGAAAGCCACCGGCCCTTTATTGGCAGTGACCACATCCATACCTGCTTCCAGGGCAAGACGAATGTGCATCATTGCAGGTTGTCCGTTCTGAGGGTTAAGCGTGGTAAGCTCGATCAATAAAGAGGCTCCGACGGATTTTCCAGCTTGAATGAACATTTCTGCGTTTTCCATGCGGGTACCTACGCTCCTGAACCAGCGTAGTGGGTCCTGCTCACGAGCAAGATGTGAGGCATCCATCCCGTCAGGGTGGATGTAGAATCCCCTGTTACGTGAGCCAATCCCGCTGATTACCGGGCGTATACCTAACTCGCGGCCCATCCATTCGCTCCGTGATGCGAGAAGTGGAAGAAATGCCTGAGCCACATGTCCGTACCCCAGCAAGAGCAGGCGCAATGGGGGAAGTAATGCAGAGAGAGACGTTTCGCTCATGGGTAAATACCTGTGCCTCAATGGAATAGAATTGCTCGTGTAAAGGGACAGCCGCGTGAGGAGCGTGACCTTTGCTTGCAACGAGCAAAATGGCAATGATAACTGCTAGTATAATTACAGCTATAAAAATAGCTGAGAGGATGAAAATCTTTCGGGATCCATGAGAGTCAACAGAATGTGGTACCGAACCGTTTGCCGGTGCTGTTTGCGGCTGTGGGTCTTGCGGTGCCGTGGCAACGACTGGAGCAAAAGACTTAGCCTGAATAAAAGGTCTGGGTGGAACCTGTGATGGGGCAGAAAGTGCCAGGTTCTGGGCCGGTGAATTTGATGATGGACGTTTCTGCTGTACAGAATCAGGAAGAGACCTGGCATATGGTGCTTGCATTTGTGAGGAAGGTACCGTGCCGGACGATTTAGGTAACGGTGGTGTCATCACGATAGTTGCTTCCCCAGAAACATCGTTCGAGGGAGCGGTATTGTGACCCATGGCTGTGGGATTGCTCGCGTGATGATCCGGCGCTGCTGATGAAGGCGATCCTGGATTTGTCATAGAGATGTTTGTCAGGGATTTGCCGCAATGAGGGCAGAATGCTGCCGGTCGAGCCAATTCAGCGTTACAATGTGGACAGTGAATGGTGGTTGATGCGGGTATTGGAGGCTGTGATCCTGGCATGGCAGATGTATCCGCCGATGCTGTTTCTATCTTTCCTTGTGCGTTCTGCATTTCCTCAAAGAGAAGTGGTAAATCCGGCTGTGTACTATGCGGATCTGCACTACGTGGAGACCTGGTAGAGGATGACTGCGGAGATGAAGGCAATGCTGTCAGAACCATGCGCAGATCATTGCCGAAGTCTGCGACGGATTGATAACGATCCTTTGGCTTCATTTCCATAGCATGCTTGATAATCGAGTTGAGCCTCTCAAGCAGTTCCGGAGGTACAGTTCCCAATTGTGCCAGGTGCCGTGAGTGGCGTGGTGTGGGCCGTGCAGGTTTGGAGACGCCTAGACGAAATTGCCGCCCGGCATTAGGGTCCAGGCTCCCTTGGGGAGGATTATGTGCAAGCTGTTCCTGCAAGGAAGGCAAATCCGCCAGGCCCTGCTGGATTGACTGATTACGTGTGGAGACACTTGGAGGCTCGTGCGTGGTAAGTGCAAAGTATAGCGTACCGCCTAATGCATATACATCTGAGCGCGTGTCAGTGCCGGAACCACCTGGGTATTGCTCCAGCGGGGCATAGCCAGGAGTGCCCTGGTGCCGAATGAAGAAGAGCGTACGGGCTCCATCCGCTGCTGCCTTCGCGTTGCCGAGATCAACCAGCACTGCCTTCCCGTCGGATGTAATGCGAATATTATCCGGTTTGATATCTCGATGAATGATCGGTGGCTGCTGGCTATGCAGGAAAATCACGGCATCGGCAATAGAGAGAATCCAGGTTATGACTTGTGCCAGGGGGATGACTTCGTTACGCTGGCGTACAACGCGGATGTAGTCGGTCAGGTCACTTCCCTCAATATAACCAAACACCCCGTAGTAACGTCCCCGCTCATCGAACGCGGACTGGAAAGCTGGAAGGTTTGGATGATGCAGTTGACTGAGTACCTGCTCTTCATGCTCGAGTTGCGCTTTGCCGCTCGGTCCTGTCACCAGATATTCTTTAATCGCATACTGCGCATTTGCATGCAGATCTACCGCGAGATACACATGCCCAAAGCCGCCGCTGCCCAGCACACGTTCGATACGGTAGCGCCCGTGCAGTATTGTACCTGACGGAAGCGTTTCCATCACCATAGAGGACAACTCCTTTTTTGGTCCCTGAATTATAAAAAGGCAACGAGGCAAGCTGGAACAATGGCCTGTATCACATCATCGTGCAGTTCGCTCCACCTGTATCCGCAGGCATTATAACACTTGTAGAGGGGGCATGTCATGTGACATATGACATGCTTCCTAGATGCAAAAAGTACTGGCACGCCTACTCATTACGAGGATGCGCCTGAACATGTGAAGGCGATGGTGAAAGCCGTGCCTGAGAAAGGAATGCCCAGTTGTTCTGTTTGCATACGCGCAAATATGTATACGTTTCTGCCTGTTGTACGCCCTGCACTTTGTATAGCTTCTCGGTGAGGAAATTCAAAAGATGATCGTTGTCACGACAGACGACCTCAGCCAGCAGGTCAAAACTGCCTGTCGTGATGATGAGATAGATCACTTCATCGAAAGCAGAGATTTCTTCCGCCACCTGTAGGAGCCGCTCACCCGATACCCTGATGCCTATCATACTTGCCAGCGAGAAACCCAGTTTAATGGGATTGGTAATGGCAACTATCTGCATCACCTGCGTGTTAATCAAGTTGGCAACACGCTGTCGCACGCTGGCTTCCGAGATGCCTAGCTCCGCAGCCAGCTTGGTAAATGGCCGCCTGCCATCCAATTGCAACGCCTCAATAATGCTCTGATCAATTTCGTCTATCGAATTCTTGTCGTTCATAGTAGTAGTGGCTTCCCTGCACCTTTCCCATAACTTCATGCCTTAGCACACGGACAACCAGACCCTCCGCATGCCTGCCGCCAGTAAATCAAAGGTTCAAGATTTATGCGGTTATACTACCATTTTAAGCTGATATGTGCAATAATTTGAAGACAATTTGCTCAAATGGGAAGTCTCTCCATTAGAAAGGTTATCATCCATGCCCACCCATCGCACCGGATTTGTTTTCGACGAACACTATCTGGGGCATGATACAGGAGTGCAGGCAACCGTCGTCACGCGCAATGGCTCGTTTGAAGTCTCGCCGGAGCCGCATCCCTCCTCGCTCTTTATCATCAAGCGTATCAAGGAGTTTTTCGATGGTTCGGGACTGACGTCACAGATGCATCCGATACCGGCGCGAGCCGCAAACGAAGATGAGATTGCCGTGTACCACACACGTGAATATATCGCTGGCATACGCGCACTTTGTGCCGGTAAGACTCCTGAAGAAGGCTGGGGTGAAATTGACGTGGAAACAGTCCTCAGTCCGGGTACCTTTGAAGCAGCACTGTACGCGGCAGGCGGCTCGATGAATGCCACAAGTGCAGTCATGGGCAGTGAAGTGCATAATGCCTATGCCCTCTTGCGACCTCCCGGGCATCATGCAACACGTAACCAGGCTATGGGCTTCTGCATCTTCAACAACACCGTAATGGCTGCCCACCATGCGCGTAACGCCTATGGGCTGGAGCGTATCATGATCGTTGATTGGGACGTGCATCATGGCAATGGCACGCAGGATGCATTCTACGCGAACCCAGGCGTATTGTTTGTCTCGTTGCACCAGCAAAACTGGTTCCCGAAGCTGGCCGGGGAACTGGAGCAGGTAGGAACCGGCGTAGGCGCTGGCTATACAGTCAATATTCCGCTCCCGGCAGGCACAGGTGATCGAGGTTATCGTGCAGCATTCGAGCAATTAGTTATCCCTATCGGCTTACAGTACCGGCCAGAATTGATTATTATTACAGCGGGCCAGGATGGAAGTTGGCTGGATCCTCTTGCCCAGATGATGCTGACCATGGCGGGCTTCCGCAAGTTGTCCGAACTGATGGTCGGATTGGCGGAAGAGGTCTGCGATGGGAAGCTGGTGATGTTGCAAGCAGGTGGTTACAGTACTGCCTATGTGCCATACTGCACGGTTGCCGCCGTTGAACCCCTGGTAGGCGTCGACCTGGGTATGGTCGATTTATATGACACATCATCGGAACTCGAACGCAGCGCGACTGTTTTTTCGCAGGAGACGCAGGATGCGCTGGCGGCGGCAAGGAAGTGGCATAGGAACTGGTGGAAGATTTGACTTCATATAGCCATAAACTATGGGAATCCGCTTCAATTATTCCAGCAGCACAAACTTCCCATCCTTCAAAAACAACTCGCCATCAACCCATACCTCACCTTGTTGTCGAAGGTCACAAACCATATCCCAGTGGAGCGCGGAAACATTCAGCCCTCCGGATTCGGGATAACTGCGGCCCATGGCGATGTGGACGGAACCGCCGATCTTCTCATCGTAGAGCACATTGCGGGTTGCTTCGCGTATGCCGTAGTTCATACCGAAGGCAAATTCGCCGATACATCGCGCTCCCTCGTCGATGTTGAGCATACTCAACAAGAAATCCTCACTCGAGGCAGCATGGGCTTCGACGGCACGGCCCTCCTCGAAACGCAGCCGTATGTCATCGACCGCGTGCCCATCGTAGTTGGTTGGCAAAGTAAAGCGGATGGTTCCTTGAGCGCTATCCTCAATGGGGCCACAAAAAATTTCACCATCGGGGAAATTGATGTGTCCGTCACATGGCAGAAAGGTGCGGTCCTGAATTGATAGCAGCAGGTCAGTATCTTCTCCCAGGATGTGTACCTGTTTGCGACCCTTGAGCCAGGCAACCAGCTTCTTCTGTTGAGCGGCTAATCCACGCCAGTACGCGACGGGATCGGGGTCATTGAGCATACAGGCATCAAAGACGAATCCCCAATACTCATCCAGAGACATATTGGCATTCTGGGCATAAGCATGTGTTGGATATTGCGTGTAACACCAGCGCATGAGACCCTTGGCAGTCCGGGCTGCCCACTGGGTATCTACCGGGTCATAGGCTTTACGACGTATGGCAGCTCGCGCAGGATCGATACGCGACAGGTGGCGAGTATTCGTCTCGGCCTCGACATAAAGTAGGCAGTCGTAGCGTTCGGTAACCAACTGGGTGATAGGCGAGACAAAATTAAGCTGGTCATCGTTGGCTTCTTTCAGGTAGATTTCGCGGGCATCTTCCAGGTCTAACATCAGTTCGGGGTAGCCACCGGCTCGCAATACCTCACGATACACCTCGCGTAAGAGTGGAATGGCCTCGGTGCCTCCTTGTATAGCGACCAGGTTGCCTGGTTGTACATTCAGTGAATAACGTATCAGAACCTGTGCCATGCGTACCAGGCGATTATCGATGGGTGCCATGAAGAAAGACCCTGTTTCTATCAGATTATATGCTTAAACGTGATCTGAAAACCCATTACCGGTTCTCTTCTGTGGGTCTCATTATCGCACAATACTTAACGGATACACCATTAGGGGTCACCATATTTTTTCGGGGAAAACATACGCTAAGAACCCCGTACTCACCGAAGGCCTTTCCTCGCTCAACTAATCTCTGAAGTAGGGGTCAGCCTATCGAAACGTGAAACGTACACGTTTCACATTTCGATAGGCTGACCCCATATAGGCTATGTTGTTATTCGTTTTCAGTTCATACTTCATGAGACAAGTATAGCACACAAGCAATAGATAGCATTGGCATATCTATTGCTTGTGTGCCTTATATCCCCCCTGTCTGAATGTCAAGGGGCTTACGGCACTTAAGCTAAGGATCACGATCATTCTCAAATGTGATCAATCGTGCTCCACGATCAAAGGTAAAGTATGTCCACGCCCATTGGAAGATGGCCACCAAACGATTGCGAAACCCGACTAGAAAGTAGATATGCACCGCGAGCCATATCAACCACGCAAAGAAGCCTGTCAGACGAATATTGTTGATATCTACAATGGCAAACGAACGTCCTACCGTAGCGAGATTTCCTTTGTCGCGGTAAGAAAATGGCTTGTTCGTTGCTTTCCCCTCAACACGACCAATGATGACAGAGGCCACGTAACGACCACCTTGCATGGCAACCTGCGCAACACCTGGAAGCGCTTTACCCTCTTGCATTATGCTGGCTGTATCTCCAATGACAAACACGTTTGGATGCCCTGGAACAGATAAATCGCTCGCTACCTTTACTCGACCTGCACGATCAACATCAGCGCCAAGCCATTTGCCAGCGGAGGATGCAGAAACACCAGCGCTCCAGATGATTGTGCTGGCATTGATACGTTCGCCCGCAATTACAACGCCATGCTCATCAACCTCTTCAACAGGGGCTTCTGTGCGTACTTCCACACCCATCGAAACCAATTTCTGCTTCGTTTTTTGTGCCAGAGACTCGGGGAATGCCCCAAGAATTCTTGGCGCAGCCTCAATGAGAATTATGCGAGCCAAACGAGTATCTATATGCCGGAAATCGGATACCAGGGCCTTATGTGCCAGTTCCGCTATCGCTCCAGCCATTTCAACTCCAGTCGGGCCAGCGCCAACCAGCGCAAAGGTTAATAGTGCTTTGACTTTCTCAGGATCTGTCTCTATCTCAGCAGCTTCAAAGGACTGCAGTATCTTCCGGCGAATCGAGGTGGCATCCACAATTGATTTCAACGCAGGGGCGTAATGCTCCCACTCGGGATGCCCGAAGTAGTTAACATGCGCTCCAGTTGCAAGTACAAGGTAATCGTATGGCACTGAACGATCTCTCATAAGCACGCGCTGTTCTTGAAAATCGATGCCTGTCACTTCCTCCATGAATACTTCCGTATTTTTTTGTTTTCGCAGAATACTACGAATAGGTGAACAGATATCAGCAGGCGATAAACCGGCTGTTGCAACCCAATACAACAATGGTTGAAACAAGTGATGATTCTGGCGGTCAATCACGGAAACATGCACAGGTGCGTTACGTAAGGCCCGCGCCGCCCGTAATCCCCCAAAACCTGCTCCAACAATAACCACTCGCGGTATTACATCCGAATGATTCGTAAGAGCACCAGGTATGCTCTTTGAAATGATCAAACTCTGATGCTCGCGTTCTCCCGTAACCATCGTTTCAGTTTCAGTCGTATTAGAAGTATTTTGTAGTTCAGTCATGGTTTTACCCTCACAAAGGTATGTCACTTTCATATCACAGTAATAGCTTACAGCAAGAATGAACAGCTTATAAATCCTCATTACAATCATAATACCTTGTCCCCTTTTCTCTTCTTGTGCTATATTTGAGCAGCAGAAGGTACGAAAGGAGTCTTCATCATGCACATCACCATCATCTGCGTTCCTTACCAAATCGACGTAACTCGTTGAGGCTGTGCTCTTGGCCCGCAAGCCTTCCTCGATCATGGCTTAATTCAACAACTCCAGGCCAAAGACCATACTGTCACCAACCCAATCTGGATTGAGTTACAAAAGTCAGAACGCACTCGCGATTCCGTCACAAATCTGTGGAACATTGCTAAACGAACATCGACTGTTGTCAATGCAGCCCTTTATAGGAGACCATTCAAAACCGGGTGCTTGTTCTACTTCTTTATCCTCTCATGCTCAAGTTACATTATGAAAAAGATAGAGTATTAGCACCTAGTTTTGAATGCTCTCCCCATTGAGGGGTCAGCATATCCAAACCTGCTTGCTGTACGTTAAGCGAGGTGAGGCCCCACTGGAGGAATGGCAAAGAGTCAACAGTGCGTGCAGTAGAGCCACTATATACTCTCCAAGAGGTCTTTTCTTTGTAGAATATCTTCCAGTCTACCTCCTCCTTCGGTAAGCTTCACCTCCCTGGTGTGCCTTCTCAGGCTGACTCGGGCCTTTACAGTACAGAAAGCAGGTTTGGATATGCTGACCCCTATAAGCTCATTACCCTATGTGACGGACGCTTCGACCGACGTATAGCCCATGTGTGCCAATGTCGCTGGCACACCTTCACGGTAGGATGGATAGGTAAAGTAGAAATCCGTCTTGAGCAGCGCCGAGTTGTCAGCATGGACGTCGAGGGTCATGGTTTCTACACCGATAGAACCAGCGACACGTGCGGCTAACCAGGCAGGGACCGATCCAGGCCTTTTGACACCCATGGCATCTGCAGTCGCGTCCAACAGCATGCGTTGGGTGGTATCTGCCCCATCCATGGCGAGGAAAGTCCGTCCCACCACGTCCGTTACTGCTAGCGCGGCCATGCCATCCACTTTGGTGTTT
>Ga0137361_10001433_pt1 | contig 14814 bp, 8 predicted proteins | sample Mad1_80_16metaG_FD_104923 | JGI IMG/M metagenome (GOLD analysis project Ga0137361, IMG submission 104923) | Vadose zone soil microbial communities from Angelo Coast Range Reserve, California, USA - Mad1_80_16 metaG | ecosystem: Environmental > Terrestrial > Soil > Vadose zone | place: USA... | reverse complement strand
GAAGATCTTGATATGTTGGGAGCGACAGTTCACGAGTGCACTAAGGATATAGATGGTGGCAGAATTTTCGGTACGACTCGAGTAGTGTTGAAAGCCGAGGATGGTGCATTCACGGTTTTTGCGAGATGCATTGCCGCTGGGGCTGATCTTTACGTAGAGAAAGTTCGCGAGCTAATGGACCAAGATTTGACTGGAACAACGCAAGATCTTTCACTGGGAACCGAATACAAAGCCTACATGAAGGGGCTTCGAGCCGAACTAAAGGTCCGCAGCAGCATAAAGGCAGGGCTGATCCGCCGTTTCCTTGAGACGCGCCGGGCCGCCATGGTTCACTCGACGATCAGTGGAGTTTGAATGAGAAAGTATGAGAGGGCGCATTTGAGCTATCTTCTCTCTTATTCTCTTTATGAGAATGGAAACTGAAAGTAGGCAGTTCATCCGCCAATGCACCCCGTAGATCCCTCACTCTTCACCGACGGTTCGACGTTCATCAATCCCTTTGGGCTTGTCTTCACACTCCTGATGGGGGTTTTGACCGTTGTCCTGCCGCGCCGTTTCGCAGTGATTCCGGTCATTGTGCTCACCTGTTATATGACCATGGGAATGCGGCTCGTGGTCGGCGGCCTGAATTTCACTATGATTCGGGTGCTCCTAGTCTTTGCCTGGGCCAGACTCCTCCTGCGCGGCGAATTGAGATCGATCAAGCTGAACACGCTCGATAAAACGATTATTGCTTGCGAAATATCAGGTTTTGTAGCCTATTTGTTGCTCTGGCAGACGACTAATGCGTTGCAATATAAACTCGGGGCGGCTTATAACTCGCTTGGAACCTATTTCTTCTTTCGTTTTCTCTTACGGGATAAGGAAGATGTCGTCCGAGCGCTTAGGTTTTTTTCCGTCCTGATTCTCCCTCTTGCCGCCTGCATGCTATTAGAAAAAACGACCGGAAGAGACCCCTTCGCGGTGTTTGGTGGCGTACCCGCGATCACGACTGTCAGGGATGGCGCGCTACGATGCGAAGGGCCGTTCGCGCACCCGATACTAGCCGGCACTTTTGGAGCCACGCTGATGCCGCTCTTCGTCGGTCTATGGCAATACCAGGAACGAAAGCGCATGTTCGCGGCCCTTGCCATTGCCGCCGCCGCCGTGATTACCGTGACGTCTGCCTCGAGCGGCCCCCTGCTTACCTTTTTGTCGGGAATTCTCGCTCTTTGCCTCTGGCCATTCCGGCACAACATGAGGGCTATCCGGTGGGGAATGGTGACCGGCCTCGTCGGACTTCAGATGGTGATGAAGGCGCCGGTATGGTTTCTTCTAGCTCGCGTCGATGTGGTGAGCGGTTCGACGGGATACCATCGTGCCTATCTCATCGACCGTGCGATTGCTAACTTGTCGGACTGGTGGTTCGTCGGAACAAAAGCCACATCGGCTTGGGCATCTGAAGACGATCACCTTTTCGACGTCACGAACGCGTACATTCTCAAGGGGGCGGACGGCGGCTTGATCACGATGTTCCTATTCATCGCCATCATCGTATTCTCTTTCAAAGCCATCGGTAGAACCGTCCGTACCGCCGATGGTCACGAGCCAGAAAAGGATGTTCGATTCATTTGGGCCATGGGAGCTGCGCTTTTCGCCCATACCGCGACGTTTATGTCCGTCAGCTATTTCGATCAGAACTTCGTGAACTGGTCTCTACTTCTGGCCATGATTGCGACTTGCGCGGGATCTTCACTGCTCATATCGAGGCGCTCTTTCTTCGAAAATCTTAGGCTCCAATCATCCGGCGATGCCAGTTTCTTGCCTTACCCCAACTTCGCACCCGTCGACAGCGGTAGTCCGAGTAAACACAATTCGAGATTTGGAGCGACGACAAATCCTTGCCTGAATATTTCCCCGCGACATCGGCTCTTTTAAACCCGTTGTCGACCGAGAAGTTCGCACACAGGAGGAATCCCAACCGAGAACACGGGCTTCTCTATGGTTATTGAGCCTCGCGAGTGCGCGGCATGGTATCCACTATCGTTCGTGGCCTCTGAATTCGCTGCCCAAAAGCTACCTGCTCGAAATCAAATTTCTGGAAAGCCTGAAACACACGTGGCACCGCAAGTTAATGTATTCAACGGATTCTGCAGCAATAGCGAATATCGCCAAGTCGACTCTAATAGGCCAGGAGCGTGCGGAAGCCAAGCTTATTGTACAGAAAACATCCCTGTCCCAAGACTGGACTAGTGGACAGTAGCCAACATTCCCCAGTAACCTCTACACTCGAGGCGATGGGCAGAAAGCGTGGACTGTGAAAAATTGCGAGTGTCGAACTGCAATGAAACAATTTCTGAACGAGAACGTGACCGGAATCCATGGCTTGGCGGGGAGCGCGGTGAAACTCGCTCTTCTGGTGATCGCAGCATTCCTGGTGAGCATGCCGGCCCGGGCCTCGATGATTTCGGTGTACGTCGGGCAGGCCGCGGCTGGTTCCGGCGATGGCTCTTCTTGCGCGAATCAAAAAGCGGTCAGCTTTTTCAATACAAGCGCGAATTGGGGTAGCGGAACTAGCCAGATCGGCCCGGGGACCACGGTCCACGTCTGCGGTGTGATAACGACACAACTGACAACACAAGCGAGCGGTATAAACGGGAACCCGATCATTATTCAGTGGGAATCCGGAGCTAGTGTGCAGGTATGTTCTTCTACTGGTGCATTCCAGATGCCTGGGGGGAGTTGGATCGTCGTAGACCTCGGCGGGAACAGCGCTGCGGTTGTGTGTCCCAATAACGGCGACGGATTGTCGCAGACCATATCGAATGTCGTTGGGATTAGCGATGGCTTTGGTAGCGGGATGTCGAACATCGAGATTCGCAATGGCACGATCGGCCCTCTATATATCAAAGACGGAGCCAATTTCAATAACGGCAACGGCACTAGCGCAAACGGAATTTACCTTGCAGGCGGAACTACCAATCATTTTCATGATCTTACAATCACTGACACGGCAAGAGGAATTCTGGATGCTATCAATGGCACTTCAACCAACGACGAGATAGATCACAACAGTATCTCAAGGAGCGGTGCCGGCATTTACTACGCCTGCTCGGGCGGTTCCTGCACGTCAAACAACGCCAAAATCCATGCGAACGACTTCACCGTGGGATTCAACTGGGGCACTGCTGGTGATTTCACACACATGGAGTCAATTCATATTTTTTCAAATGGCGCGGGGTCTTCTATTAACAACATCTTTATTTACGATAACAATACACACGGGAATTGGCCCGTCGTTGGAGGAACAGCAGCGTACTTTGTTGAACAAGCTCAAGCCGGAACATCTAATGGAACCCAAAGTGGATACATTTTCAACAACATTTGCACCATGACGAGTGGACACCCAGGCGATGGGTGTATCTTCCTCTCCCGCAACAATAACACCTTCGGTGTTTACAACAACGTTAATGATTGTATTTCTAATATAAGCACTACGGGAATGGAGTTCGATGCTAATGCGGGAAACGTGGTTGATTTTAAAAACAACATCGTCATGAACTGTAGCACTCAAATCTATACGCCAGGAAGTGCCGGCACTCTCACTGGAGACAAGAATATTTATTTTAATGTGGGTTCCGGCGGCTGGAATTGGCACGATACTCCTCTTACTTTCGCTGCTTGGAAAACACAAAGCGGGGCGGACGCGAATTCGGCAAGTGCCAATCCCGGCCTAAACTCCGATTACACCATCGCGAGCACGAGCAGTCTTGCCTATCAACTCGGCATGAATCTTACCAGCCTCAGCATCACGCAGCTCGCCATCACCAAGCCGTTGAAGGTCGGTGCAGGCAACTCAGGCGTGACAGGGAGTGTGCGCTCCGCAGCCGGAAATTGGGCCGCGGGGACATATACCGTAACCGTACAGGTTAATGCGCCATCGAGCCTGATTGTCACCTCTATCCAGTAGCCGGACATGTTTCAGTCCTTTGCATTCTGGCGATAGGCGAGCATTCAGACGCCCGTCTTCCACTGAGGAAGCTCAGGGGCCTCTAAAGCCACTTTACGTTTCAAACGCCATTCCACCAAGATCTGATGCCGTTTCTTGTTCTAAAGAAGAGTAAAGCCCTAACATCCAAAACGGAGGACATCAGCCTGTAATCCAGGCGTCAAATCCATGTCTTTGCGTTCAAAAGTTTTCAAAGGGGGATCCCAACTTGCCTTTGGCCAGATGGCCGGCCAGGCATGTTCTTTCCTCCGGAATATCATTATTGCGCGGCTCATCAGCCCGTCTGATTTCGGCATCGCCGCGACATTCGCGATGACCCTTTCCCTGATGGAGATGATCAGCAACGTGGCGGCGGAGATGCAACTGATTCAGTCCCCGGATGGTGATAACCCACGCCTACAGGCCACCGCTCAATTCATGAAGGTTTCCCGGGGCTTTATAAACGGGGCGATCCTCTTGATTCTCGCGGTCCCCATGTCAAGATTATTTGGTGTTCCGCAAGCTAAATGGGCATTTGCATGCCTCGCGATCTTTCCTTTAGCTGGGGGTTTCACGCATCTCGACATGTTTCGCATGCAGCGAGAGATGAAATTCATGCCATCGATCTGGGTGACAGCAGGCTCAAATGTCTTAGTCACGCTTGTGACCGTGCCACTCGCCTATTGGCTGCGAAACTATTCCGTTATGTTATGGGTTCTTGTGCTGCAGGCTGTGTCTACAGCTGTCGGATCCCATCTCGTTGCAGATCGGCATTACACTTGGACGTGGAACAAAGAGGACGCAAAGAAGATATTAAGTTTCGGGTGGCCTCTTTTGGTCAATGGCCTTTTGATGTACGCGATCTTTGAAGGCGACCGTTTGGTGATCGGATCCGCGAAAAGACTCTTCCCGCACAGCCAGTTTACTTTGACGGATTTGGGCATCTACTCAGTCGCTTTTAGCCTCACCATGGCGCCAACGATGCTGGTCGCAAATGTTGCAACTTCGTTGTTCCTCCCAATTTTATCCCGGACACAGGACGAGCAGAGAGAATTCGATGAACGATATTTGTTCACCTCTCAAATCATTTCGCTGGTCGCGATTGGAATTACTATTCCCTTTATTCTCGCGGGTGGCTGGGTCGTAACTCTCCTTTACGGAAGGAAGTATGCGGCCGCTGCAGGTTTTATCGGCTGGCTCGCTGCGATGTGGGGAATTCGGATCTTTCGCATCGCGCCAACAGTGGCTGCAATTGCCAAGGGCGATACGCAAAACGCAATGTTCGGCAACATGGCAAGATCTGTGGCGCTGATCGGTATGTTCGCCGTGGCCGCAGTAGGAGGCGCACTAACCTGGATTCCCATTTGCGGGCTAGCAGGGGAAATACTAGCTTCGGCTGTGACAATTTGGCGATTGTTCCACCGGAATCGAGTTTCCGCCATGACTTGCCTGCGGCCTTTTGCTCCTTTTGCAGCAGGGATGATATTGGCTGGATTGAGCGTGGCAGAGGGAGTCGTGCGATGGGGTCCCATCTATGCTCTTTTGACGAGTATCGCCATAACAGGGGTCGCGATGATGGCTATGCTCGTTCTGTTCCCGAACCTTCGGCAAGATTTCCGTTCTTTGATTCGCAACCCGGAAGAGCGGGTGACGCAGGGAAGCCCTGCCGATTAGAGCCAAAAAGGACGGTTTCGATCCTCAGCTTAGATGCATTTGCTGAGGAGTGAGATAAGACAAGGGTCGAAACGTGTTGGAAATGCACCGATCCAAATTCGGTTCGATTATTCGATGGGCTTATCGGTGGAAAGTCCTTCGTCGAGTATGCATTACTTTTTGCCGAAAGTTTGAAGGGGGCGAATTCTATAGCCTGACGCTCCGGGACATTCTTAAAACTTACCATGGCGTTGTCGCTGGGGCTTACAGCTATGGTGAGGGTTTAGTTCCTGGAGCGTTTCCCCGGAGTGTCGTTATTGGTCGCTACGTTTCGATTGCAGCCGGAGTTCAGGTGCTGCTTCGCAATCACCCTGTCGATTGCTTATCATTGCATCCATTTTTCTTCAACCACGACTTGGGGTGGATTGACAATGATCCGATACCGTTCGGCACTCTCGAAATAGGGCATGACGCATGGATAGGCTCCCGCGCTATCATCACCCCAGGCTGCAAGCGCATTGGAATCGGAGCAGTGGTAGGAGCAGGCGCAGTTGTGACAAAGGATGTTCCCGACTTTGCGGTCGCGGCCGGTAATCCAGCCCGTGTTATTCGTTCCCGTTTCGATGACATGACAATTTCTAGGATTCTTGCAAGCCGGTGGTGGGAAAAGTCAATAATTGAATGCTCCGCTTTTACGCAGGAGATGTCCAAACCACTGGGTGACAGGCCCTGGCTGCATCCCCTTTTGGGAGGAGAGGCGCCTGTCACGGAAAAGGTGAGCAGCTGAACCAAGTTTAGCTTCCCTTGACTACGTCGAGGCAAACTGCACCAAGATCACATCATGCACCAAGATCAGACATCATCTGTGCTGGCGGAGCCGAACGAGTTAAATACACTTCTAAATGATGGGCCTATTAATATATGTCTCTTAGGCGTAACCTTCGACAGCCCCAATCTCGGTGTCGGCGCTCTACTGTATGGTTCTGTCGGCGGTATCTTGCGCTGTTATCCGAACGCAAACATCTCCGTCCTGGACTATGGCCGGGAGAGTTTCCGCCGGACACTCGATCTGGACGGCCGGACGACCTCGGTCGAATTCGTCAACATGCGGTTCTCCAAGAAGCTTTATCTCCGGAACAACATCGCTTTCTTAATTTTTCTGGCGTTTCTGAATCGGTATATCTTTCCGCAGTGGCTCCAGAACAAAATCATCCATGGCAATCCGGTTCTTCGTCATGTGCGGGACACGGACGTTTTCGCCTCGATCGCTGGCGGGGACAGTTTCAGTGACATCTACGGGCTCGGAAGACTGCTCTACGAGACTTTGCCTCAGTTCCTCGTCCTGTTGATGACAAAACGGCTTGTTCTCTTTCCCCAAACGTTGGGGCCTTTCAAATCCTGGCTCGCTCACAGGATTGCGCACTCGATCCTGTCCGGCGCCATGTTTGTTTGCAGCCGTGATGCCCTTGGCATTAAGAGCCTCGAGGGCCTGGTCGACAATCCGTCCGACAGCAAATATCGGTTTTGTTACGACCTCGGGTTCTTGGTCGAGCCTGTGCGCCCAGCGGGAATCGACCTGAACGGACTACTGGTCAAAACTCCCGGGACTCCGCTGATTGGATTGAATGTCAGTGGACTGCTGAACTCCGGCGGGTACAATGGCAAGAATATGTTCGCCTTGAAGATAGACTATGCCTCGATGATTAGGAATCTTTTGGCCTACCTCATTGCAGAAAAGGGGACCCGTGTTGTGCTGGTGCCACATGTCCATGGGGAACCAGGCCCCGCCGGAGACTTTGAAAGCGATGAGTGTGCCTGCACTCAGCTCTATGAAGCGATGAAAGAGACGTATCCTGGGAAACTCTTTGTCGTTCAGGGAATTCGCACGACATCGGAAATCAAATACGTCATCGGCCACTGCGACCTATTCATCGGTTCCCGCATGCACGCTTGCATCGCTGCCTTATCGCTCGAAGTCCCCGCCGTTGCGTTGTCGTATAGCGACAAATTCAGAGGAGTCTGGCAGAGCATTGATCTCCAGGAATTGATCGCCGATCCCCGGCAGCTACAGGAACGAGAAATCATCCGCATCGTCGGGGAAGCATTTGAGAAGAGAGAACAATTCCACCGGCAACTTCAGGCAGCCATGCCTAAGGTTAAACGGCAAATTGTGGAACATCTCAGGGAGATTCTCGCGCTACCTGTGGTTTAATCTGCGGGGCCGTCCAGCATATCAGCAGCAAATGATAAGTCGGTGTGGCCGTTGGCAAGGCGGGGTTTCAGTAGAACAAACACATTGTTAGCAGCAGATGACGCTTGCGACGAGTCCGGCTGATCGCTCGCTGGACAAACCTCTCCAAGCAATTTAATTTAGGCGAATATACAAGTCGCCATCAATCCGATTGCGATAGAGTGTTGCCTACTACACAAATATCACTTATTCTTCCGAAGATGTGAATTTTCTGCGCGACCATCATTCTAAAGAAGACGGTGCTGACAGCAACCTGCCATATTCGTTCCGAGACTATTCTCGACCTGATCGAGGCAAAGAAGAATCGAAGTTCAATACCAGCTATGTCGCGAACTATTCAGAGCATACAGGACGTTGTCGACTGGGGATTATGTATTGGGTGCGGCGCATGCTATTCCGCTTGTACGAAGGGCGCCGTATCCTTAGTTAACGTTGAATCCATCGGAATTCGGCCCAAGTTCGATTCGCAGTGCGCCACCTGTACAAAATGTTTGACTATTTGTCCCGGCTACTCTGTCGATGGCAACAGTTTAACTGGAGCTGAGAAACAGTCTGAATTTGACCACGAGTTCGGCCGCGCACTAGAAATCTGGGAGGGGTTTGCCAGTGACCCTGAAATTCGATACCACGCGTCTTCAGGCGGGATCCTCTCTGCCCTAGCCCTATACTGTCTGGAGCGCGAGAAAATGACTTCAGTGCTTCACGTCGGGATGAACCCGGAGATTCCATGGACGAATCACACGATTCAGAGCCGGAACCGCGAAGAGATCCTTTCTCGCACTGGATCCCGGTACGCTCCAAGTTCTCCTTGCGAGAAACTTCGGACAGTTGAGGAGAGTGAGTCTCCCTGTGTATTTATTGGCAAACCTTGCGATGTTGCAGCGGTCGACATGCTGCGTCGTCAGCGGCCTGAGCTTGATCGCAAGCTTGGCCTGGTGTTGACATTTTTTTGTGCGGGGGTGCCGAGCACGAACGGCACGCTAGCACTTCTTAACTCTTTGGATGTACCGATCGACCGGATTCAATCAGTCCGATATCGAGGAGAAGGTTGGCCCGGAAGATTCAAGGTTCAGTATGGTGACAGCACGCAGGTAAAATCCTATTCCTATGAGGAATCATGGGGCCGCCTGACTGGATATCGGTCACTGCGATGCAACCTTTGTCCTGACGGACTAGGGCGCGTGGCGGACATATCCTGCGGTGATGCTTGGCAGAGATATACAGACAATGGTGATGTTGGCCGTTCCATTGTCATTGTTCGAACGGAGCGGGGCCGACAGATACTAGAGCGCGCACGAAGAGCAAATTATATAACGCTGAAACCACTTGGCGCGAGGGAGGTTTGTGTAGCACAGAGAAATCTCCTTCAGAGGCGAAAAGAAATCTTCGGTCGACTTCTCGGAATGCGGCTTCTTTTCGTTCCTATTCCACAATTTGTTGGGTTTTCGCTGTTTCGTAGCTGGATACGACTGCCCGTTTGGCAGAAGCTCCGCAGCGTACTGGGGACAATTCGGCGATTGGTCCAGCGTGGCCATTGGCAACGTCGACCAATTTTCTAAGAGCAGCCTAGCTCCCCTAACTAGGGCGTATGCGGCTAGAGCAAAAGTGTATGTCATTCTGAGTTGCGAAGTATTTTTCTTCTTACAAAAAATCTATGGACATATATTCTTTTAATCCTCTGCAGGATAACAGGTGGTCTACATTCATCAAGAATCATCGGAAGGCTTGTGTATTTCACTCCGTCGAATGGCTCAGTCTTCTAGAGCAGGCATATGGCTACGAGCCGGTGGCCTACACGACCACGCGTCCAGGAGAGCAGTTATCGAATGCGCTCTTATTCTGTCGGGTTCGAAGCTGGTTAACCGGGCAGCGACTGGTTTCGCTTCCCTTTTCGGATCATTGCGAACCTCTTGTGGTAGACGAGAGTGAATTGAAGACGCTGCTTGACACACCTCTCGAAGAGCAGAAGATCGGAAACTGGAAGTACATCGAACTTCGACCGACGACGACATCCTACGGGGATGGGGTCGAGAAGCACACCGAAGAGTACGTTCTGCACCGTTTGGACTTGCGACCGGAACTTAAGGATGTCTACAGCAGATTCCACGTGAATTCCATTCGGAGGAAGATCGAGCGAGCGCAAAAGACAGGACTCACCCTCGAAATTGGGCGCTCCCCGAAGCTGTTGCGAGAGTTCTATCAACTGCATGTGATGACACGGCGGCGCCAACACCTCCCGCCACATCCACGATTCTGGTTTAACCACATGCTATCGTGCTTGGGTGAGATGTTGACAATTTACGTCGCCCGAAAGTCAGAGTGTCCGGTTGCGGCATTGCTAACTTTAAGTTCAAAAACTTCTTTCATTTATAAATACGGTTGTTCGAATGCCCGCTTTCACAACCTTGGAGGGATGCCGTTCCTTTTCTGGAATATGATCCAATCTGCGAAGAGATCGGGACATACAGAGATCGATTTGGGGCGCTCTGACCTTGCAAACGGTGGCTTGATCACTTTCAAAGATCGCTGGGGAACGGCGAGAAACAGATTAGTGTACGTGAGGTATCCCCCCCGGACGGGCAGAACTGATCAGCAGAAGTTTTCCATGCGCATAGCAAGGAAGCTGTTTGGACTCTGTCCCACTTCGGTGCTGACCGTGGCGGGTAATTTCCTATATAGGCATATCGGATGATATGTGATATTATTCTTTTTTGTGCATTATTCTATTAACACAGACTTATGGCTGTGTAGCAAACTGTCCGAGGTCGCCGGGCATGTCTTCGCTCTCGTGGGAACTATACGATGAGCCGTTCCTTTTCAGAATACTTCCGCTCACCTGACAGCGTCTCTGAATTTTTCGTGAATGGAGAACCATCCAAAGCACAGGGCTATTTCCAATTTGGTGAGGATATCATCTGTTATGGAACGCGTTCCGGTATACCAGGGGCGACCCATGCCGATGGTCAGCTTGCGGACTGTTCGGCGGCAGTCCTCGTAAGTAACAAGAAGGTGGGGTTGCCGTTCGATCTCGACCAGGTAGTAGACAATCTTCGCTTCGAGCGCTATGCCAGCCATATGGGGCCGAATGCGACGCGGATGGGAATGCATCCCGTGTTCCGAAACCTCTACTATCTGGCCCGCCCTTTTTTTCCAGTGCCTGTGCGTCGCGTGCTTCAGCGGATGCGCCTTCGCACAGCGCTGAAAAACCCCTTTCCGCGCTGGCCGGTAGATCGGACGGTCGATCGCCTGTTCGAAAAGGCCATGGGACTCGCGATTCAAGCGGGCGGAAATGCGCCGATCCCTTTTATCTGGTTTTGGCCGGATGGGGCCAAGTCCGCTCTCGTGTTGACGCACGATGTGGAGGGCCCAACAGGTTTGGAGTTTTGCCCGACCTTAATGGATCTCGACAACGAATATGGATTCTATGCTTCTTTCCAACTCGTCCCGGAAAAGCGGTATAAGGTCACGAAACAAATTCTTGACAACATTAGAAAGCGGGGGTTTGAGGTCAATGTCCACGACCTGAACCACGACGGACATCTCTTTCGTGAGCGCGAAGAGTTTCTAAGGCGCGCGCCGAAGATCAACAAATATGCCGTTGAATTCGGAACGTCGGGATTCCGGTCGGGCGCTCTCTATCGGAACTTGAACTGGTACGATGCGTTGAAAATCTCCTATGATATGTCCGTTCCGAATGTGGGCCATCTCGATCCCCAAAGCGGTGGCTGCTGCACTCTCCTGCCGTACTTCATTGGAGATATCATCGAAATACCGCTTACGGAGACCCAAGACTATTCTCTCTTTCATATACTAAATAAATATTCTATTGATCTCTGGAAACAACAAACTCAGATAATCCTGCGAGGAAACGGACTAATCAGCTTCATTATCCACCCTGACTATGTCATTGAGAAGCGGGCGCGAAATACGTACAGGGCCCTGTTGACGTATCTCGCGGAGATTCGCATTTCCGAGGCAATCTGGGCGACCCTGCCCGCCGAGATTGCTAACTGGTGGACGTTGCGACGAGCGATGAGGCTCATTCGCTCAGGAGAGGCTTGGCAGATCGTGGGAGAAGGCAAAGAACGGGCGAGGATTGCCTATGCGTATCTGGAGCAGGGCCGGGTCCAGTATAGTTTCGACCCTCCCTCTCCGAAGCCCCTGGATCCAATTGCTCAGGAAGCGCGGGCCGAGCATGGTATCCCGACTATTGCAGGTGCCGGGGAAGAATTGTCCCGTGGCTCCATTCAACTTCATGCCCGTCTCACTTTCACCGTAGATCGAGAGGAGCATGGATCCATTTCCGAGGCGCAAACACAGAATGGAATCTCGAAGCCCGCGAAGGTCCTCGAAACGAGCGTAGTTACTTCCAGAACCGCGATGGCCTGTATACCTTCTGCCCAGCCTCGAGGCTCACCCGTAGAACAGTTGCAGCCGAGCGAGCACCAGACGTTCACGCATCGGCACCCATTGCGCGTCTGCATGGTCGCTTATACGTTTTACGAATTAGATAATCGCGTGATGCGGTACGCGGAAACGCTTGCGGAGCGTGGCGATCGCGTAGATGTTTTGGCTCTTCAGAGGAATAGTACACCGGTTGAGGAGTGCCTGAACGGAGTTCACGTGACCCGCCTTCAGGGTCGACTGCTCAATGAGAATAGTCGATTCTCCTACTTGTGGCGCGTGCTACTTTTCCTCGTGCGTTCTTTGATTCGGGTCTCAAGAAATGATCTGAAGCAAAAATACGACTTCATTCATGTTCACTCGGTGCCCGACTTTCTGGTGTTAAGCGCGTTACTTCCTCGGCTAAGGGGCATCCCGGTTATTCTTGATATTCACGATATTCTTCCAGAATTCTATGCCACTAAGTTCGGGAAATCAGATAGGTCTCTGATGTTTCGTTTTCTGCATTTTGTGGAGTGGTTCTGTGCCAAGTTCTCAAGTCACGTGATCATAGCCAATCACATCTGGCAGAACCGCCTGCTGTCTCGCTCCGTAAGTCCGGATAAGTGCACCGTGGTTCTCAATTATCCGGATCGTTCCATCTTCAGCCGCGGCAAGGAGAAGTCTAGCAGCAAAGACAAGTTCTTGCTCCTCTATCACGGTACTCTTAACTGGCATCAGGGCCTGGACGTAGCCGTCCAAGCTTTTGCAAGAATTAGCAACCAGGTTCCACAGGCGGACTTTCATATTTACGGTGAGGGCCCTTCCAAGGCTAATCTTCAGGACCTCATCAAGCAGCACAACTTGGAGAATCGCGTCTTTCTTCATCCTAGAAAGCCCCTGCGCGAGATCGCTGAGGTGGTACAGAATACAGACTTGGGCATCGTCCCCAAGCGCAAAAACAGTTTTGGGAACGAAGCCTTTAGCACGAAGATCTTCGAATTCATGGCTATGGGAGTACCGGTTATTGTTTCAGATACTATGATAGACCGGTATTATTTCGACGATTCTGTAGTGCGATTTTTTCGGGGAGACGATGAAAAAGATCTGGGACGCTGCATGCTGGATTTGATCCAGCATCCCGAGAAGCGAAAAACGCTTGTCAGGAAGGCTTCAGTGTTCATTGATCAGAACGATTGGACAGCTAAGAAGCACGAGTATCTGAACCTCGTGGATAAGCTCACTGCGCAAGCCAAATCCTGAAGTTCCGCTTGGCATTCTGTTTCCGATTGTTCCGCGTGGCTAGATTGAACCTCCGCAGGCCCTCAATTCCAGGTTTGGGGGCAGGCGGACGATCACGGTTGGCATGCCTCGGTTGCTCTTGCTTTGGCGACCACCGTGATCGCGGATCCTCTCTGACGGACGGCGAAATTAGTACCTAACGAATTCCAGGATCTTCTATACGAGAGCAACCGTGCTGTAAACAAGTGAGAGACCAAAAAAAAATGAAATCAGATATCACCATCGTAGGAGCTGGACCATACGGCTTAGCTCTGGCAGCTCATCTGCGAAAAATTCCCGGGCTGGACTTCCGGATTTTTGGCGAACCGATGTCATTCTGGCGAGACTTCATGCCGAAGGGCATGTACTTGCGCTCGGCCTGGAAGGCCTGCAATATCGCTGACCCTCAGAATGAATTCACGCTGGAGGCATACCAGGCTGCGTCGGCCGAGAAATTCTCCTCTCCCGTTCCGCTCGAGAAATTTGTATCCTACGGCCGATGGTTCCAAGAAGAAGTTGTACCCGAGGTCGATACCCGCAGAGTTGCGTGGATCAAGAGAAGCGGTTCCAGTTTTCATCTGAGACTCCATGACGGTACCACTCAGGAAGCGAGGAGGGTGGTGGTGGCAACAGGAATCTCCTCCTTTGCGTGGCGTCCTCCTGAGTTTGTGAATTTCCCTGCCGCGGTCGTCTCCCACTCTTCTGAACACACTGATTTCACACGGTTTAACGGCGCACGTGTCGCCATCATCGGCGGCGGACAGAGCGCACTGGAATCCGCCGCACTCTTGCACGAAGCAGGAGCAGAGGTCGAAGTCTTCGTGCGCGAACGGCATTTACACTGGATCGGTTGGCGAAGACGCTTCAACCGGATTTCCTTTCTCTTGAAAATCTTCTACAACTGGACGGACGTCGGGCCAGCTGGGGTCAGCCAGTTAGTCGCGCGCCCTAACTATTTCAGACAACTGCCCCGTTTTATCCAGGACCCCTTGGCGAGGAGGTCCATTCGGCCTGCAGGCGCCGAATGGCTCCGGCCGCGGCTTCGTGCCACACCTCTGCGTGTAGGGGTCTCCGTCCAATCGGCGTCAGAAGCGGGGTCTAAAGTTCGACTGCATCTGAGTGAGGGCGGCGAGAGATTGGTGGATCATCTGGTGCTCGCAACTGGGTATCGGGTCGATATGAATCGATATGGATTTCTCTCACCTAGCTTCCTCGGTTCTATTCGGCAGGCCAAGGGGTACCCTATTCTTGGGGCGGGTTTTGAGTGTTCTGCTCCAGG
>Ga0137361_10001424_pt1 | contig 14834 bp, 16 predicted proteins | sample Mad1_80_16metaG_FD_104923 | JGI IMG/M metagenome (GOLD analysis project Ga0137361, IMG submission 104923) | Vadose zone soil microbial communities from Angelo Coast Range Reserve, California, USA - Mad1_80_16 metaG | ecosystem: Environmental > Terrestrial > Soil > Vadose zone | place: USA... | reverse complement strand
CGCGGAGCACCGTCTCCGGCCCCGCCGGAAGGTCGTCGTTCTTCGCTAGGGGCTCTCCGCGCTCACCCCCAGAGCGGAGCGAGTACCACGGCGCACTCCTCGAGAAAGCGGCGGTCCTCCTCGCTGAAGGCGTCCGTGAGGTCGCTCTCGACGTCCAGCAGTCCCACGACTCCGCCGCCCTTGAGGACGGGGACCACGATCTCGGAGCGGGTCGTTCCCAGCGTCGTCAGGTGGCGCGTGTCCCGCGTCACGCGAGCCTTGGGCCCGCTCCATGCCACGACGCCGATTTCATCCTCCGACACGTCGTAGATTCCGACCCATCGGTAGCCGACGGTCTCGCGGATCGCGGCCGAGATCCGCCGCGCCTTTCCGACCCGATCGCCGGAAATGGACAGGATCTCCCGCAGACGTTTGAGGATGGGGGCGGAATCAGGCATGCGGCGCTACCCTACGGCCGTCTACGCCTCGAAGTAGTTCTCCCGGAAGTCCTCGATCTTCGCCTTTCTGCGCAGCTCCATCAGCCAGTCCGTGAACCGGGTCTGACGCCGGTCGTTCAGGATGGCCGTGCGGATCTCGGCTTCCTGCTTCTGGAAGCCCGCTTCGTCGGGTCTCTCGTGCTCGAGGACGAATCCCACGACGACTCCCCAGGTCCCGATCATCGGCCGGGTCCACGTGCCCGCAGGGGTGCTGAAGAGGGAGCCCACGATTTTTGGTTCGGTGCCGAGGCTGCCCAGGTAGCCGTTCTTCGTCACCGCCGTGGCGATCGCGGTCGTTCCTTTGAAGCGGCGAGCGATGTCGTCCACGTTCGCGCCGGGTACGAGCGCGGCCCGGGCTTGAGTCGCCGCGTCGGTAGCCCGGGCGAGCTTCAGGGATTGGATGAGCCGCTCGCGCGCGAACACCCGCGCCTGCATCAGAGGACGGAGCCCGGCGGGCTGGCGCTCGGCGATCTGATAGACGTACCAGCCGTTCTCGGAGGGCAGGGGATGGGATATCGAGGCCACCTTCGCCGTGAAGGCCCAGGTCTCGACCTCCGGGAAGCGGCGGAAGAGGTCGTTCTTGCTCTTGCCCTGTCGGAAGAAATCGGTCTCCGTGGTCGCGAACCCGCCGCGGAGCGCGGCCTTGGCGAGCCCGTTCTTTCGCGCGTCTGCAAGTAGATCCTGGGTCGCCTTCCGCGCGGCGCGCACGGCGTCCGCGCCCGGCTGGACCCGGAAGGCGATCTCGTGATAGTGAATCATCATCTCGTTCGTCTTGGGATCCATCCATCTCCTGTCCAGCCGGAGAAGGTGCATTGATTTCTCTTCACGGATCGGCTCGGAGAGCTGCCCCGGCTGTAGCGTTTTCACGCCCGCCTGGAACGTGGGGCGCATCTGGGCGTACTTGGCATCCGGTACGTCCCCTCCGCCCGAGCTCGAGCCGGATTCCGAATAGGTGCGCGCGTACTTCGCGAAGGAATCGGGCTCCGCGACGATCTGCTCCCGGATGCCCAGCATCTTCTCGCGGGCCACGGCGAAGTCGGCGTCATTCGGGCGTCGTGGGATCAGAGTTACTTGTAGACGCACTTCCGGCGGACCCGTGAACTCCTCGGGATGCGACTTGTAGTAGGTCTCGATGTCGGCGCCGCCGATCTTGGAGGTGTCGACCACGAAGCTGTCCGCGCTGAAGTAGATGTAGCGGACCCGGAGCTTTTCGTTGATCAACTGGTACCGCTCGCGCACGTCGGCTTCCGAGACCTTGGCCCCGGACGCGATCTCCTGCTGGAGCTTCTGCTGGGGCAGCGTCTCGGCCACGTACGCTTCGACCTGCGCCCAGGGCACCTGCGAGTTCGGGTTGTCCAGCTCGGCCAGATACTTCCGGTAGTCGAACTGCCCGTTGGTCTGGAACCCGGGCGCCGCGGTCACGAATTGAGGCGGGGCGAACCGGATCGCGATCTTGATCTCCTCGGGCGTGACGTGAATGCCGCGGCGACGCACCTCCTGGGCCATCAGGCGGGACTGGATCAAGTCCTGCCACGCCTGCTCGCGGACGTAGCTGTCCTCGCCCTCCTGAAGCTCGCGGCTTTGCCGGACCTGGTTCACGATGTTCTGATACATGCCCATGAACTCTTCGTATCGGACCGGCTCTCCGTTGACCTTGGCGATGACGCCGGCGGGGCCGGAGGCGCTCGGCGGGTTGAGCACGCCGCCCAGCTGAAGCACCCCGAACCCGACCAGGAACACGATCGCCGTAATCCAGATGATGACCTTCATGTTGTCGCGCATCGACTGCATCATGATGAATGGACCTCGATGGAACGCGTTGGCAGAGGAGCGGCGCCCGAAGGCGCCGCAAGAAGTCGAGTATCGATTTTGATGATATCGCGGCGCTCCCGGATTCGCAAGAGAGCCCCTCCCGGGCGCGATTTGGGTTGACGGAACGTGGAACCCGATGCAACGTCAACGAATCACGTCCTGAGACTCGGGGAGGTCCACGATGCCACGCGCGGAAGCCCCAGGCGCGGAACGGGAGCTTCTACTCCACATTCTCGACGCGCTCGACACGGGCCTCCTGGCCCTGGACGAGGACCGCCGTGTCGTGGCCATCAACGACACCCTCGCGAAGGGATGGGGCGTGGACCGCTCGGAGATCGAGGGACAGCCGCTCGCCGAGGTCTTCAAGTCCGAGGTGGAGCGCTGGTATCTGCCCGAGCGCGGCGGCCGCGGCGAGTCCGGGCGCGGCACGCGCGAGGTTCGCGGCTCGGTGGCCGACCGCGAAGTCCTCATGCGCTACAGCGTGTGCGCCCTCGGAGACACCGGCGGGGTCCTGATCCGCGTCGAGGACCTGGTCGACGCGGACTCCGAGGAAGAGGTATTCAGGAACACGGAGCGTCTCATCTCGCTGGGCGAGCTCTCCGCGCGCGTCGCCCACGAGATCCGCAATCCCCTCACCGGCGTGCGCACCACCGTTCAGTTCGTCACCTCCAAGCTCCGGACCGGAGATTCCCGGCGCGACGACTTGAACGACGTGCTCAAGGAGCTGGACCGGATCGAGCAGATCATCACCGACCTCCTGCTCTTCGCCAGACCCCAGGCCGCCCGCCCGGTTCCCACCGACGTCCGCGAGGTCCTGGACAAGGTGCTCGACAATCTCGCCATTCGCTGCCGGGAGGCGTCGGTCGAGGTGGCGCGCGACTTCGACGAAGAGCTGCCGGACGTCCTGATCGATCCCGACATGGCGCAGCAGGTGTTCCTCAACCTCGGCATCAACGCGCTCCAGGCGATGCCCGAGGGGGGGCTCTTGCGGGTAGCCACGGGGCTGCGGCGGACGCGCTCCAAGAAGTCCTACGTGGACGTGGTGGTGGCGGACAGCGGCTCCGGGATTCCGGACGAGGTGAAGGAGAAGATCTTCGACCCCTTCTTCACCACCCGCTCCATGGGAACCGGCCTGGGGCTCTCGATCTCGCTTCAGATCGCCCGGGAGCACGGAGGCAACCTCACGGCGAGGAACAGCGCGCAGGGGGGGGCCGTCTTCAAGTTCAGCCTGCCCGCCCTCGTCGCGCCCGAGGCTGAAGAGGCCAAGGAGTAACGATGAACCTTCGAATCCGGATCGCGGATGACGAGGAGCTGATCCGAAAATCGCTCGTGAAGCTCTTGAGCGCGGAAGGCTATGACGTGGACGCGGTGGGCACGGCCGCGGAGGTTCTGGAATCGGTCCGCAACGACCCGCCCCAGATCCTGATTCTTGATCTTAGATTGCCCGACGGCAGCGGACTCGAGCTCCTGCCGAGGCTCAAGAGCATCGAGCCCTCGCTCAAGGTGGTCGTGATCACGGCATTCGGCGACCTTCCCACGGCCGTTCAGGCCATGCGGCAGGGCGCGACCGACTTCATCAAGAAGCCGTACGAAATGCACGAGATGGTGCTCGCGATCGAGCGGCTCAAAGCCGGGATCGCGCGTGAGAATCAGCTCGACGCCTTCCGGCGCGGGGAGCTGGAGTCCTTCCTCAAGACGAAGATCGTGGGGGAGGCGCCCGCGATGCGGAAAATCTGGGAGCTGGTCGCGAAGGTCTCGAAGAGCGAGGCCACGACCGTCCTCATCGAAGGAGAGAGCGGCACCGGCAAGGATCTGGTCGCCCGCGCCATCCACTTCGAGAGCGCCCGGCGCGAGTCCCCGTTCCTGGCGCTCAACTGCTCCTCGTTTTCGGAGCATCTGCTCGAGAACGAGCTCTTCGGCCACGAGCGGGGCGCCTTCACCGACGCCCGCGAGCCCAAGCGCGGTCTGGTGGAGCTTGCGGACCAGGGCACGCTGTTCCTGGACGAGATCGCGGACCTGCCGGCCGCGACCCAGGCCAAGTTCCTGCGCTTCATCGAGGACCGCACGTTCAAGCGGGTCGGCGGCGCCGCCGACCTGGGCGTGGATATCCGGATCGTCGCGGCCACCAATCGCGACCTGGACGAGACGGTGAAGGAGGGCCGTTTCCGCCAGGATCTCTACTACCGGCTGAAGGTGGTCTCGATCCTCCTGCCGCCCCTTCGCGAGCGGGGGGAGGACGTGCAGCATCTCACCCGCCACTTTCTCGCCTACTACAACGAGAAGTTCCGGAAGCGCTTCACCTCGATCTCCCCGGAGGTCGAGGAGATCCTGCGCGGATACCGCTGGCCGGGGAACGTCCGGGAGCTCAGGAACCTGATCGAGCGGATCGTCCTTCTCGAGGACGACGAGACCTTGCGCGAGGATCATCTGCCGGCCGAGATGGTCGCCGAGGTGGAGTCGGTGCCGCGCGTCCTGCGCGACGCGCTCACCGCGCGCGGCGAGGGAGATGAGGAGATGCCAACGCTCTCCGAGGTGGAGCAGGAGCACATCCTCAAGGTCCTCGACTTCACCGAAGGGAACCGCTCGCGTGCTGCGCGCATTCTCGGAATCTCGCGGCAGAGCTTGATCGAGAGAATCAAGCGAATCGCAGCGTCACGTGGACCGCTCGCGCAGGACGAGACGACGCGCGCGCGTCTCCTTCGATAAACGAATCTCAGGCGAGAGCCTTCGCACCTGTCGCGTTTCTTGGGATGTCGTCTTTCTCGACATCGCGACGCGTTTCTCTCCACGTCACGAGCGAAAACGATTCGCGCGGAAGATCTCGGCTCGTAATCCGCTGTCTATTCCCATGACACCCGCCGATTCGAGACACAAATCCGTTCCGCTTCGATTCTCCTCGAAGATAAATTCCTAAACGTTCACGCATGCGCGTGATGCGCTGACGCATCGAGCGCGCATCGCCGCGGCGCATCCTTTGGCCCGCTTCCTGCTTTCTATATCTACTTGATGGATTCACATCGGTGCACAAGGGGAGGTGTGGATTGCCGAAGTCCGTCCTCATCGTGGACGACGAGAAGCTGCTCGTACGCACACTCTCCAACGCACTGAAAGAGGCTGGGTACCGGATCGCGGTCGCGGGATCGGCGGAGCAGGCGGACAAGCACGTGTTCGGCGACCCTCCCTTCGATCTAATCCTGCTCGACAACCGCCTCCCGAACGAGAGCGGCATGGAGGTCGTGAAGCGGGTCCGGGACCGCGCGGTCCGATCCAAGGTCATCTTGATGACCGCGTACGAGACGCCGGAGGTGAAGGCGGAAGCGAAGCGGCTCAAGGTCGAGCGCTACATGAAGAAGCCGTTCGATCTGACCGCGCTCCTGGAGGAGATCCACAGCTTGATCGGGAACGGAGAGAGCAAGATCGCCGGTTGATCTGGAGGTCATTCCAACGTGAGGGGAGGTGATTTCACGATGGCCGCGAAGAAGAAGGCAGGAAAGAAGAAGGCCGCCAAGAAGAAGTAAGCTCCAGTGGATTGGGCACGTCCTCAGGGCCGCCCGGGTCTTTCCGGGCGGCCCCTCGTGTCGCAGGCGCGTTTGACAGAACCTCGGAGCGCTGCGAAGATTCGCGTGTGCCCGCTCGCGATCGGAACGAAGAGGCCGGGTCCGTCAGGCTGCACGGCGCCCGCCAGAACAACCTCAAGAACATCGACGTGGAATTCCCACGCGCGGCCCTGACCGTGGTCACGGGCGTCAGCGGCTCGGGGAAATCGTCCCTCGCCTTCGACACCATCTACGCCGAAGGACAGCGTCGCTACGTCGAGTGCGTCTCCACCTACGCCAAGCAGTTCCTGGAACGGCTGCCTCGTCCCGATTACGACTCGATCGAAGGCCTCGCCCCCGCGCTTGCTATCCGACAGGGTGCCGCCGCGCAGACGGGCCGCTCCACCGTCGGCACCGTCACCGAGATCGCCGACCATCTGAGGCTCCTGCTCGCCCGAGTGGGGGAGACGATCTGCGGCCAGTGCGGAACCAAGGTTCCGAGGCACAGCGTGGACTCGGTCCTCGAGGCGATCCTCGCGCGCGGCCCGGGCGAGGTGACCATCTGGTTCACGCTGCCGGCCTATCCGGGCGAAAAGGCCAAGGACCTGTGGGCCCGCGCGCTCGCGCGCGGGTTCGTGCGGGCGCGTCCCGAGGCCGGGCCCGCCCCCGCCTGGTCCCGCCTGGAAGAGGCGATGCCGCGGGGGACGAGGGCACGGATCCAGGTCTATGTGGACCGGATCGCGCCCTCCCCCGAGAACCGGATGCGGCTGCGCGAGAGCCTCGAGGTCGCGTGGCGCGAAGGGCACGGACGCGTCTTCGTGGAGCAGGCGGAGGGTGAGACGCTCTGCTACCACGACGGGCGGACCTGCGAGCGATGCGGCCGCGAGTTCCCGGAGCCCTTGCCCCAGCTCTTCTCCTTCAACAGCCCCTACGGCGCCTGCCCCGAATGTCGCGGCTTCGGCAACATCCTGACCTTCACGCTGAGGCGCGTCGTCCCCGATCCCGGGAAGACGCTTCTGGAGGGGGCGCTGGACCCCTGGGCCAATTCCTGGCGCGCGCACTTCATGCCTAAGCTCAAGGCCCTGTCGGAGCGTCACGGGATACCCCTCGATCGACCGTTCCGATCGCTCTCCGAAGCGCACCAGAAGATCCTTCTCGAGGGAGCGCCCGGATTCCGCGGGGTCTTTCCCTTTCTCGAGCGGCTCCGCGAGAAGTCCTACAAGTCCAGCGCCCGCTTCCTCGTGAAGCATTACCAGGAACCCATGATCTGCGAGCGGTGCAGCGGGAACCGGCTCAAGCCCGAGGCCCTGGAGGTCTTCGTGGAGGGCCGGAACATCGCCGACCTCCTCGCGATGACGGTGGGGGACCTGCGCGCCTTCATCTCCGCGCTCACCCTCGACCCGATGCGCGAGACGATCGCCGCGACCATCCTGGCCGAGCTGAAGGGGCGCCTCGAATATCTGGGCGAGACCGGGCTCGATTACCTCACCCTCGACCGCCCCTCCAAGACGCTCTCCGGCGGCGAGGCGCAGCGCATCGAGCTGGCGAACGCGCTCGGGGGAAGCTTGAGCCACGCGCTTTACGTCCTGGACGAGCCGACCGTGGGTCTCCACCCGCGCGACACAGAGCGGCTCATCCGGGTGCTGCGCCGCCTGCAGGCAAGGAAGAACACGCTCCTCATCGTCGAGCACGACCCGGACGTGATCCAGTCCGCCGACTGGATCCTCGAGCTGGGACCGGGCGCTGGCGAGCGGGGCGGGCGCGTGCTCTACCAGGGTCCCCGCGAAGGATGGCCGGGGCGCGACCTGGCCGGAGCGGAGTGGGCCGAGGCCGTGGGGGTGGCGGACCAGGGCCGGGCTTCGTACGGCGGCGGAAGGAAGGCGGATTGGATCGAGATCCTCGGGGCGAGCGAGCACAATCTGAAGCACATCGACGTGAGGATTCCGACGGGGGCGATCGTGGGCGTGTGCGGCGTCTCCGGTTCCGGAAAATCGACCCTGGTGGAGGACATCCTCTGGCGCGCGGCCGCGCGCGCGCTCGGCGAGGACGCGCCCGAGCCGGGCGCCCACCGCGCGGTCAAGGGCCTCGACCTCTTCGACCGGGTTTCACTCGTGGACCAGACGCCCGTGCTGCGCTCCTTCCGCTCGAACCCGGTGACCTACGTCAAAGCGTTCGATCGCATCCGGGAGCGCTACGCGCGAACGCCGCTCGCCCGCCAGCGGGGATACACGCCGGGCACGTTCTCCTTCAACGTGAAGGGAGGCCGCTGCGAGCGGTGCGAGGGGGCCGGGGTGAACCGCGTGGAGATGTACTTCCTGGCCGACCTCTGGGTCCCGTGCGAATCGTGCGGAGGAAGGCGCTACCGCCCGGAAGTCCTGGAAGTGAAGGTCCACGGGCTCTCGCTGGACCGGCTCCTGGACAAGACGGTCGAGGAGACCCTGGCGCTCTTCCAGGGAGAAACGGAGATCCAGGAGCCGCTCTGGGTGCTCGAGCGGGTGGGGCTCGGATACTTGCGTCTGGGACAGCCGCTCTCGACCCTGAGCGGCGGGGAGATCCAGCGCCTCAAGCTCGCGCGCGAGCTCTCCGACCGGACCGCGGCCGCGACACTCTTCCTTCTGGACGAGCCGACCGTGGGGCTCCACCGGAAGGACGTTTTGGTGCTGCTCCGCGTGCTCCGCGAGCTCAAACGGCGCGGCTCGACGGTGGTCCTCGTGGAGCACAACCTCGACCTGCTCTCTGCGTGCGACTACGTGATCGAGTTGGGGCCGGATGGAGGCGACGCCGGCGGATACCTCATCGCGGAAGGGACGCCCGAGGATCTCGCGCGGAGCGAGTCCTCCCTGACCGGGCACTATCTCAAGAGAATCGCGGCCTGCGCGTAGTCGAAGGGGCGGTGGCTCGGGGCCGAGATCCGGCCGCGCACGAGGAAGCCCACGCGCCGGGTCAGGAGCGCCTCGAATCCCGCGTAGGCATGGATTTTCAGATATACATCCGCCTTGTATCGCGTGCGGTTCAATCCCTCGAGCGACGCCACCTGGACCACGGTGTGGAAGGCGGGTCCTAGCTCCACGAGCGGCCGGAAGCGCCACGACTCCTTGTAGGTCATTGAGGGTCGCATGAGGAAGTAGACGCTGAAGACCCCTTCGGTGAGCTGATCCTTTGCAGTTCCGGTTACCTCCCCCATAAGGCTTCGCTCGAACGCATGTCCTACGCCCAGGGATCTCCGGTACCCCAGGCTTCCGACAGCGTCGAAGAAACCCTGCACGACACCGCCGCCCAGCTCGAAGCGGTCCATCTCCTCGCCCGTGCGCCGGAAGGTCGATGTGATGGGGCGGGTGGCGCTCGAGTCCGTTTGAGCGAGCGCCGGGCGGGGCGCGATCGGCGCGCTCAGCGCGAAGAGCGCCGGGAGGGCGGCCACGAGAAGCAGCGGGACGCTCCGCCTCACGGAATCGCCACGTCGCTGGAAGAAAGGAAGATGTCCCCCACCCGCATGTACACGCGGTAGTCGCCGGCCGGCACATGCGCGCCGCGCGCGTCGGTCAGATCCCATTCGATCGGCGGTATCCGGAACCCCGTTCCGATCGTGGCGGGCTCCGAGGCGTTGAAGAGAATCCGGACCAGAGCGCCATGGGCGTCGTACACCGCGATCAGGACATCCCCCGGGCTCGGCAGATAAAAGGAGATCGAATAGAAGGAGGGTGTGTTCGTGCCGGGCTGATTGAAGAGCGCCGCGCAGACCTGTATCTCGTTTCCGCCGCCGCCGAACTTGCCGCAATCGGCCCAGGAGGTTCTCTGGGAGCCGGGGAAGAATTCCAGCGGAGAGTTGACGTTGTCGGCCGAGCAGCCGAGGATGGCGGCGGCGCAGAGAAGCGCCAGAACACGCAGGGGCAAACGCGCTCCGATCCGGCTACGAGAAATGAGGATGGGAAATGGGCCGCAACGTGAGGAGCGGCCGCGGAGAGCGCTGGGGGACGATTCGGGACGCAGCTTTCGTCAGACTCTCCGTCTCACGATAATAATGGGAGGAAGTTCCCCGCGCATCCACGTGAGTCGCAAGATAAAACCTCGCAAGAAACGACCCGCTGGATAGACTAGGTTCTAGATGCGGATTGGGCACGAGGCGGCAGGGAACTCCGCTCGCGTAGAATCTACGGATGGGGCCACGGGGCTGTCAATAGATTTCCGGCGTACGGACGCGGAAAAAGCGCGAATCCACCGCGGAGCGGCGAATTGTTCCGGTTGCCGCGGGACATCGAACGTGGTAACTTTCGTCGTTTGCCTCGACTGGGAGCGTTTTCGATAGAAGGGAAGTAACTCCGGCGTGTTTGACGAGCTTACTACGAAACTTGCCGGGGTTTTCCGGAAGCTGACCGGGCGCGGCAAGCTGAGCGAGCAGGAAGTCCGGGACGGCATCCGGGAAATACGCAGGGTACTCCTCGAGGCCGACGTGAACCTCGCGGTGGCGCGCGATCTCTGCAAGCGCGTGGAAGAACGCGCGATCGGGACCGAGCTCCTCCAGAGCGTGGCCCCGGGCCAGCAGGTCGTCAAGATCGTGTTTGATGAGCTGGTCAAGGTCCTGGGGGGCGGGACCCCCGGGGGGATGCAGTTCCCTTCGAACCGTTCCGCCACCGTTCTGATGGCGGGGCTCCAGGGCTCGGGGAAGACCACGAGCGCCGCCAAGCTCGCGCGGTTCTGGAAGGAACGGGGCTAGCGGGTGCTGCTTGCGGCGTTGGACTTGCGCCGCCCCGCGGCCATCGACCAGCTCGAGGTGCTGGGGAAGGCGATCGACGTCCCCATCCATCTGGACCGGGATGCGAAGGACCCCGTGAAGGTTGCCGAGAAGGCCCGCGCGCGCGCGGATCGGGAGGGATTCGATCTCCTGATCGCCGACACCGCGGGCCGGCTCCACGTGGACGAAGATCTCATGGACGAGGTGGTCCGGGTCCACGCCGCACTCGAGCCCAGCGAGACGCTCCTCGTGCTCGACGGGATGACGGGGCAGGACGCCGTGCAGATCGCGGAAGCGTTCACAGGGCGACTCAAGGTGACCGGGTTCTTCCTGACGAAGATGGACGGGGATGCGCGCGGAGGCGCGGCCCTGTCGCTCCGCGCCGTCGCGGGGGCCCCGATCCGTTACCTCGGCACCGGGGAAAAGATCGAGGCCCTGGATCAGTTCCATGCCGACCGGCTCGCGTCGCGCATCCTGGGCATGGGAGACGTGCTCACGCTCGTCGAGCGCGCGCAGGAGCGGTTGGATCACACCAAGGCCGAGGCGCTGGAGAAGAAGCTCCGGAAGGAGCGCTTCACGCTCGAGGACTTCCTGGGACAGCTCCAGGAAATGAAGAAGCTCGGTTCCATGGACGAGCTTCTGAAGATGCTTCCCGGGGTCAAGCTCCCGCCGGGGGCGGCGCCCAGCGAGCAGGAGCTTCGCCGGACCGAGGCGATCATCCAGTCGATGACCCGCCAGGAGCGGAACCGGCCGCAGATCATCGACGGCAGCCGTCGCAAGCGGATCGCGCGCGGCAGCGGCACGACGGTGCAGGATGTGAATCGCATGCTCCGGCAGTTCGAGCAGGCGAAAGAGATGTTGAAGCGGTTCGGCGGAAAGCGCGGCCGGCTCCCGATGGGGATGCAGTAAGCGCGACACGGCCGACGCACCACCAACGGAGGAGCACGGGAATGTCTGTCGTCATTCGCATGAAGCGGGCGGGCGCGAAGAAGCGTCCGTTCTACCGCGTCGTCGTCGCCGATTCGAGATTCGCCCGCGACGGCCGCTACATCGAGCAGCTGGGATACTACGATCCGCTGACCGATCCGGCGAAGTTCACCATCGACGCCGCCAAGTTCGAGCAATGGATTCGGAAGGGTGCCAGGCCGTCGGAGTCGGTCGAGGTCATGATGGCCAAGCACGCGCCGGCGGCGCTCCGCCCCGCGCCTCTCCCCCAGATCTCGCCGGTCGAGCCCGGTGCCGTCCCCGCGGTCGGAGCCGCGGCGCCGAAGGCTCCCAAGGTGAAGAAGGCCAAGAAGGCCAAGGCGGCGGCGCCCAAGACAGCGCGGAAGGCGGGGAAGACCAAGGCGAGCCAGAAGAAGGCGAAGACCAAGGCGAAGGCCAAGGCCCGGAAGGCGAGCGGCGTGGCCAAGCCGCGGAAGGCCAAGGAGAAGAAATCCAAGAAATGAGCGACCCGGTGCTCCTGAGATCCTTCGTTGAATACTGCGCGCGGAACCTCGTCGACCATCCGGACCTGGTCCACGTGGACGAGCGGGTCACGGGGCAGACCGCCGTCTACACGCTGCGGGTCGGGCCCACGGACCTCGGAAAGGTGATCGGCCGGGAAGGAAAGACCGCGCACGCGCTGCGCACGCTCCTCACCGCGGCGGCCGCGGCGGTCGACCGCCGGGCCGTACTCGAGATTGCCGACTGAGGATCCGGACGAGCCCATTCTCGTGGGCTCGATCGCGCGGGCCCACGGACTGGCCGGCGAAGTGGTCGTGGACGTGTGGAGCGAGGCGCCCGAGCGGTTTCAGGCCGGTGCGGCCCTGACCGCGCGGCTCCCCGGCGGAGTGGCGCGGGAGATGGTCATCGAGACTACGCGCCCGTTCGGGGAGCGGATCCTGGTACGGTTCGTCGGGATCGCGACGCGGACCCAAGCGGAGGCGCTGCGCGGCGCCGACCTCACGGTCGCCCGGCGCGACGTGCCGCCTCCGCCCGAGGGCGCGCACTACCGCTTCGAGCTGGTGGGGCTGCGCGTCCGCACCCGCGAGGGGTTGCATCTGGGCACCGTGGCCGACGTGTTCGCGACCGGGAGCAACGACGTGATCGTGGTCCGGGGCGGGAAGCGGGAAATCCTGCTTCCGTATCTCGCGGACGTGGTTCTCACGATCGACCGGGAGCGGGGCGAGATGGTGGTGGAGATTCCGCCGGGATTGAACGAGTAATCCGGAACATCAGGCCATGCGCTTCTCGATCCTGACTTTGAACCCAGGGTTCTTCCCCGGCGCTCTGGACGAGGGCATGATCCGGGTTGCGCGCCAGAAGGGGCTCCTCGACGTCTCGGTGGTCGCGATCCGGGACTTCACCGACGATCGGTACGGCACCACCGACGACTATCCCTACGGGGGAGGCGCCGGCATGGTGATGAAGGCCGAGCCGATCCTGCGCGCGAACGAAAGCGTGCGCCGGGAGGCCGGGGGCGGAAAGCCCCGGGCTCTGGTGACCTCGCCGCAAGGAAGGGTGTTCACGCAGTCCTGGGCGCGCGAGCTGGCGCTCGAGGGCGAGATCGTGGTGCTCTGCGGCCGCTACAAGGGGATCGACGAGCGCGTGATCCCGCTCCTCGGCGCCGAGGAGATCTCGGTGGGCGACTACGTGCTCTCGGGGGGAGAGCCGGCGGTGGTCGTGATCCTGGACGCGGTGGCGCGGCTCATCCCGGGCGTTCTGGGGGACAAGGAATCGGCGGAGGCGGATTCCTTTTCGGAGCCGCTTCTGGACGCTCCCGTGTACACTCGCCCCGAAGACGTCGAAGGAAGGCGTGTTCCCGACGTTCTGCTGAGCGGCGATCACGAGCGCATCCGCTTGTGGAGGCGCCGCGAGGCGATTCGTAGGACGTGGCTCAAACGACCGGACCTGCTCCTCGGGCGGACGCTCTGCAAGGAAGATCAAAAGCTGCTGGATGAAATAAAGGAAGAGGAGGAACGATGAGTACGGTCGAGCGTTTCGAGAACCGGTTCAAGACGGACCGGAAAATGGAATTCAGCCCGGGTGACACGATCAAGGTCCACGTCCGGGTGATCGAAGGAGAGAAGGAACGCTCCCAGATCTTCCAGGGCGTCGTGACCAACATCCGCGGAAGCGGAATGCGCCAGAGCTTCACGGTGCGCAAGGTTTCGGGAGGCGTGGGTGTCGAGCGGACGTTCCCGCTCCACTCCCCGGCGGTGGCGAAAATCGACCTGGCCCGGAAGGGAAAGGTCCGCAGGGCCAAGCTCTTCTACTTGAGAGGGAAACGGGGCAAGTCGGCGAAAGTCGGCGAGCGCGAGAAGCTGAATCCCGAGAGCGCTTAGCCGGAACCTCAAGCGATGGCGCGCCGGGGTCTCGCCCGCTTTGATGACCACTACCGCACCCGCTGGGGCGACCTCCTGGGAGGGGTCGACGAGGCGGGGCGAGGGCCCCTGGCCGGTCCGGTCGTCGCGGCGTGCGTGGTCCTCCGGCCCGGGACCAAACTGCCCGGTGTGCGTGACTCGAAGATGATGACCGCGGTGGAGCGCGAAACCGCGCTCGAACGTATACGCGCACGGGCGGTCGCGATGGGCGTCGGGGTGGGTAGCGTGATGGAGGTCGACGCATTCAACATCCGCATGGCATCGCTCCTCGCCATGCGCCGGGCGGTCCTGGCCCTGGGGATGACGCCCCAGGGCTTTCTCGTTGATGGGATGGACGCGCTCCTCTGCGATGCGCCGTGCGAAGCGGTGGTGGACGGCGACGCGAAGAGCCTCGCCGTCGCCGCGGCCTCCATCCTCGCTAAGGTGACCCGCGACGCGATGATGGACGAGCAGGCGCTCTCCTATCCGCTGTACGGGTTCGAGCACAACAAGGGCTACGGGACGCCGGAGCACTGTGACGCGCTCCGGCTCCACGGTCCCTGTGAGATCCACCGGAGGAGCTTCCGCCCCGTCCGGGAGCTCCTCTTCGTTCAGGAGGTCTTCGAGGGCTTCTGAGGAGGGCGGGATGTGGCGGGAGCGGGCGGCTCGGTGCGGCGAGCGGATCGCCGCGGAATTTTTGGTGCTCCGCGGAATGGAAGTCGTGGACCGGAACGTGCGAATCGGACGCGGCGAGATCGACCTCGTGGCGCGCGACCGGGACCAGGTGGTGTTCGTCGAGGTGAAGTTCCGCACCGCCGGCGGGCGGGGAACCCCCCTAGAGGCGGTGGGCGCGAAGAAACGCGAGGACGTCGCGAGGGCCGCGGCCGGCTATCTCTCGCGACGAGGGCTTCTGGACCGGGCCGTGCGGTTCGACGTG
>Ga0137361_10001423_pt1 | contig 14835 bp, 16 predicted proteins | sample Mad1_80_16metaG_FD_104923 | JGI IMG/M metagenome (GOLD analysis project Ga0137361, IMG submission 104923) | Vadose zone soil microbial communities from Angelo Coast Range Reserve, California, USA - Mad1_80_16 metaG | ecosystem: Environmental > Terrestrial > Soil > Vadose zone | place: USA... | reverse complement strand
GTGATCGGCACGCGGGGCTGGTCCTTCCGGTCCTGTCTTTGGTAGCCGAAGTACGGGATGACCGCGGTCACGCGGCCGGCTGAGGCCCGCCGCGCGGCGTCGATCATCACCAGGAGCTCCATGAGGTTCGTGGCCGGCGCGAAGGTCGGCTGGAACACGAAGATGTCGGAGCCGCGGATATTCTCGTTGATCTTGACGAAGGTCTCGCCGTCCGCGAACTGACTGACGGTCGCGTCTCCCAGCTCGGTGCCGAGGTATTCGCAGATCGCTTCGGCCAGCTGACGGTTCGCGTTTCCGGAGAACAGGCGGAGCCTCGTCTCGGAGGCGCGCCTCTTGGGCGTTTCGGGCTCATGTCCGGGCGCCGTCGCCAGGCGCCGATCCGTAGCCAGCTTCACCGTCATCGTTCCCTCCGGGGAAAGCCCCACAACGAAAAAACCCAAGGCCGATTGACGGCTTCGTCAATCGGGCCCGACGCGCCGCGAGGCGCTCGATGGGCCGGAGGCTCTTTCCCTCCGGGGCCCGGCGATCGAGGTCAATTGTCTTGGGTTCGACAAAAACGCCGCAAGCTTCGCGGCGGAACGGATTCTAACGCATCGGGACGCAGCGCGGGTCGGAAAAAGTGGTTGGGGCGGGAGGATTCGAACCTCCGGATGGGAGATCCAAAGTCTCCTGGCTTACCACTTGCCGACGCCCCAACACGTCCCTACGTGCCCGTGACGAGGAGGGACGGTTGCTTGAGCCGCTCCTTTTCGTACTCCATGAGGATCCGATCCTCGATGAACTTCCGGGTCTCGTTGTTGATGGGATGTGCGACGTCCTGATACGTCCCATCGGGTCGCTTCCGACTCGGCATGGCCACAAACATGCCGTTCGTCCCCTCGATGATCTTGAGCCCTCGAATGACGAAGGAGTCGTTGAAGGTCATACTGGCGAATGCCTTCAGCTTGTCGTCGTCCCGCAGGGAAATACGGACCTCGGAGATTTCGAGCGTCATACCCTCACCGCCTCGAGTTCCGGACCTCGATCCCTCGAAGTCCCTGGGATCCATCGCTGGATCCGACCCATCGCACCCCCCGAACCTCAGCGCCTGGAGTCGGCCATCCCTGCTATGTGAGCTCCGCCAGCGCGACGCCTCGTTCGGTGGTACGCACGACGTGGAGGCTTGCGCCCAGGTCGGCAATAGCGTTCGCGGCCGATTGGGCCTCCTCTCGCGTCAGTGCGAGCCCGAAAACCGTGGAACCACTACCGGACAGAAGGGATCCCAGAACACCGCTCGCGTCGAGCGCGCGTCTGAGTCTTGCAACCATCTCGAATTCCGGCAGGACAACGTCCTCGAAATCATTGTGAAAATGCGGCGTGATCGAGTTCCATTCGTTCGATCCTAGCGCCGCGGCCAGGATAGTACCGCCGCGTCCTTCGGGTGTCAACGGAATTCTGGCCCTCGCGTAGGCCCAAGTTGTTGAAATTGCAAGAGGTGGCGTCGCGAGCACGATCCAGGCAGGGGGAGCCGGACATAGATGTCTCACCTCAACGCCGCGTCCCGTTGCGCGCGCCGTTCCGCCCTTCAGGAAGAACGGAACGTCGGATCCTAGCTGTGCCGCGAGACTATGAAGTTCCTCGACGGATCTATCGAGCGCGAGCAATCGATTTACGCCGAGCAGAAATCCCGCGGCGTCGCTGCTCCCTCCTCCGAGTCCGCCCGCGACGGGAATGCGCTTCGTGAGACGCACGCGCACGCCGCGCGAGCGAATTCGCGGTGCGAGGAGCGTCCATGCCCGCTCGAGGATGTTGGGCTCTCCCCCGGGAATGGGGAGGCCGCGCGTCTCGAGCGCGAAGCCCTCCCTCGCTTCCTCGAGGAGAAGCTCATCCTCGAGGGACACGGCTTGCAAGACCGTGTCGATCTCGTGATAGCCGTCGGGGCGGCGCCCCAGGATCCAGAGTCCGAGATTGATCTTCGCGGGACAGCGGACGCGCACCGCGCGTGAGCCCACAACGAGCTCAGCTCGCGGGCCAGTAGAGGATCGCGAGGACAGCCGTCCCCCACAGAATCACGTTCACGAGCGTGGGCCGGTCGCGATAGAGATGCTCGGAGGGGTTGCCCCCCTTCTCCTCCGCGTACATGAGGTAGAGGTAGCGGAAGATTCCATAGAGGACGAACGGGATCGTGAGGTAGAGCGGGCGGCCGCCGAATTTCTCGACCGTCTCCGGGGCGATCGTGTAGACCGAGTAGGCCAGCAGCGCGGCGCTGGTCACAACCGAGACGAGTTGATCCAAAAGCCGGGGCGTGTACGCGCCGAGCGCCGCGCGGTGGCGGGCCGGGTCTCCTTCGAGCGTGGCGAGCTCGTGCCGGCGCTTCCCGATGGCCAGGAAAAGCGCGAGGAAAAGGGCGCACACCAGGAGCCATGGGGAAAGGATCACCTCTTCGCCGAACCGCGCCGCGCGGTCGCGGACCAGCTCCACCCCCGCCGTCGCGCGCAGAACGAACCCGAGCGCGATCGTGAGCACGTCGAGGAGCACCACATGTTTCAAGATTAGGGAGTAGAGGAGCCCCAGCGCCACGTACGCCGCGACGGTGCAGCCAAAGCGGACCCCCAGGAGGAGCGCCCCTCCGATGCCGATAACCAGAAAAAGCGAAGCCCACGCTGCCGCGACACCGATCGGGAGCTTCCCGGCCGCGATGGGGCGGTCGCGCTTGGTGCTGTGGAGCCGGTCGCGCTCGACGTCGAGGATATCGTTCAGGATGTACATGCCGGAGACGGCGAGCGAGAAGAGGAAGAAGCCGAGAACGGTGTCGCGAACGTAGTAGGGATCGAGAAACTTCAGCGTGAAGATGATCCCTGCGAAGAGGACCAGGTTCTTCGTCCACTGATAGATCCGCATCGACTCGATCACGTAGCGGATCATCGGCGGCGTTTCCTCACGCCCCGCGGCTTGCGGCTCGCGGCCATCTCCTCCGCTCGCTCGCAGCAGATGTGCCCCACGAGGAGGTGGACCTCTTGGATCCGGGCGGTCTCCCGCGAGGGAACGACCAGCGCCGCGTCGCAGCGCCTCGCGAAGGCCTTGCCCCCTTCGCCCGTCATGCCGGCCACGCGAAGGCCCCGCGCGCGGGCAGCGCGGACGGCTTCGAGGATATTGGGTGAGCGCCCGCTCGTCGTCATCGCGACCAGAAGGTCGCCGCGGCGGCCCAGCGCCTCGATCTGGCGGGCGAAGATGCGCGTAAACCCGTAGTCGTTCCCGGCGGCAGTGAGCAAGGCGGTGTCCGTTCCCAGCGCCACGGCCGGAAGCGCTCCGCGATCCCGCGCGTACCGCACCACCAGCTCGGTGGCCAGATGCTGCGCCTCGGCCGCGCTTCCGCCGTTACCGCAGAAGAAGATGGTGCGCCCCGCCGCGAGGGTGTCGCCCCAGAGGCGCGCCATGAGCTCGATGCCTGCCATCTCGCGCGCGAAGACGGCGATCAACGTGGCCGCGCTCTCGGCGAAGGTGCGGCGGATGCGGGTCGATGGGCCTCCCCTCAAGCGGCCGCGCCCTTCCGCGCCGATGATCGCCGCCCGAGATAGTCGTGGACCGCGTCCTCCCAGCTTGGAAGCGATTCCCCCGTGAGCGCGCGGAACCGCTCCCCCGAGAGGACGGAGTTCCTGGGCCGCGGCGCGGGACGCTTGAACCGGTCGGAAGTGGTCTCGCGAACGGGCAGAGGCGATCCCAGATAGCGCGCGATCTCCACCGCGAAGCCGTGCCAAGTGGTGCTGCCCGAGTTGGTCACGTGCACCGTTCCCGTGGTACCCAATCTCAAGAGCTTCTCGATCCCGCGAGCCAGATCGCGCGCGTAGGTCGGGGACCCGCGCTGGTCGGTGACCACCTCCGGCGCCTCTCCCCGATTCAGCTTCTCCGCTATCAAGTCCACGAAGTTCGACCCCCCCTCTCCGAACACCCACGACGTCCGCACGGTGAGATGCTTCGCCGCCGTGCCGCGCGTCACTTCCTCCCCGGCGAGCTTGCTCCGTCCGTAGGCGTTGATGGGCTTGGGTGGATCATCTTCGAGGTAGGCGCCCTCCTTGGTTCCGTCGAAGACGTAGTCGGTGCTGAGGTACACCATCGTGGCTCCCCGCTCCGCCGCCAGCGACGCCACGTGCTTCGTGCCGTCCCGGTTCGTGGCCATGGCGAGGTCGAATTCGGTCTCGCAGCGGTCCACCGCAGTCATCGCGGCCGCGTGGATCACTGCGTCGAACTCGATCCCCTTCGCCGCCGCGATCACACGCTCCCGGTCGCGCACGTCCACCTCGTCCCGTCCCCAAAGGTAGAGCGTGTTCCCCGAGGCGAGCCATTCGCGGATGGCCCTCCCGAGAATCCCCTCAGCGCCGGTCACTAGGATGCGCATGGCGGTCCCTACAACACGTCCACCAGGCTGGAGTCGCCGACCATGAAGCGGTACGCGGTCGGCTTCCGCTGCGAGCGCTGGATCCGGACTTCCTTCCCGATCAGGGACCCTTCGATCCGCACCGGGATGTCCTGGATCACGCAGCGCTCGAGGACGATGGAGTGCTCGATCTCGCTGTTCCGGATGGTGACGGCGTCGTAGATCGACGTGAACGGGCCAATGTAGGAGCTCTTGATCTCGCAGCGCTCACCGATGACGAGCGGGCCGCGCAGGACCGAATTCTCGATGACCGTACCCGCGCCCACGATCACGTCCCCCTCGGTACGGGTGGCCTTGTCCAGAGTGCCTTGGATCCGCCGCTTGGCCCTCGAGAGCACCATCCGGTTCGCCTCGAGCATGTCCTCCAGCTTCCCGGTGTCCTTCCACCATCCCGAGATGATGTGGCAGCTCACGTCCTTCCCATGGTCGATCAGGTACTGGATGGCGTCGGTGATCTCGAGCTCGTTCCGGAAAGAGGGCTTGATCGCGTTCACCGCGTCGAAGATGTTCGAATCGAACATGTAGACGCCCACCAGCGCCAGGTCCGACCGCGGCTCCTTGGGCTTTTCGGTGAGCCGCTTCACCCGCTGGCCGTCCAGCTCCGCGACCCCGAACTCCTGGGGGTTGGGCACGTGCGCCAACAAGATCTGACTGTTGGGGCGGTCGCGCTCGAACTCGCGCACCAGCTCCGTGATGCCGTCCAGAATGAGGTTGTCCCCGAGGTACATGACGAAGGAGTCCTTCCCCATGAACTCCTGCGCGATCTTCACGGCGTGGGCCAGGCCCAGCGGCGCCTCTTGCCTTATATAGGTTGTCTTGACCCCGAAGGCCGAGCCGTCTCCGAGGGCGGCGCGGATCTCGGGCTCGGTGTCCCCCACGACGATCCCCACGTCGGTGATGCCCGCGTCGCGGATCGCCTCGACTCCGTAGAAGAGGATGGGCTTGTTCGCGACGGGCACGAGCTGCTTCGCGCCCGTGTGCGTGATGGGGCGAAGACGCGTACCCTTGCCGCCACTCAGGATGAGCGCTTTCAGACGCGGCCCCCCGCCTTCAACCTCTCGCGCGCGAAAGCGCGGCCTCGCTCGAGCACGTCCTTGATGCGGGAGGCGTCCTTGGCTCCCGCCACAGCCTGCTCGGGCTTCCCGCCCCCTTTGCCTTCCGCGATCGAGACCGCGTCCTTGGCCCAGTCGGCCGCCGAGAGCGCGCCCTGGAGTACCACGCCCACCGAGGCCACGACCGAGAGCTTCCCCTCCACAGCGGCGGCCAGAAGGCCGCCTCCGTTCGGAAGCTTGCGGCGGATCAGATCCCCCGCCTCGCGCATCTCCTCGACGCCGGCGGCGGTCACTTCCGCCACCACGATCGGCGGTTCCTGCTTGGCCGCCTCGGCGATCAATCGCTCCACTTGGTCGCGGAGCCCCTCGCGGCTCTTCTTTTCGTGCTCTGACAACATCTTGCGCACCGCGTCTTGCAGCGCGGCCACGCGCTCCTTGAGCTGCACCCTTCCCGCGCCCACGAGCGCGCCCAGCTCGCGCAGCGTCGCGCGATCCTCCTCGGCGCGCCGGTAGGCGAGCGCTCCCGTGACCGCCTCGATTCGCCGCGTGCCGGAGGCGACCGCGGCCTCCGACTCGACCCGGAAATACCCGATCTCACCGGTGCGGCGCACATGGCACCCGCCGCAAAGCTCACGGCTGAATCCCGGAACGATAACCTGGCGCACGCGCTCGGCGTATTTCTCGCCGAAGAGCGCCATGGCTCCTGCCTTCTGAGCCTCGGCCAGCGAGGTCTGTTCGGTCACGACCAAGAGATCCTCCAGGATTTTCTCGTTCACCATCGACTCGACGGCGTGGAGATCCTCGTGGCTCAGCGCCTTGGAATGCGTGAAGTCGAACCGGAGCCGGCCCGGGGCCACGAGCGAACCCGCCTGCTTGAGCTCCTTCCCGAATCTCGCGCGCAGCGCCGCATGGAGAAGATGCGTGGCGGTGTGATTTCGCTGCGTCGCCAGCCGCTCCGAGGCGTCCACCACCGCGCGGTAGGGGCCCGCGTGAAGCGAGGCCGCCCCACCCTCCACGAACACTCCGCGGTGCACGATCCGATCGCCGTCCTTATACACGTCCACCACGCGAAGCTTCACGCGCGCGCCGGACGCCCCTCCCCCGGACGTAAGAGTTCCCGTGTCCGCGACTTGACCCCCCGACTCCGCGTAAAAGGGGGTCGTGTCGAGCGTGAGCTCGATCGCGGCAGCGCCATTAGCACCCAATGCCCCGTCCCTCACGTCGCGGATCCAGACCCCGTCCACCTCCCAGCGGTCGTAGCCCACGAACTCGGAGTGCGCGCCCGGCGTGAGCGTCCTCCAATCGCCGGCCGCGCGCCGGTTCTCGAAGCGCGCCTCCCTCTGCGCGCGCTCGCGCTGCTCCTTCATCGCCGATTCGTACCCCGGCATGTCCACCGTGAGGCCGCGCTCTCCCGCCATCTCCACCGTGAGGTCGATCGGGAAGCCATAGGTGTCGTAGAGCTGGAAGGCGATCGCCCCCGGAAATGCCTTTATCTTCTTCCTATCCAGCCCCGCCACGGTCTCCTCGAATCTCGAGAGCCCCCGCTCGAGCGTCTGCTCGAAGCGCGTCTCCTCCTCCAGAATGGCCGCCGCGACGGCGGACTCCTCGCGATTCAAGTACCCGTATTCGTCGTGATGGGTCATCTGGGAGACCACGATGGGAACGAGCCGGGAGAGAAAGGGGCCTTCGATCCCGAGATCCTTTCCAAAGCGCGCCGCGCGGCGCAGGAGACGCCGCGCCACGTAGCCCCGTCCCTCGTTCGAGGGGCGGACGCCTTCGGCGCAGGCGAACACCAGAGCGCGGATATGGTCGGTGATGACGCGGGCCGCACGGCGTCCCCGGTCGCTGCCCGCCGCCTTCGGCGACCCCAGGCGTCGCGCGGCGTCGCCGATCGGCAGCAGGAGATCCGTCTCGAAGACCGAAGGGGAGCCTTGCAATATCATCGCCAGGCGCTCGAGCCCCATGCCGGTGTCGATGCCCCGATTCGCGAGCGGCCGGCGCTCCCCCGTGGGGAGCTGGTCGAATTGTGGAAAGACCAGGTTCCAGAATTCCAGATAGCGCTCGCAGTCGCAGCCGGGCGCGCACTCGGGTCGGCCGCACCCCACACCGGGGCCCTGATCCCAGTAGATCTCCGAGCACGGGCCGCACGCGCCCGACCCGCCCGCCGGCCCCCAGAAATTGTCCTTCTCGCCCAGCCTCGTCACGCGCTTCGGGCCCAGCCCGATGTGATTCGCCCAGAGGTCGAAGGCTTCCTGGTCTTCCTTGTAGACGGAGGGGAACAGGCGCTCCGCCGGCATTCCCAACACACGCGTGGTGAACTCCCACGCCCACTCGATCGCTTCCTTCTTGAAGTAGTCGCCGAAAGAGAAATTGCCCAGCATCTCGAAAAAGGTCGCATGGCGGACCGTCAGCCCGACGTTCTCCAAGTCGGTGAGTCTCAGGCAGCACTGAACGGTCACCGCGCGCCGGTACGGGGGCGGATCCGGCGAAGAGAAGTAGGGCTTGAACTGGACCATCCCCGCCGACGTGAAGAGGAGGGTCGTGTCGTCGAGCGGGACGAGCGGAGCCTGGGGCAGGTGCGGATGCCCGCGCTCCTTGAAGAATTCGATGAAGGTGCGGCGCAGCTCGTCGCTGGTCTTACGCATCGTGCCTTGCTACGTCTCCTCTCCCAGAAGCTCGCGGATCGTGTCCCAGCTGAAACCGCGGCGCGCGAGCGCCTGCTGCATGCGGCGCCGGCACACCTCGGGGCCGAGCCTCGCATAACGGCGGCGAAGCTGGGCGAAGCCCAGCGCCGCCCGCCCCTCCTCGCTCGCCAGCGAGCGGCCCGACAGATCGGGGTCCTCCGCCAGGAGTGCGTCCAGCTCCTGGATTAGAACGTCCGGCACCCCCCGCCGCTTGAGCTTCATCTCGAGGAGCCTCTTTCCCTGCGGCGCCTTGAATAGCTCCGTTCGCAAAAAAGACCGCACGAACGCGCGGTCGTCCAGGAGCGAGACACGGCGGAGCCGCGCCAGGGCGCGCTCCACCGCTTCCACATGATACCCGCGCGTGCGGAGGCGGCCTTCCACCTCGCGCTCGGTGCGGGGCCCGCGGGCGAGAATCCGGAGCGCCGCCTCTTTCGCGGCATCCTCGGATCCCGCCCGCTCGGGGCTCAGCGCCATCGGACTAGATGCGGACCCGGCGTTCTCCCTTGCCGTCCGCCGCCGCCATGGCTTCTTGCGGCGGGGGCGCGGCCTTGGCCAGGAGCCCCAGCGCCTCGCGCAGCTTTAACTCGAGCTCCGCCACGGCGTCGGGGTGCTCCTTGAGCCAGAGCCTCGCGTTCTCGCGGCCCTGTCCGATGCGCTCCTCGCCGAAGGAGAACCAGGTGCCGCTCTTCTGGACCAGATTCCGCTCGATGGCGAGGTCCAGAAGCTCCCCTTCCCGCGAGATTCCCTCGTTATAGAGGATGTCGAACTCCGCCTCCTTGAAGGGGGCGGCGACCTTGTTCTTCACGACCTTCACCTTGACGTGGCTCCCGATGACGCTCTCTCCGTCCTTGATCGCGCCGATGCGCCGGATGTCCATGCGCACCGAGGCGTAGAACTTGAGCGCGCGGCCGCCGGTCGTGGTTTCCGGATTTCCAAACATGACGCCGATCTGCATGCGGATCTGATTGATGAAGATGACGGTCGTGCGCGACTTGGAGATCGTGCCGGTGAGCTTGCGCAGGGCCTGCGACATGAGGCGCGCCTGGAGCCCCATGTGCGAGTCCCCCATTTCCCCCTCGATCTCGGCTTTCGGCACGAGCGCCGCCACGGAGTCGATCACGATCACGTCGATCGCGCCGCTCCGCACGAGGTGCTCGGCGATCTCGAGCGCTTCCTCGCCCGTGTCGGGCTGCGCCACGTGCAGGTTCTCGATATCGACCCCGAGCTTCTTCGCGTAGGCCGCGTCCAGGGCGTGCTCCGCGTCGATGAAGACCGCGTTGCCGCCCGCCTTCTGCGCGTGCGCGATGATGCTCAGCGTGAGCGTCGTCTTTCCCGAGGACTCCGGACCGTAGATCTCGATCACGCGCCCGCGCGGCACACCTCCGATCCCGAGCGCCGCGTCCAGGGCGATCGAGCCCGTGGGAATCGAATCCACCTGGACCCGGGCCGACTCCTCCCCCAGCTTCATGATCGCGCCCTTGCCGAACTGACGCTCGATCTGCTGCACGGCCAGGTCGAGTGCCTTGGCGCGCTCCTTGGACATCTCCCTCACTCCCGGATTCATGACCATTTCCGATTCTCCCCCTGCGAGTTATCTGGCGTCCACTCCGGGACGCCGGTACGGGTCGGGGCGAAACTGTTGGATTCGATTCTTGCGCTCGGATGGGCGCCGAGACGAGACTTGGGGTGCTCTAGGCCCCCGGCGTGCGAAGACGAATCTCCTCGAGCGGAGTATAGCGGGCTCCGGCCGGATGTAGATCACTTTTCATCACCACGATCCGGTCGAGGACGGCCCCCTCGGGAGGCTGAGGAGGCGCGTACCGGCGGAATCCCTCCACGCCCTGCGAGCGCTCGCGGACGCGCGCGAGGGTGATGTGGGGCCGAAAAGGCTTGTCGGGCGGCCCGAACCCGTCCCGTTTGAGCTCGAGATTGACCGACTTCGCGAGCGCAATGGCGATGTCGGAACCCTCCGAGAGCCCGGCCCAGAGGATGCGAGGGCGCTCCAGGGAGGGGAACGCGCCCGGCACGCCGAGCCTCGCGGGGAACGCCTGGTGCGTCCCGGCGCCCCGCCGCACCGAGTCCGCCGCACGGCGTACGCCGGAATCTCCGAGATCCCCCAGGAAGCGCACCGTGATGTGCATGTTGTCGGGCTTCACCCAGGAGAGCCCTGACATCCTGTCCGCCAGGTCTTGTTCCACGCGGGACAGGTAGTCGATCCAGGGCTTCGGGATCAGGAGCGCGACGAAGGTTCGGACCACGCGACTCCCGCTCCGAGGCTCCGCCTCGCCAGATCCAGCGCGAAGAAGGAGGCCCGCGCGATGATGTCCGCGCGCGACCCCCCGAAGATGAACCGCTCGCTTAAGTCCCCGTCCCGCCCGGACCAGCCCAGGAACGAAAGCCCGACCGGCTTCTCGGCGCTCCCTCCTTCGGGGCCCGCGATCCCGGTCGTGGAAAGGGCGCAGGAGGCCATGAGCCGCTCGCGCGCGCCGCGGGCCATCTCCTTCGCCGCCTCGGCGCTCACGGCTCCGAAACGCCGGAGCGTCTCGCCCGAGACCCCGAGTAGCGATTCCTTGGATTCGTTCGAGTACGCGATCACGCCCCCTCGATAGTAGCGGGAGCTTCCGGGTGTGGCGACCAGTACCGCTCCGACCTCCCCACCCGTGAAGGATTCCGCGGTCGCGATGGTCTGCCCTCGCGAGAGAAGCGCCTCCCCGACGACCTCGGAGAGGGTGCGGTTCCCCACCGCATACGCGTGGACGCCCGCGCGCTCCAGGAGTTTTCGCTCGCCGCGGTCGAGGACGCCCTGGAGCCAGAGGGCGTCCAGGGAGGAAGCGCTCAGATGTAGATCCACGCCCGACGAGCGGGCGATCGTCCCGAGCGTGAGCTCGGGCTCCTCCAGCTCGAATCCGGACAGCTTCTCGGCGAGCGCGGATTCCCCGATCCCGATCGTTCGCACGACGCGGAGACCCGAGACGAGCCCCGGATTCCGGCTCTTGAGATACGGAACGACGTAGCCGCGGAGCATCTCCTCGGCCTCGGACGGCACGCCGGGAAGCGCGAAGCACTCGGTATCCATATGCTTGAAGTGGAGGCCGGGAGCGCTCCCGACCGGGTTCGCGATCACGTTCGCCCCGCGCGGCACGAGGGCCTGCGCCTCATTGATGGGGGGCATCTCGGCCCCGCGCTCCTTGAAGCGCGCGCGGATCTGGTCCAGCACATCGCGGTCCAGGATCAGGCGGCGGCGGAAAACCGTCGCGATCACCTTCCGCGTGATGTCGTCCGAGGTCGGACCCAGGCCGCCCGTCGCGATCACAACGTCGGCGCGGTGAACGGCGGTCCGGAAGGCTTCTCCCAGGTGCTCGGGCGTATCCCCGACCGTCGTGTGATAGGAGGGTCTGAGCCCCGCATCGGCGAGCAGGCTCGAGATCATGTCGAGGTTGGTGTTCGGCACGAGCCCCTGGAGGAGCTCGCTTCCGATGGTGATGACTTCCGCGATCACGGTCAGTGCCACACCCGTGCGAGGAGCTGCAGGACGAGATTGGAGTAGATCCCCGCCAGCACGTCGTCCGTCACCACGCCGTAGGCACCCGGAAGCGCCTGCGCCTGGCCCACCGGCCAGGGCTTCCAGATGTCGAAGATCCGGAAAAGCACGAACCCAGCCAGGAGGGCGACGCCGTACGTGGGCTGCCCGTGGCCGATCGCCGGCACGCCGCACATCGTGACCATCATGCCCGCGACCTCGTCCAGAACGATGGGATGCGCGTCATGGCCGAGCGTCTTCTCCGCCGGGCCGCATACGAGGAGCGCGAGCAGGGTGACGCCGAGCGTCAGGGCGAGAAAGGCAGGGGAGCCCAGCCGGGGCAGAGCGGCCAGGAGCAGGAGCGCCGTGGCGGCCGAGGCCCACGTGGCCGGAGCCACCGGGAGCCGGCCCAGGCCGAGCCCGGTCGCGAGCAGGACGGCAAGACGCCACACGTGCGCCTACCCCAGCGTTTTCAAGACGAGCTTGCAGGCCACCTTGAGGGTGTCGAAGACGCCGGTTCCTCTCAACGCCACCGCCTCGAAGTAGGGGGCCTTTCTCGGATTCAGCTCGCGCTCCAGGTCGTCGACCGGCACGACGCGGGGGAGGTCCCGCTTGTTGTACTGCATGACGAACGGGATCTTCTCGATCGTCAGGTCGTGCTCGGTCAGATTGTCGAGCATGTTCATGTAGCTTTCGACATTGGCTTCGAACCGGTCGATCTGCGAATCCGCGACGAACACGATGCCGTCCACGCCTTTCAGGATCAGCTTCCGGCTCGCGTTGTAATAAACCTGCCCGGGCACCGTATAGAGGTGGAAGCGCGTCCGGAAGCCTCGAATCTGCCCCAGCTCGAGCGGGAGAAAATCGAAGAAGAGCGTCCGGTCCATCTCGGTGGCGAGCGAAATCATTTTGCCCCGGGTCTCCTGGGGCACACGCGAATAAATATGCTGAAGATTGGTGGTCTTGCCGCAGAGTCCGGGGCCGTAATAGACGATCTTGCAGTTGATCTCGCGGGACGAGTAATTGATCAGCGACACGTAGCTAGGGCTCTCCTATTCCTTGAATAGGCTGTCGATCTCGCTTTCCGCCTCGGCCGTGAACTCCGCGCCGAGCGTCGTGGCGCTCAAATCCTCGTTCTTGTACTGGAGCTTGTCGAAGAGCTTGTTCAGGACCGTCAGGAGCTCGTCGCCCCCGCGCCGGGCCTTGAGCCGTACCAGCCCGAGCGAGGTCTTCCGATCGAAGAGCACGACCAGGATGACCCGGTTGGCGATCAGGGAAAGATACATGCTTTCGTTCTCGCCTTGATGGACCAGGGTCGCGAAATCCTCCTCGCCCACCATCTTCGCGATTTCCTGATTGGCGGAGAAGTCCGCGGCTGCAAGGGAGGAAAACGAGGTCACGTCGAATCCGGGAGGCTCGCCGATGGAGCTGATCAGCTGACCGGTCTTGTCGATCAGCATCACGCTTTTCGAGCTGGACGATTGGATCAGATTCTGGAGAATCGTGTTGATCGACCAGAAATCTTCCTCGAAGAGCGCCCAATTCCCCTTGACCATGGTCCCAACTCCTTGGACACACCTGGGCCTTGCGGCATGTTGACGCCGACCGGCTGTTTCCAGAAGGAGGGGTGTCCTGCCCTGGCCTCTCCGTTCAGTCGGCGCCGAGACCGATCCCCATCCACCCCACACGCGTCATGCAACGCACACACGAAAAAACGGCGCTCGACGCGGGAATTGGGCGGTACGCTAACACTTCCCTATCAGCGGTCAAGCACAATGTAGTAGGAACTACGGGGGTTATATCTCCTTGCGCCCGCTCATGGCGCGGGCGAGGGTGACCTGGTCGGAGAATTCGAGGTCGGAGCCCATGGGCACGCCCCGCGCGATCCGGGTCACGCGCACGTTGGGGATGCTCTGGAGCAGACGCGCTATATAGAGCGCCGTGGCTTCCCCTTGGGCGGTGGGATTCGTGGCCACGATCACCTCCGCCACGCCCCCGGCCTTCACGCGCTCGATCAGCTCCGCGAGCTTGAGCTGCTCGGGGCCGATGCCGTCGATAGGCGAGAGGGAGCCCTTCAATACATGGTAGGAGCCGCGGAATTCGCCGGTTCGCTCGATGGCGAGCACATCCATCGGCTGCTCGACCACGCACAGGATCGAGGTATCGCGCCGGGGGTCGGCGCAGATGGCACAGGGCTGGGTTTCGGTGACGTTGCCGCAGATGCGGCAATCCTCGACCCGAGCTTTGAGGTCGAGGATGGCCTGGGCGAGTTTCTTCGCGTCCCCTTCCGAAGAGCGGAGCAGGTGGAAGGCGATCCGCTGGGCCGATTTCCTGCCCACGCCCGGCAGGCGGGTCAGCTCTGTTATGACGGACTCGAGGAGGGCGCTGGAATACTGCATCCGGACTAGAAGAGCCCCTTCGGAAGCCCCATGCCGCCGCTGAGCTTGCCCATCTCCTCCTCGACCATGCGCGTGACCTTCCCCCGCGCGTCGTTGAAGGCGGCGAGCACGAGATCCTCGAGCAGATCCGCCTCGTCCGGCTTGATGACCTCGGGGTCGATGGTGATCTTGATCACGTCCTGGGCGCCGTTCATGGTGACCTTGACCTTGCCCTGGCCCGAGGAGCCCACGATCTCGCGCGTCTTGAGCTCCGCCTGCATCTCGGTCATCCTGGATTGCAAGAGTTGCGCCTTCTGGAGCATGCCCGCGATGTTCTTCATGCGCTTCCCTCCTCGGGGCCCTGCCCCATCACCTCTCCATCGAAGAGCTCGACGATGCGGTCCACGAGGGTCGCCTCCGGGGCGCCGGCCGAGGGCGAGGCGCCCCCGGCCCGCCCGCCGGCCGAGGATTCCGGGCCCGGCGGGACCGTGGACTCACAGAGAAGCTTAGCTCCACGGCCGTACAAACGTTCCAGCTCTTCGTTCAGGATCTCCCTATTCTCCTTGAGCTCGAGCATCGCGCGGTGGAACGCGTGCTCCCCCGAGAGCGCGATCCTCACGTTCACGCCGGCCGTGCCCAGGAAAAAGCCCTCCTCGAGGCACGTGCCCAGCAGCAGTTTCCGCTCCTTCACGCGATCGACCGCGTGCCGCCAGCGCACGACCGGGTCGGCCGGATCGGCCGCCTCCACACCCGCGGGGGGCTCCACCAGACGGAGCGCGGCGGGGCT
>Ga0137361_10001422_pt1 | contig 14839 bp, 16 predicted proteins | sample Mad1_80_16metaG_FD_104923 | JGI IMG/M metagenome (GOLD analysis project Ga0137361, IMG submission 104923) | Vadose zone soil microbial communities from Angelo Coast Range Reserve, California, USA - Mad1_80_16 metaG | ecosystem: Environmental > Terrestrial > Soil > Vadose zone | place: USA... | reverse complement strand
CCAACGGAAATTCACGGAAAACTCGCCAACCTCAGGAACCTCTCTGATCCACTTCCCGTCTGCGGTACGCCAGTGGCTGGGAGTTGCTCGGGCACAGGTCCCTTTTTCTACAATCCGACCCTTCACAATTTCGAGCCGCGGATCGGTTTCGCCTGGGATCCTTTGAAGACGGGAAAGTTGGCGATACGCGGTGGGGCCGGGATTTACGATGTTCTGCCGCTCCCCTACCAGTTCATCTTACTTACCACGCAGTCGGCTCCCTTCTTCCAGTACACAGCGTTAAAGGTCGGTGACCCGAGTCTCGCTGTCCCCCTAACTTTCCCCCTAGTGGATCCTGCAGACATCACCGCGAACAGGCTGCGGTCTACCTACGTGGAATCACATTCTCATCGGAACTATGTCACGCAGTGGAATCTGAATTTGCAATATCAGATTACGCCCAGCCTGGCGGGGATGATCGCCTACGTGGGATCTCGGGGGGTTCATCAACCCTTCCGCGTGGATGAAGCCGACCTGGTGTTGCCCACAAAGACTTCAGCCGGCTATCTCTGGCCGAAGGTGGACGTACTCGGAAATGTTTATACGCCCCAATGCAATCAGACGGATCCGAACGGCAGCGATCCATCGCAGTGCGCGCCCCCCAATCCGATTAATCCTGCGTACAGCTCGGTTCGAGGAATGTTTTATCAGGGGCGTTCCTACTACAACGCCCTGGAACTGCAGCTGGCGAAGCGCTTGAGCCATGGGTTTCAGGTGCAAGGAACCTACACCTGGGGCAAGAGTATCGACACGAGTTCGGCTACCCTTGCGGGTGACGCCTTCGGAAATTCCATTTCCAGTTTGAACTACTTCGACACCAGGCTGACTCGCGGCCTTTCGGACTTTAACGTCGGGCGGACGCTGGTCATTAATGGCACTTGGGAGCTTCCGACGGCCAAATCGCTCAGCGGACCAGCGGCATGGATCGCAAACGGTTGGGAACTTGGGTTGATCTTCACGGCGAGCGACGGCGTGCCTACGACGGCAACCTGGGGCACGGGTGGCGACCCTGCTGGAACTCTCAGCAGCGACGATTTCGCATATCCCAATCGTCTCTCCGGACCCGGTTGCGGCTCAGCGACAAACCCGGGCAACGCCGGCAACTACGTGCGAACAGATTGCTTCGGAGTTCCGGTCGCTCCCAGCCAGGCATTTTTCGATGCCAATTGCGACCCCGCCCCGCCGACCTTTGGAGGACCGCTGCCTACGGGCGATCTGCGGTGCTTCAATCTCCGCGGCAATTCCGGCCGTAACACGATCATTGGTCCGGGCATTACCAACCTTGATTTCTCGGTGTTCAAGAACAACAAGATCCGGCGCATCTCGGAGAATTTCAACGTGCAGTTCCGGTTGGAAGTGTTCAATATTATGAATCATCCCAACTTTGCGCCGCCGGGGCCCGGCGACGGCAATACCGATATTTTCGACCCGGCCGGAAACTCGCTTGCCCCTCCTTCTGGCACGGCGGGCCTCTTGCTGAGAACCACGATTCCGGAGCGGCAGATTCAGTTCGCGCTCAAGATCAGTTTCTAGCTGCAGCAGCTGGCGCGTCCGGGTTTCCGCCGGGTAATTCGCTGCCCAAAGAGGGGCAATACGTTCGCCTGATTCCGCAGTTACTTTTTTTCTGGCATGGCGGGGAGGTGTGTTGATGCTCAGTTCCTTACAACGTCTGGCGGTCGCTAGCTCTTTATTGCTGTACGCAACACTCGAGTTTCCCATTTCGCCCGACGGTGGCCGCCATCTGCTGAAAAAGTACGAACCGGGGGGCAGCGCCGGGGGGCAAGGAATATTGGAACTACATCGCCTTTGATCCACGGACGCGGCGATTGTATGTTTCACACAACACGGACGTGAAGGTAGTGGATGCAGAAGTCGCGCAACAGCACGCGGCTCCCCGGCAAGCGGAGCCGCTTAACTTCGCAACTTATCGCGCGAACATCGAGCCGATTTTTCTGAAGCTCCGGGAAAATGGCCTTCGCTGTTACAACTGTCATTCGGCCCTTGCCACGCGACTCCGTCTGGAGCCGTTTTCCTCCGGGAGTTCTTCCTGGAGCGAAGAGCAATCCCACAAAAATTTCGAATTCGTGCGGCAGCTGGTGACGCCCGGAGATCCCTCCTGGAGCCCCCTGCTTCTGCATCCCCTGGCACCAGAGGCTGGCGGTGACCCGATGCATACCGGCGGTAAGTTCCGGCGATCCCGGAGCGACCCCGAGTGGCAAATCTCGCCGAATGGATTGGCCTGGCCGTCCAGGGATCGACCGGAACGAATGCATATCTCCCGGCAAGGGACGCTCTCGATTTCCAATCTTTCAAAACCACGATTCAGCCTATTTTCCTGAAACAGCGGGCCGGCCACGCTCGCTGCTACGGATGCCATATCTTGCCGAACCGAGTCTTTCATCCCCGTCTTTCGCAAGATTGAGCTTGCCGTCAGGTTGGTATCAGTTATACTGATACCATGTGGCCGATAGAAACTATCGAGGCTTTCGACCTGTTTCTTCGCGACCGGGGACTCCGGTTCGACGGGGTCGTCATTGGAGGGACTGCGCTCAGTTTGCTGGGCATCGTATCCCGGCCTACAAAGGATGTCGACATTCTGGTTCATTCTGGTTCCGATAATCCCTCAGGAGATACACGTCGCAGCGCGCGCTTTCGCAACGGAAATTCGCGCAACCGGCGAGATCTTACACGACGATTGGCTGAACAACGGACCCGCCTTGCTGGCTGACCATCTATCGGTGGGCTGGCAAGAACGTCTGGAAGATGTTTTCGACGGCTCGGCTTTGCATCTTAGCTGCCTTGGTCGACACGATTTATTGTGCGCCAAGCTTTTTGCTCTGTGTGATCGCGGCATCGATCTCGGTGATTGCATCGCCCTTGCTCCCACTTCAGATGAACTCCAGGACGTACTTACATGGTTGCAACTTCAAGACGCTAATCCGGACTGGCCGGAGCACGTGCGGAACACCATCGCCGATGTCGCGAAAAGGATTCGTCATGGCATTTAGGAGAACATCCGCTTTGATGGGACAGCCATCTGCAGATGTGCTGACCCAAGACATGGTTGGCATTGGAATGAATTTCGCAGTAAGGCCGGCACGGGATCCGAACATCGAAGATACGCTCCTATACGCCTCGGCCGACGCAATCGAAAAGCCTGACCTTCGCACCTTGGCCGTGCTGGTGACTTGGTTTGGTGTTCACTCCAGCTGGGTGAACGTTGATCGGCTCACGCACCTGGTCAGCGAACAATCATCAGAACGAGTTCGCGGTCTGTGGTCTGCCTTGGCACTCTGGCAGGAGAAAGATCGTCGGTTTGTTCGCCTTTCAAAACTGTATACCGGTCCTCAACAAGATCTGCTCCAGCTCGGGACCGAATTTCAGATCAAGCGACATGGGGCAGACCCAAGGTTCAAGGACAGCGTACTACGCGTGCCCGCAAACTTGTTGCGTGACCGCGTAGCCGATGTTCTCTCACCTGCGGATCTTGCGAAACGGCACCGTGCTTATCATTACCGGGTGATGATCGGACCGAGCTACCGAGCGGACATGTGGGCGGCTCTGGAAAGTAATCCGGAGCTGTCAACAGCAGAGCTCGCCCGGAAGACTTATGGTTCATTCGCAACGGCCTGGCGCGTCAAGCGCGAGTTCGCAGTTCTGGCTTCTCAAACCGTAAGATCTGCGGCCGTCCAAAAACCAAGAAGCGCATAGATCGAACCGAGTCGTCGTTTGCTTTTCAGAATTCAACTCCAACCTGGCCTGGCCTACTGTTGGCCTACTAGTGCGAGGAGAGAGGACACTAAGAAATCCAGGTACCGGCAACATCAGTCACGCGCCACGCTCCATTTTCCTTTGCAAGATAGTAGTAACGACGACCGTTCGAACCATCCTGGTGCCGTTGCGCATGCAGTTCGCGGATGGGACCGTATTTGACGCGTCCACGGATACCGTCGCACCTCTCAACACCTCCGCCATCAACAACGTATTGGCTTCGCCGCAGTTTACGCCTTCTCCCGTCTTCGCGGGTTCAGTGAACCTGGGCAACACGCAATACGCCGATGCAGTGCAACGCGGCAACGTTTGGAATAAAGTCTCGGGCAGGCCGGACTATCACGTTTTGTTGAAACCGGAAGTGTATCCCACGCAGACCATAGTGGTGCCTGCGGCTTTGGGAGCCGTATATACCGATTACCCGAGCGGCATCGCATACGGAGTTGTTTATGGAGGACTTGATTATGGAAATCCCAACAACTCCAACAACAGCCCAATCAACACCTTCATTTCCAGCTTTGTCGCGCAGGTTAACGATCCCTCGGCGTTGTTGATGTTTGTCTCTCATAACATCGTGGATTGCGATGGCGGCTGTTTGGGCTATCACGATGTCCTTCCGCTTGGCGGCGGCACGGAACAGACCTACGTATACGCCAGCTACAATGACCAAGCCCTTTTCACATTTCCCCTTTACGGAGGCCAATTCGAGGGCTACCCCGATATCACCACCCTCTCCCACGAAGTCTCTGAATGGATCAACGACCCCTTTGTCGACTACATCGTGCCAGCATGGAGTGACATTGGTGATCTTGTCAGTACTTCCTGCTCCTATACGAGTTATTTAGAGGTCGGCGATCCGCTTGAAAATGCGGTTCTGCCGAAGCGGGTACTGAGTCAAATGGCTGGCGGCGTCACATGGCATCCCCAGGACATCGTCTTTCTTCCGTGGTTCGAACAGGCATCGACTTCCACTTCCGTGAATGGCTGGTACACGTTCGGTAATTCGACGTCTGGCCCTACCCCCGAACCGTGCCTAACTTCGGGCGATTACAAATACACCACCCTTGATTTCCCCCAGGCCGCGAGAACAAGAGCGATCGGGGTGAACAATCATGGGACCGTCGTAGGAAGATATGCGCTCGCAGGAGTGGTGCACGGCTTCATCTGCCAGAACGGACAATACACCAGTCTCGACGTTCCGGGTGCAGCAGCGACCTATCCGCAGGGTATCAACGATTCCGGAGAGGTTGTTGGATACATGTATGACTCCAACGGAAACCCGCACGGCTTTACCTACAGCGCGGGAGTTTTCCGGGTGATCGACTTTCCCGGAGCACTGTTCACCTTGGCCTTTGGCATCAACGAAGGCGGGGGAATTGTTGGCGTATACGGCGACGCAAACAACTTTACGCCCTATGGTTACAACGTCCAGCACGCTTTCCAGCTTTTGGACGGGATTTTCACAACCATCGATGCTCCGCCATTTGCCTACGAGAGTTATGGCTACAGCATCAACAATTCAGGCACGATGGTCGGCGGGTACGACAACGGGGATCAATCGCAAAACTACGCTTTCTTTGGCTTACCAGGAAGCTTTGCGCCCTTTACCCTGCCTGGTGCGCCTCCGGCCCAGTCGTGGGCCCCGGGCACCGACAGCCAGACCCTGCCCTTTGGGGTGAATAACCAGAATGACGTGGTCGGATACTTCTATGAATTCGGGGATCCTAACGATTTTTTCCCCCAGGCCTTTGTCTGGTACGGACAGACCAAAACCTGGCAAAAGCTGGATGCGCCCACTGCGTGGTACACCGATTTTTACGGCATCAACGATAAAGGCATGATCGTCGGTGACTACCAGAATAGAACGGGAATCCACGGCGTCGTGCTCTCGCCCGCGGGTAAATAACTGATAAAACGGGGCCAAGGAAAACAAAGGTCCAGGGGATTTTGGTTTAGGTTGGACACTCCCCTTGTACCCGCCTCTTCAGCCCGCCATTTCTGCCACCTCTATTCTGATTGTTTGGCTGCGGCCGCGCGTTTTTTGGCAAGGGCGACCAAAGCGATGAAGCGCGGATTGTTGTGGAGCGAGGTGAGGTCTGTGTCGCTCTCCATGCCCAAGCCAGCGCGCGGCGGCAGCCCGTGATCGACTGCATCGGTGAGCAGGGCGATGGCCTTGTCCTTGTCTCCCTTCCGAGCCTCCATGCAACCCCAGTTGTATTTCGTCACAGCCGTCTGAGGATTTCCCCGCCCCAGCCGGCGCTGCTGGACCTCCAGCGCCTGCGAGAAGAGGGCTTCTGACTGCGCGTACTTGCCGTCTTGACTCAAGGCGTTAGCCAGGACAATCATTGCCCCCACCGTATCGTCTCCCTCCGGCCCCGACACGCGCTTCCGGATCTCCAGAGCCTGCGAATCGAGTGTTTCCGCCTGCGCGTATTTGCCCTCGTGAACGTACGTATCGGCCAGGCTCAGCCTGGTGTTCAACGTAGCCTCACTTTCCGGACCCAGCACGCGCTGCCGGATCTCCAACGCCTTTGCGTAGAGGGCTTCTGCCTCCGCATACTTACAGACTTGTACATAGGTGAATGCCAGTTGCGTCATGGATCGTAGCGTGTCGGGATTCTCCGGTCCGAACAGGCGGCGCCGGGCTTCCAGGAGTTGGCTATTGAGCGCCTGCGCTTCCGCGTATCTGCCTTGTTGGACGGCAACCTCTCCGAGCTGAAACACGGAGTTGAGGGTCCGAGGATCATCCGCCCCCAGAGTTCGGCGGCCCAGTTCCAGCGCGCGTTCCAATTGCTGCCGTGCCTCCGGGTACGCCCCAAGGTCCTTGTAGGTGGCCCCCATCGTATCGCGAAGTGCGACTGCCACCTCCGGCTGGTTCGCAAACTTGCCGTCCATCCTTTGCGCCGCGCGGTCCAGCAGCATCCGCACCGTGATGTTGGGATCCGCTTGGGCGCTCTCGTCCAGCTGGTTTTCTGCGCTGGCCTGAGCCAGCAGATCGTTCTGCAGGAAATCGTTCACCGCCCGGGCCACGGCAGCTTCGCGGCGGGCGCGAATGCTCTGCAGAACACTCACGACGGCCGCCACGATGAGCACCAGCGCGAACGCCGAAACGGCGACGAGGCCCGCGCGGTGGCGGCGCGCGTATTTGCGCATGCGATAGGCAGTGCTTGCCGGTCGCGCCACCACCGGCTCATGGTTGAGATACCGGGTGATGTCTGCGGCCATTTCCGAAGGCGTTCCGTAGCGCCGGGTTCGATCTTTTTCCAGCGCCTTCATGGTGATCCAGTCCAAATCGCCGCGAAGCAATTTCGCAAGCTGCCTCGGCTCGCTGCCCCGATTCTGCGCGCTGCCCGTGGACGATTTCTTCCCCGTTGCTATCTTGGTGCTGGGCCGCGGCGGTTCGTCTTCGCGCACCTGCCGCAGTACTTCATGGACGTTTTTCTTCGAATCAAAGGGCAACGAGCCGGTCAGCAGGACGTACAACACCACGCCTAATGAATACACATCTGTGCGCGTGTCCACGTCCTGCAGGCTGGTATCTGCTTGCTCGGGGCTCATGTACCCCGGCGTGCCCACAAATGCTCCCAGCCGTGTCAGCATCGATTCATCTGGAGCCAGCGAGGTAGTCGCTTTGGCCAGGCCAAAGTCAATGATGCGCGGTAACGGCTTGCCATCCACCTCGGTCACCAGGATGTTCGCTGGCTTTAGGTCGCGGTGAATGATGGCCTTCGTGTGCGCGTGCTGCACCCCGTCGCACACCTTGATGAAAAGCCCCATCCGTTCCCGAATGTTCAGCCGTTTCTGATCGCAATAATCGGTGATGGGGACGCCCGGCACGTACTCCATCACAAAGTACGGCTGTCCGTCGGGAGTCGTGCCCGCATCGAACACCTTGGCAATCGAAGGATGGTCCATAATGGCCAGCGATTGCCGCTCGGATGCGAAACGCTTCAGCACCGCATCGTCATACATGCCGGCCTTGATTAATTTCACCGCCACTCACCGCCGCACCGGAGCAGTCTGCTCCGCCAGCCACACTCTGCCCATGCCGCCTTCGCCGAGCTTTTGCAGCAGCCGATACGGCCCCAGGGACTTTTGTTCTACGGAAGTGAGTTCAGCCGCAGTGTTAGCGGAAGGATAGGTCGCGTCCAATCCGGATGTATCAGGATCTGCCTCGGCCAGAGGATCGGAGAACACCGCGTCGGCCTGGCGCGCCAGGTATTCGGCCGCGACTTCCATCGCTGGAACTTCGAGGAAGTTGTCGTCTTTCTCGTGTTGCGCGAGGAGCAACTGCACGTGCCCGGCGCAGGGCTTCATCCCCGCAGCAGGCTTGCTCCAGAAAGGCAGTCCTGGCGCTCTTTTCCTCGTTCAGCGCGGAATCATATAAGCGCTCGATTTTCTGCCAACGCTCAGGCTCCATCCAAGCTCTCCCCGCTCAGCTCGCAACGCAGCCAATTCTTGGCCAACTTCCAGTCGCGCATCACCGTGTCGCTGGAAACCTTCAGGACTTGAGCCGTTTCCTCCAGATTGAGACCACCGAAAAAACGCAGCTCCACCACTTGGCTCTTGCGCGGATCCACCTTAGCCAAAGCTTTAAGCGCCTCATCCAAGTCGGCGAAATCCAAACCCGGCGCTTCCCCTCCGTCCAGAGCCTCGTCCAGGCGAAGCAGAGGGATCTTTCCGCCTCGCTTTAAGGTCCGGCGCGACCGCCCCCAATCCGCCAAAATCCGCCTCATGGCTTGGGCGCACACGGCCAGAAAATGGATCCGATTTTGAAAACTGGTATGCTCGGCATCCACCAGGCGCACATAAGCCTCATTCACTAAAGCGGTGGTCTGAAGTGTGTGGTCGGGCGACTCGCGAGCCATGTAGTACCGCGCCATGCGGTGCAGTTCCTCGTAAACCAACGGCATCAGTTTTTCGAGCGCGGTTTCGTCCCCATCGTTCCAGGCTTGAAGAAGCAGCGAGACTTCGCTAGACGAGGGTCTTCCCATTGGGCACTTGCCTGACCTTGTTGTTCCCCTCGGGGAGTGGGGAGGAGCTGTCTGGGATGTTTCCCAGTGACGGTGCAAGAGGTTAACCCCTTTGGGCGTCTCTGACCAAATATTCTTTTTGGCTTATGCGGTTTTTGATCCGCCGTTTCCGCTTATCTCAGTAGAGACAGATATCGGGCCAGCCCAGGGTCGGAATCGTCGTCTAACGCTTGACTCCTGCGGCATAATCAGAGTTCGGTTCGCGGCACACAACTGTCCCTTTCTCCTAAGCAGACCTGAACCCAGCTCCGCTTACTAGAAAATCTGAAAATTAGGAGACTTATATGAAGTCTAGAACCATGCTTCGGACTGGGGCGGGTGTGTTGTTTGCCTTGCTCGCAATTGCCGCACAACCTTCTGCTTGGGGCCAAACCTTTACGACGTTTGATCCCCCGGGATCCCAAGGCACGTCGCCCGTCAGCATCAATCCGGCGGGTCAGATCACCGGGAATTATTTCGATGCGAACTTTACAACCCACGGCTTCCTGCGCGCCTCGGACGGCACCCTCACCTCGTTCGACGCTCCAGCCGCGAGCCACGGAACATTTCCTGCCTTCATAACGCCACAAGGGTTGATTGTGGGAACCTACTTTGATGCGAACTTCATTACTCAACCCTTCCTGCGCACCAAGGACGGCACCTTCAGCAGCTTTGCCACACCTCAGCTTGGGAACTTCGGTGCTGCCGCGTCCATCAATTCGTCGGGAGCGGTCGCGGGTAACGTGCAAAACTTCAATTGCTCTAACTTCCCTTGTACCGTCGTGCTGACAAGCTTCCTGCGTGCTGCCAACGGCACCGTCAAGCAGGTGAATGATCCGGTGGCGGTGCAGGGTACCCAGGTCATTGGCATTAACCCGGCAGGAGGAATCATCGGGGTGTACTCTGACGCAAATAACGTGCAGCATGGCTTCCTCGAGAAACCATAAGACCCTAAATGAGCCGCTCTGTCTGGCTGCCTTCCTCCCTGGTTTCGGAGCAGCAGCCGGGCAGCGGAGAAGGTGATGACTATGCGCAGCCTTTTCCGAACAATAGTTGCGGTCTTAAATGTCACGCTGGTTGTAGCGCCGATCTTGACCCTGTTTCTTGGCGCCGCTCCGCTCAACGCCCAGAATCCCGCTCCCGAGTACACGGTCCTGGTGGCTTCGGGTTTTGTTTGTGAATCCGGCGGCTGCCAAATCCGTAAACGGCGATACTTACGAGATCACCGGCGCGGGCACGTTCAACGCGCAAACCAAGTCAGTAAGCGCCGCCGGCACTTTTACCCACAAAATCCCGAATGGCACCGTAATCGAATCTGGTGTCTGGACCTCGAATCAGCTCATTAGTTTTGATTCATACGGCGCTGCGCCCAATGCGCTTCGGCAACGAGGCATTGTCGCAGGAGTTCCAGGTTTCCGCCCCAATCCAATGCCGATGTCCTTGAATCCTGTACCCATTGGCGGCCTGGCGGTATTCCGTATTCGCCTGCTGCCCGCTTCGGGAATGCCAATGAGCGCCTTGCTGCAGGTAAACTGCTCTTTGGGAGACGCGCCGCGCGATCGCTCCGCGGACGGGATCCGCCTCAAACTGGAAAAGAGTCCCACCGAGTTCTCCGAAGAATTGGGCGGAAGCGTGATGTTCCTGGCGATGCCTCCGCAGCCCAACACGCCTGGCAAGAGTAAACAGCAGGAACCCGGTTCGGATGCGGCACCGACTCCAAATAATTAGAAGCTGTCTCGAATGGACTTCGACAAAGGGATCTTGCCGAGGATTTGGGGGGTGAAAATATCGTTTCCCTGATCCTACAAGAAAGGCGCAAGCTGAACAGACAACAGATGGAAAAACTCAGTCGGCGCTTTCATGTCTCACGGGCAGATTTCTTCGATGCTGTCAAGGCCCCATTTGCGGTTTTTTGGCTAGAACCCAATTTCGCGGAAATACCTCGGGAAACAAGGGGTGAATTTTGCGGAAGTTTTCGATGTTTGGTCTTTAATTTTGCGGAAGGCCTGTTTCTCTTCGTTGGTCGTGGCACCAGTGGTTCCTGAAACCCATGAGAAAATATATTTAGTAAATAGGAATCTTCGCTTTGAAAGTATAGAGCATTCGAGGGAGCGGGCACACGATGAAACCACTGGAATTGAAACCTGAAGAGCTGCCGCTTATGGTCAAGCTCAAGACTCAGGACGGAACGAAAGACTACGTTCTGATCGGGACGAAACAGGGAAAGCTTCTCCTGAACAAACCGATGGGGGGCGCGAGAGCATAGCCAAAAAACAGAATCGGTAGCCAGCTAGCCCCACGGCCAGCGAGTTTGGGACGCGGGGTAAAGCCAGCCATCTGAAAGATGTTCGAGTGAGGTGGCGAAAGCCAGAAATTGCGTGCCGTTAGGGCAGGCGAAGAAGCCAATTCCGACCGCACAAGCTGAAATAAAGCAACGATGTATCAAATGAAATCCTTTGGTACAGCCATTAGCACCGTTGTTGGGGATTAAAGAATAAGCACTTAGGCAAGCAAGTTCCGGGGACCATTTGATACGGCCACTGGGGATTCCGCCAGCGCTCGAGCTGACATCAATTTAAGGAATGGACTCAATGAGCTTACCTGGCCGCACTCTCAGAGCGTGCGCCAGTGCGACGATATTTAGAAGAGCTATGTTCCGTTCGCCACGCTCGACACCGCCCACGTAGTTTCGATGCAGGTCCGCAAGCTCAGCGAGCTTTTCTTGAGAGTAGCCCCGCTCGCGGCGGAGCGCCCTCAGGCGTCTACCGAACAAGACCCGTGGATCCGATCCTCGCACCACGGCATCATGCGAAGCTTGACCACGATGAGTCTACACACTATAAGTGTGATGCTGATTTCGGCAAGAGTACCGTTAAAGTTGTTCATCGGAACCCAAGGAAGGAGCTGCTGTGATTGGCTTCTCGATTCTCGCGGGGATCATAGCATTTGTGCTTTGGTGCATAACGGACACGAGCCTGCATGAGGATCATATGCGGGACTCCAAGGGCAGAATCACCTTCTTGGGAGTTCTTTCACTCGTGATCGTGCAGATCGTTCTGTGGATGATTTTGGGCTTCTTCAGTGTTTGGGCTGTTCCACACCTGCCTCGCGTTCTTCTAACAGGGTGGAGGGCCCCCATTGTAATTTTGGCTTCTGCAATATTGCAGTGGTTCGCATTGCTCATGGTCTTGCAGTACGTGTGGATGATTCTGCGTGCAACTGTGAGTACGGCTTTTGTGAGGATAATGGCGGTTCTAGGATTTCAGCGGGCGAGAGACTCGCTCCCGAATAACACCCGGGAGTATAAATAGAACCTGAGAAAGAAGTGACCAATGGCGAAGCAATTGAGCCCCTGGGCCGAAGAAGCGATCGAGCACTGGAGGAAGTACCGTCCAAAGCTGTACGCACAACTGTTCCGGAGCGGACAACTCCACGAGAGGGCGGAGAAAGCGGCGCAGCAAACGAACAAGGAGTATCAGGACGGGATAACGAACGGGATGTTGCCGCACGAGAGTTGGGAAGCCGTGAGGGAGAGACACCTCTTTCTGCCAAGCGAAGAGGACGTTCCAAGCCTGGGCGAGAGCCAGGACAGCTCTCAGGATCCAACCAATCTGGAAACGACTACCGTACTACCGAAGCAGACCAGATCGAGAAAGCGGCGCATCGTGGGAATACATTGAGAAATGCGCAGTGGCACTCACAGCCTACGAAGACAGGTGAGGACGGCTACGGAGATGCCGGTGTCTCACGAGACACCGGGGATTGGAGCAACGATCTTGCCAGCCAGGGCTATTCAGTCCCGGAAGTGCCATGGAGGGTTCTTAAACTGCCCCAGCGTCTATTTGAGGTCGGCGAGTGGATCGACCTAATCGGCGTTGCCTTGCGCTCCATTCGATAGTTGCCGTCGACTGGTCTGAGATTGCCACTCTCTGCAGCGATGGGCTGTCCTGTGTGCTAGTCCTTCCCTCTTCAATTTCTGTTCTGCCGCCTCCGCTTCTCTGAGCGCAGTTGTGACGATCTTCCAGGCGCGTTGCCGCGATACGGCTGGATTCAAGGATTTTCCAACGAGCGCAAAGGAAACACCGGTCGCCCGAATATGGAGCGCCTCAGTCATCTTCCGAATTCGCTAAGAGCCGGCATGAAGACCGCCAGGGCGAAGGGGCGTCAAATTGGAAGGCTGGCGCTCCTTGCCGCGCCCTCCATTCACCGAAGAGGAAACCGAACATCCAGAACGAGCTTGACTGCCACCTTGAAATGAAATTGTTCTTCGATGAGTGTGTCCCCAGGAACAGCTTGAGTGTTTCTGGCAACCGTTTCATCCCCTGGAATTCCTCCTGGGTGGTAGCTGGGTTCCTGAGGATTTTAACCTTTATAGGCGCGCATCATCTCGAATTCCAAAGTACCTGGCATGCTCGTTTCGCCAGCGGCTGAGTCAGGCATGACACGTCGACCGGGTGACGCTGTTGAAACTCCTCCAGCCACCGAAACCAGTCGTTACTTCCGACTATGGGCGCTTCCGCCTGTGGAATGAGGAAGTACTCGTCAAACAGTGATTGATCAATCGATCTGTCGTTCGACATGGAAGCACTATATCTGCCCTCCGCGGCGGGCACTTCGCTCAGTTTCTGTTCTCCCGCAGAAGGCTCATCATGCACAGTTCCCTGTCCCACTGCCGGGAAAAGGGTCAAGCATTGCTCGCACCTTCCTTCATTCAGGAACTTCACAAAGGCCTCTATGACTGCGTTGCGGGACTCTAGTGTAGCGATTTCTGATGGTACGACTTCAGTACCCAACGCAGTTCTGGCTCCGGTGTGCCGCATCTCACTCATGTCAAGTCGTTCACAGTTTCAGCCTTACTGGTCGCGCCGGCCGTCTTTTATGTGTTTTCTGAGATTGTGCGCGATCTGATGCGCGATCTGATTGTCGCAAGCGGCTTCGGTAACCGTCTTTTCTATTTCCGAGCCCGACAGATATTTGAGGCTTGGTTTTAGCTCCGCCTTAGCGTCAAACGCCAACTTGGATGCCGGACGTGTGAGTTGGCCATCAGCATCAGCGTTCATACTATTCATGGCCCAGAGGCGCACCAGAAGTTGTTCCTGGTCCCTTTCGGGACCGTGCCGCCACCGTCTAATAAAGTTCATGGCGCAATTTCGTCCTTCGATTGACGCTAAACCAGGTAGGCGCGACGTGCGCGAACTCCAGACTTAAAGCCATGCACGAATGGCGTCAACTGTACTGAAGGATAGAATTGCAAACTGGCCGGAGGGACAGGTGGAGAAAGGAATTCAGAAGCCGACGCATCAGTTAGATATCAGGGACGTTCGTCTCCTGGAACGAATCTTCAAATGCGATCACCCTGTCGCCGTCAGATCCATCCTAGCGCTCGTGGCGCTAGCCGGAATCGATCCACGTTTCGGCTGCGGCTTTGATGCTATGTCGTTCTTACCGTTCATGCCGTAGCATTTCTTGTATTTCTTCCCACAAGCTTACTTTGGTCTTGCCCGGCCTGGTGATCCCGCATCTGATCCAGCAATCCCTGAGCCATCTTCCGTTCCGGCGCGGTATGCGCCGCCTTCTGAACTTTTTCGGCCAGCCTGCGCGCTTCTGCGTCGCGGTTGTTGCTCACGAGCAAGTGGCCAAGATTCACAAGATAGGCGATCTGCAGCGGATCCAGTTCCGTCGCCCGAGTGGCGGCGGCGATCGCCTGGCTCTGTGTTTTCGCGCTCTGTGCGTACAGGAGGGAAAGCCAATAGTAAGCAGGCGCATATTCCGGATTTTGGCGGAGCGCATTCTCTAAATCAGTTTGCGCGGCGTGCAACGTTTCCGCGGAAAATGAAGAACCGTCCAGCAACAACTTTCCGTGGAGATAGCTGGCAATGAAACTGGCGCCGCCCAGCCGGATCGCCTCCCCCATCTCTCTCCGGGCATCCATGTAATTGTTCTCGGTATAGTGATAGAAGCCTAGGGCTTCGTGTGCGGCTCCGAGTTTGGGTTCGAGCTGCAATGCCTGTGCGATG
>Ga0137361_10001416_pt1 | contig 14868 bp, 11 predicted proteins | sample Mad1_80_16metaG_FD_104923 | JGI IMG/M metagenome (GOLD analysis project Ga0137361, IMG submission 104923) | Vadose zone soil microbial communities from Angelo Coast Range Reserve, California, USA - Mad1_80_16 metaG | ecosystem: Environmental > Terrestrial > Soil > Vadose zone | place: USA... | reverse complement strand
GTTTTCATAGCTTTGGATTTTAGCAGGAATAACTAGCCGCGGATTAACGCGGACCAACGCGGATTTAATAAACAAGGAGTCTAGCGGTGGCTAGATGCGATGGAAGCCTTTGAGAATGTCGCGCGTAGCGAGGCGGAGAATAACGGGGCGGCCGTGCGGGCACGTTGTTGGTGAAGAAGTTTTCAATAGGCGATCAATCAACCAGCGCATCTTTTCCGGCGTCAGGGACATGTTCACTTTAATGGCCGCGTGACAAGCCAGCGAGGCGGCGATGTCGTCGCGCAAAGTTTCACGCGCACTTCCCTTCTTCTCCGCGTCAACTGTCTCCAGGACTTCCGCCAGCATGTTGCGCGCTTCGCCCGCGGGCAAATCGGCCGGTGCAGCTTTTATCGCCACGGTGCGGCCCGACAAACGCATTAGCTCAAAGCCATAACTCTCAAGCTCCGCCGCGACCGTATCGAACACAGCAACCTGCGCCGGCGTGAGGTCAAACGTCTCAGGAATCAAAAGCTGCTGCGACTCTGACGTGCGCGCGGATTCCAGCGCGCGATACTTGTCGAACAAGATTCGTTCATGCGCGACGTGTTGATCAATTAAGAGTAGTCCGTCGTCGTCGGTGGCAATGATGAAGCTTTCATCGAGCTGGCCCAGCGGACGGATGTTCGTGGATAACGATTCGACTGAAACTTCACGAGCAAACTTGTGCGCAGAGTTCAATGGCGGCAATGACGACGCCTCTGCTTTTGTCTGCTCCAGTTCTGCGGCTTCGTGCTCAAAGCCAAGATCTACGGCTGTGTCGGGACTGACCGTTTGCTCCGCCAACTCCTGACGCATGATCGTATCGAGGTCGCGCACTGTGTCCGGCGTATCCGCTTCAGATGAGATCGACTCGTTCAGCAACAAATCTTCATCCTGAATAGACAAGTCGGCAAAGTCGATGCGTGGCTGCAACGCGGCTTCGGGCGCACGCGCATTGGCGAAACCGGAAAAGCTTCCTTCCGATACCGGATTAACTGCGGCTGGGTTAATTGAAGACTGACTCGCCGCTGCTGACATGCTGTTAACAGTTTGATCTGAATCTGTTTGACCAGGAGTTTGACCGGGTGCCGGCGGTTCTTCCAGCAGCGCTTCGGCGCGCACAAAGCCGGCGCTTGCCAACGCGCCGCGCACAGCCTCGCGCACGGCGTCGGTAACGGCGGCGGCGCGTCGAAACCTTACTTCCGTCTTGGCAGGGTGAACATTGACGTCGACTTCTTCGAGCGGTATCTCAATGAATAATAGCGCGGCGGGATAGACGCCGTGCGGCAGCACGGCGCGATAACCTTCCGAAAGAGCGCGCGAGATTAGCCGGTCTCTTACGAACCTTCCATTCACAAACAGGTACTGTGCATCGCGTGAGGTGCGCCGATCGCGCGGTGCGGAAATAAAGCCAGTGACGCGCGCAATCTGCGGGTGGCCGCCATTAACTTCGAGCAGATTATCGAGAAAGTCCGCGCCAAAAATCTGATACGCACGCTCGCGCAAGTCGTTAGCAGGCGCCGCGCGCAAAACTTCGCGCCCATTGTTAGTCAGCGTTAAGGCGATTTCAGGATGGGCCAACGCGTAGTGAGTCACGAGATTGGTGAGATGAAAACTTTCGGTCGCTTCCGAGCGTAGAAATTTCCGTCGTGCAGGCACATTGAAAAAAAGATCGCGCACCGTGACGGTCGTGCCGCGCGGATGGGCTGCGTCTTTCACGTCGCGCATCTTTCCGCCTTCAATTACGACGCGTGTAGCAGCGTTCGCTGCTTCTGTTTTGGTCGTCAGTTCGACGCGCGCAACGGAAGCTATCGAGGCCAGGGCCTCGCCCCGAAAGCCGAGCGTAGCAATGGCGGCGAGATCTTCCGACTTGCTGATCTTGGAAGTGGCATGCCTTTCAAACGCTAACACTGCATCGTCACGGATCATCCCCTCGCCGTTGTCCGAAACTTTCAGCAGGCGGCGGCCGCCGCTTTCGACATCAAGCGTGATGCTGGTCGCGCCGGCGTCAATCGCATTCTCGACCAGCTCTTTGGCTACTGACGCCGGCCGCTCGACAACTTCGCCGGCGGCGATTTGATTCGACAGATGGTCAGGAAGAACGCGGATTTTGGACATAGTCGAGATGTCAGATATCAGATGTCGGATGTCAGTAAAAACTCATGTCGTACGTATCGAGCGCATCAAACCATTCAACAGCTTTCTAACTTCTATAAGTTGTTCCATCAGTGTTGAATGCAGTTCCCTGTTTAGCATGCCAAGTCGCACAGCAATTTCCAAATGTGTGTCCAGTTCCAGGAGTGAACCGCGCGCGTTACCAAGAAACTGCAAGAATTCACCGGCAAGCCGTCGGCCTTGTCCTTCTGCAATGTTCGCTGGAATTGAAGCGGCGCAACGTCTGATCTGACTCGTCAGGCCGTAAAGTTCGGATTTTGGGAAATCATCTGTAAGTTTATAAACAGCCGTAACCAGATCCATCGATTTTTGCCAAACAATCAAATCCCGATGACTCTTTATTTCCTGTCGTCTGACATCTGACATCTGACATCTCACATCTACAGGTAGACAATCTGATGCTCATTCGATCCAATATTGATCGCGTTGTAGATCCACTCAACCACGTAGCGGCCATGGCGTGCGAGCAGCGAGGTGATGTTGATGTGGCGTTCCTGCAACTCCTTGTGCGGATAAAGTTGATCGAAGGCGCGTTGCAGTTGCCGGTGCGCAGCTTCATCGCGCGTCATCTGCGCCCGGTGAAAGCGCGTGCGCAACCCTTCGAGCTGATAGTTGATTTTGCGCCGGCCGGTTTCCAGCGCGTCCGCTAAGGTCGGATCAATCGTGCGCAGTTGTTCCCGCAATTTGTCGAGCTCGCTGTTAACCGATTCTTCCGTTGTTCCAAATGTTTTCGCCGTCGCTGCGCCCAGATGTTCCTCGACCACGCGTGCCAAAACATTTTCCGCGCCGGCAAATAGATCTGCCAGTCCCAGTCCATAACGCTCGAGCACGCGACCGGTATGCGATTCGATCATCGTCAGACTGGCGCGTGGCAGAATAGGCGTCGCCGGCCTTTCGAGTATTCGGTAAACTTCAGCGCTCTGCGCGAAGTATGCAATCTCAGCAGCGCCGCCGTAATACGCTATGCTTGGTAATAGATAATCCTGGACCACGGCGCGCAACGTCACATTTGGACTGAACAGTTCGGGCTGGGCCAACGCTATGTGCGAAAGTTCGTCCGCGGTGAATGCCTCGTCGCCGCTTTTGGTGGTGTACTCGCCGCCGGAAATGCGCACCAGCGCGTGTCTCGCGCCGCTCGCATCATGCAGAAACAGGGGAAAAGAATTTTCGGATGGCGTTACCTGCGCGTGATAGCCGGCCTCGACCAGCCTTTGGCTGCGCGTTTCAATTGCGGTCGCAATTTCATGCGCATGTGACGCTGCACCGGCATACAGCGGCGCCGCCAATTTTTTCAACCGCACATCGAGCGGATCCAGAAGTATTAATCCATGCCGGCCCAGCAATGCCGTCATCATGCGCGCAAACGCTTCACTATATGAACGGCCGGGACGCCACGAATCGCGCAAAACTGCTTCGAGATCGGGCGTGAATTCGGAAATGGGAAGCAGTTCCAGCAATTGATTCAGAACGGCATTGATCGAGTCATCGATCATCACGCGACCAACCGGCTGGGCTTCCTTATGCAATGCAGGCGAAACCTCCACCTGCGCGAGGCGGCAATCGCGGCCAATAAATTCAGCTTTGGCGACTTCAGGAAAATCGTGATCCTCGGTCGCGATCCAGAACACAGGAACTGTCTTGGTGTTGCGCTGCGTCAAACAACCAGCCAGTTTCACCGCCGACAGCGCTTTGTAAATTGTGTAGAGCGGACCGGTAAACAAACCCGCCTGCTGGCCAGACACGGCCGCAAGACAATCCGCGTCGCGCAGCATTTCAATATTCTTCAGCGTAGCTTCGCCGGCGCCCCACGATGCATTCATGTCCAGCAGCGCGTCACAGAGTTGATGGCGATCGGTCTGATAAGCAGCCAGCACTTCCGGCGCGCGCGACGGGAGTTCGTGATGAAACCTGACAGCTGAAGGATAAAACTCGCGCAGCGCCAGCGGATCTCGCAGGTAATCGAGAAAGAGACGCGTCTGATGAGGAACAGTTTCAAACGACAGACTCTCTACGCGCAGTCCGGATTCTTCAGGCGTGCTGTAACAGGCAGGTTCGGCGGTACTCAAGTTTAGGGTTGCTCCTGACAAAACATTTTACGCGGGCGAAGGCGCTTCGACCAGCAGTGCTCGCTCGGCGGCCTGCAGACAACGTTGAATATCATCCCGCGCTTCGCCCTCAGGCCGTCGCAAAGGCGCGCGCACCTGGCCGCCGGCAAACTCCAGCATATCGAGCGCAGCTTTCAGACCGCCAATGCCGAAACGAGTTGTAACTGCCGCGGCCAGTGGGGTAAGTGCGGCTTGCAAACGCTCGCTGCGTTCATGGTCGCCTGCTTGCACGGCGCGGAAGATCTCCAAACAAAGTTCCGGCGCAACACATCCGACCGCAAGAATTGCGCCGCAAGCTCCCGCGCCCAGGGCTTCGCGCAGGACCGTGCCGTTCCCGGTCAGCACCGCAAAATCATCGCGTACGAGTTTGATTGTTTCCTGTAACGCCGTCATGTCATTCGAGCTGTCCTTTATTCCAATGATGTTCGCATGCTCGCTTAGCGCCGCAGCCGTGGCAGGCTCAATCTTAATTCCGGTCAACGCCGGCATGGAATAAAGAATCAGCGGAACTGGAGACGAGCCGGCGACAACTGTGTAATGGGCGACGAGTGCGTCCTGGGTAATAGCTGGGCGATAGAAATGCGGCGTGATAACCAGCACGGCATCAACCGCCACCGCGCGGGCAAGGCGCTCAATTTCCTGAATCGTGCCGCGCGTGCTCTGCTGGCCCACGCCGGCGATGAACAATAAATCCCCAGACACCTCTTTGCGAACTGTCGCGATCACTTCGAGTTGCTCGTCTTCATTGAGGTTGACGCGCTCGCCGGTTGAACCGAGGACGACGTAGCCGGCAATTCCCGTGTTATTCCATTTCACGACATTGGAACGGAGTCCGGAAAGATCCACGTCACCATCCTGGCGAAATGGAGTCGTGATCGGCAACAGCACACCGCAGAGTTGACCAAGTTTGGAATCCGTTTTCAAAACATGTTTGCCTTGAGCAATGATTTTTACAGTGCGGCATTATACCAGTGGAGCTTTGCACATAACTATTTCTGCAATCGGATGCGACGAATATTAAACGTGTATCGGAACTCTGCCTGCCGTGGGTCGACGAATACAGAACCGGGAGCCGTAGCGACCGGGTCCGCGAAGTGTTGAGTTCAATTTCATTGCAAGCGAGGATTCTCGACCATTCATGAAATGGAGATGTTGTTTATCGCAGATCAGACCCGGTCGCTACCGCTCCCGGTTCTGTATTCGTCGACCCACAATGTTCACTTTGCCGTCAATTGCGCTCCGAACAAAAAAAGAGGTCGCCTTCCGAAAAAGACGACCTCTATCGGTGCCCACCGACGAAAGTCAATGACAACTATTCAACTTGAATTTGGCAATGCTCGTGTGCCAATTAAAGACTCCGTTAGCGGCCTGAAATTCCGTGGTGAACCAGAAAGTGCAGTCGTCCACTGGATCAACTGTCAAGCCGCTGTAATCTCCCCAACGAGACAGATGGTTCGACGAAGTATCCTGTATTCCACCGCCCGCTTTAATCACAGTTTCGGCGCCCATCATGCCGAGCGGATCAGCCGGAGCGCGCGCAGTAAACGCAACGCCGGGTTTCACACCGTTGCCTGAAATGCTGTAACCCAGCGCAACGTTGCCGACCTTGTCCATGGCTATGCTTCCCATCCAGCGATTCGTTGCATCCGGCGCGAATGTTCCTTGCTGAAAAATGGTTGGCTGTCCCGCGTTGGGATCACGAATTTCGTACCAGCGTATGGCCGTCCTTCCGGTCGGTGGTCCAATGTCCACTGAGTGGTTAAGCAACAGTGCTTCACGCGCAGGGAATTTGCGGTAAGCCAGACGAAACATCAGCCGCTCGCCGAGGGAGTCAAGCTGGCGAGATGTACCTGGTTGCGGCACGCAGGTTCCGCCAGTGCCGCTGCATGCCAGGTTGTATTTGGCCACTGGAATTACCGCGTCTGGTTGGCGCGTCGGACCCACGCCCATCGTCGTGTTATTTTTGTTCGCAAAGTCCACATGAAATTTCCAAAGCAATAAAGTGTTTGGCGCTGTACCCAAACCCACGAAATAGTTTGGCCTGCCGACGGGTGCGAATCTGGGGCCATCAGCATCCGACGGCAGAATGCCGAAGAATTGTGACTCTAACTGAATGCACTGTTCTTTTGCCGTGGGATTGCCCAGCAGCATTTTCCTCCGCTCGTAAGCGCAAGCGCGCGCGCCAGACAGACCCTCGAACATGTTGTAGGAAAAATAGTACGCATCACGCCACGCTCCCATGTGCGGATAATCGTTGAAGGCGGGTGATTCATACTCGTAGCGATGATAACGGCCCAGGGCGTCGGAAGTTTCCGACACGGCGATGCACTGTGCGAAGGTGCCGCCGTTGACCGAGAACTGCGAGAGCACCCAGCGATTTGCAACTCGGTCGTAGGAAACGATTGGGTCACCGTCGTTGTTTACTTCGCAGGGCACCGGCGTCCCCGGTCCACCTAAACCCTGCCACAAGAATTTTCCCTTGATGGGGCCAAGCAGGCGATTGCCGGTTGCCTTGTCGAAGATCGCAAACGACGTGTTGACCCATTGCACAAACTGGGTCCTTCCTACTGCTCCCGAGGTGTCGGGAGGCGCGTTTTGAACCTGGAAGTTTGGGAAGCCATTTCCCAAACCTTCCTTGTTTAAGCCAATAGTGGCGGGATGCGCAGATCCCGGCGTCGATTGCAGTGCGCCATCAGGCGAGAGAGCCAGACTAACCGAAACGTTCGGATTAAGTCGTATCGGTTTTTCCGTCGGTGGTCCAAGACTGACGGGCTCCGAGGGAAGATGCATTTGGTCGAGCCGTTGTGCTGTCGTGTCAGCTTTTCGCGGCAGGTGTTCCTCGACTGGGCCGGCTTGAGGCATGGGAAGCGAACTGATTATTGATTGAGCGTGACTGTTGGAATTGTTGACAACGCCTGTCAATAACAAAGTAGCCAGGATTGTAAGGTAACTTATACGCATGGGGTTCTGAGGGTCTCCTCTTTGGAAAGTAGTGAGTGTTTGGGTCGAAAAAGGACCTGAGTTTTTTGCAACGCCTTGTTAACCGGTCAATGACGCCAGCGGGTCGCCCCACTGCGGTCCCGAGAGTGGCCCGCGCAAGTGGTCGCGATCAAATTCGAGCGTGGCAGCCTTGTAGTCGCTTCCTTGTTGGCGAAGCGCGTCAATGTGTTTGTTGAAAAGCAGGTTGACTCGTTCGTGCACCTGCTTCGCATTCAATCCGTCGGCAAAGCCGCGGTCGATTTCGGAGTCACATTCGAAAAAGATGTCGGCTGAATCGAGCAGGAAAGTAAAGTTTTCGTCATATCCGAAATAGGCACGGCAGCCATGGCTGATGAAATCCGGGCCAAGATCGCGCGCCGTTTCGCACGAGATGAAGTGCACGATTTTTCCATAACACTCTTCAGGGCTGTAGTTACCGACACTGAAAATCGTGTCGTAGAAGTCGCCTGTATAAGAGTCGTAACCTCCATGACCGACGCCAGTCATGTAAATCACGTGAGGCTTGCGCGCTTCGGGCGCCACGTAAACGCGTCGCGCCAAAGATTCCTGGGATCGCCTGATAGAAAATCCTTTTTGTTGCAGGTAGGGGTAGACATTCTGCTGGCGATAGTTGAAGCCTGCCTGGGTGATGACTTCGAAAGCAGCATCGATGGCCAGCACTACTAGATCCGTCACAAGCGACACTGCTTGCTGGCGAGGTCGCTTGTGAGGGCGTTTGTTGTTGTTTGCGCCGACGGGTTTCTTACGAGCCATGGCTTGGTTCCTCGAAGATATTTAATGAGGTCCGCGAGTTGAGCGGAGCCGTTTGTTTATTGGAAGTTCATTGCGGTTTTTTCTTCTTTGCTTTCTTTGCGGGCTTCGCTTGTTCCGACTGGATGGCCTTGGTCACCTGGTGATTGATGACTCGCTGTTCAATTTCCATCAAGGCCCGGCCGATTGCCGTCTGTCCCTTCACTTCCGCCATGGCGCGTTTCTGGTCAATTAAGCCGGCGCCGAGCATTGCAATTTGGAACTTCGGCTGTTGAGCAATGCGCTTTGCCACTAGCTCCGCGCGCTGCTTCGCTGACAACTCGGAAAAAGTCATCGTCGGCACGTCAGGGTCGACAACGTCGCGCAACGTTGCCCAGCCCTTTCCGCCAGCGCAATAACTGGCCGGCAATGCCCACTGGCGATCCTGAATGGCGCCGGCCTTCTCCGCTTTCTTTTTCCTCCTCACCCGCTTTGCAGCAGGCGCAGCCGTGCTCAGTTTCTTCTTGACTGTTTTTTTCTTTGCTGATTTTCTTGGTACTGATTTTTTCTTTGTAGCCTTGTATGCCATGTTGAATTCCTTCCCCGTTTAGGCGGCCAAGTGCCCCTGACCCCAAGCTTTGTCTAAGGATGCACCAGGTCATTTATGATCGCACTGGCGATCGCCTTCGCAATTTGGCCACGGACAGCCGTGGCATTCGGTCCAGTGTTCAATAAAACATCTACGGCCGGTACATCGAGAAACTCCACTTCAAGCAAACAGGCGCGGCAATGCCCACCCGAAGTATTGCCAAGGCTCGCGTCATTTAGCACGCCGAATCTTTCTTCTTTGACGCCTCTATCGTGCGTTCCGGCATCAGCACTCTTGATTGTGTTGAGGACGGCACCTTGAATATTTCCCGCAAAGCGTTTGTCATCAGCCAAGTTGACGTTGTCCTGAGCGCGGCGGACGTAAGTCTCGACGCCCCGCGAAACGCCATTGAACGCATTGAGATGAATACTCAGGAACCTGTCGGCATGATTAGTGCGCGCGACATGCGCCCTGTCGGCGAGACTGAGATTTGTGTCGCCTGTTCGCGTCATCACAATGTTGATAGTGTGTCCGCCTGCCGTGGCGGCGCTCTGCAATTCTGTTTTTACGAGGTTCGCCAAAATCAATGTGAGATCCTTTTCTTTAACACCACTGGGACTGACAGCATGATTGCCATCTGACCCGCCAATGTTGCCTGTCCCGCCATGACCGGGATCAATTACCACGGTTCCTGTAGCCATTTTTGTTAACCTCCACCCCCTGCGTATTTATTGCCCCTATTGTTTGGGCTGTCCCGCGCCGCTCGCTGTTTCGATATTTTGAGTGCCCGTTCTTTGTCGCAACAGATTCTTAATGCCGAAGAGAGACTCCAGCGTGTCTTGCCAGAAAGGTGCGCCGACGCTGAGTAGAAGCATCATGATGGCCCATCCAAAGAGGACAAACACGTCGTGCCTACGGCTTGCCCGCCATTCGGTCGTGGTTTGTTCACGCCAAGTAGGCGTGCAGTCTGGGTTGGCATTGACATCAATGGCCTTACTAGCCTTTTCTCCGCAAACTGGTACGCCTTTCTCATTTCTGAGTAACGTTCGTCCAAAAATGCTGTTGAACCAGGATTGAACGTCATCCATGGTGAGCGGAGCGAAGCCGAATTCCTGGTAGGTGCTTAAATAAACATCGATATCTTCCTTCGTCTCCGCTGCGGCTTTCGTTATGTCCACCGGCGTAGGTGATGGAGCAGGAGTAGGCGTCGGTGTCGTTGGGGTTGGAGTGGGGGGCGTTGTCGCTGATCCTGCCAGTGGTGTGGGAGTCGGCTTTGGAGTTGGCGTCGGTGTCGCAGTTGACGAAGGACTGGGGTTTGCCTTTTTCGCCTCATCAAGAACCTTCTGGCCGTTCTGAACAATCAGATTTGTTTGAACTTGATTCTTCGAAAGACTGCTGTACACCCTGAAGAAGTTCGCATTAAGAAGGATGACTACGACAATGCTTATGTATATGGCGACGCTTCTCATGTGCCGCGCGTAGCGCTCATCGAAGCTCTGCATCACCGTGTCATACCAGGTTTCGACTTGCTCCAGCTTTATCCGTAAGGGCGCAACAGCATTGTCGAACTTTTGACTCAAGTTGCCAATAAGCTCAGCGATCTTCGCCAGATCATCTGAAACCGCACGCAGATTCGTCGCCAGAGCAGGATCGCCGGCGCCGACCACCTGGACCTCCTGAGTAATCGCCTTCTGGGCCTCACTGAGAAGTTCCGGAACACCGCTCAGTTTGAGATTTCCCAGTCTGAGCAGATCGCCAAACAGAACCTTGGATTTGACCTTGCCGCCCTCAAGGATGCTCTGCACATCATTGAAAATCGGCGCGAGTACCACGCGCATCTCGGCCACTTTCGCACTTGCCGCTCCGGTCAGTTTGGCACTTGAAAGAAGGGTGCTGATCGCATTCTCGAGGTTTTGAAGCTCGTCGTACATGTCTTGAAATTTCTTCACGTAGTCGGGAACGAAACTCTCCGACTCCAATTTGGCCATTATCTTGAGTAAGTCTTCCTTGGAAAGCGAATCGAGGACCACGTTACCCCACCGGCTCTCTCGGCCAATACTCTTGAACTCCTTGAGTATCCTTTCGGTAAATACTTTGGCTGGCGATTGTGCATCCGCAGGGGCACCGCCTCCACCCACCGGCGGGGCCGGTGTAGTTTGGCTCAGAGCCTGGTCATACAAGTCCTCTAGAGACTCCACAATCTGTCGCGACTTGAGCTTTAGAACCTTCTTCACAAACATCTGTATGGATTGAACCAGCAAACTCAAGACGAGTAGGACTATTACCATGGCGATAATCGTGTTCAAGATACCGAGATTCATCACATTCACCGCCTTCGTAGATTAATCAAGAGATTTTCATGGAAGAAGCATTGTCTGGGTTTCGATCAACTTGGAGCCTGTGTCGATTGCGCTTCTAACCTTTCTCAAGCTAGTGCGGCGAGGCTGCACGTACTAACTCGAACAGCTTATCCGTGTCCATCTTGAGGCCAAAATTTACCCGCCACCCTTTTCGTCTATCCGTTTCAGTTGCGTTTGAATAAGTAACCGAGAACGGAACGCCCATTCCCTTAAAGAGGGGCACTCCCATCAAGAACTGAAGCGATGCCAAGTCGGCTTTTCTTCCAGCGATGCGGCTATTTTCAAACACTCTGTCGTAATGACCGACAAACGAATAAGTAATGCGGCTGAGATCGAGCGTTTCTGTAAACGGGCTGGCGGCATTACCTTCAAAAGAGAGTGCCGCATTGAAAGCGCGCCATCGCTCCTGTTTTAGAGCCGCATTGGGCTGATGATAGAAAGAGAAACCGGCGTTGGCGTTGATCGTACTGAATGGCAAGGGACGAATTACAGGGGTCTCACGCTCGTATAGCACCTTGAATTCTGAAAAGTTTCCCATCACCGGTTCGCGATGGCTTGTGTAGGTAAACGTGCCGATAGGCTTCTTAAAGAATAGATCGATTTTCTCCATGAAGCCTGCTCTAACAGCCTTAAGTCCTTGTTGCGCCGCGAACACATCTGGCAGCAGGACCCGTTCAAACTCAGTGCGGGCGGCGGAACTGACTGTCTGAGTCGCAACATTGGCTTTGAGATAGGTCAGAATGGTGTCGGACACTTCACACACTTTTTGATCGTTCGCCTTTGCGCTGAAGGTCGCAGCATTGATTTGTGCCTTTACCGCGGCCTGTAAGTCCTTATCCGTTTTCAGCACTAAAGCGTTCAAAACCGGATCGGTGTTCATGAATCTCGAGGCTTTGTTCAGCGCAACGAGGTGCCTCTGAATAGCAGGAACTACGTCGTCCCATATTTTCTCAAGCTCCTTTGAGCGAGGATTTCGATCACCTGCAAATCTGAATTTTACCGAGTATTCTCGAAGCTGACTGCGAGTTGCATTGCCAAGTAGCTGATCCTGGTTGGCAATATTAAAACTCGCGGAAACGCCGACCCGGTTAAGCCAACCCGCTGTTTGGTATGGATTATCGTTTCCCTGGTGGTTCAGCATGAACAAAGCCGCGGGAGAAGTGCTGAATGTTAGAACTGAGTCTCTTACGCTCTTCTCAACGGCTCCGTTTTCAAGAGCGAGCCCAAGCAACCACGCAAACCCCGGCTTGTCTATCTTGCTAACTGAGGCTGCGGACGCTGTGGCACCGAGTTGCTTGTCGACGCGAAGCGTTTCCCCAAGGTATTTGTATGGTTCCAGGTCCGGCACTGAGAGGGTTTTCATCGTGATTACTCCGCCGCTCTCTGTCACGGGAACTGTAATTTGCAGCTTCAAGGCGTGCGCAAGGGTATAGAAGACCAGTACGAATCTGTCACTTGTGATCTGTGTCTCATCATTATTGAAAACAATGCTCCCCGCCAGCGTTTTCACTTCCTCGGCTACTATGGGAGAAAGACCCTTGGTGTCGCAGTCTCCTGCGACGGGTGCGACGGCTGGCACCGCTGTGGAAGTTACGGCTGGATTATCTGAAGGCTGTGCCGTCGCATTATTTGGATTATTTGAAGGCTGTGCTGTCGCGTTGTTCGGCCCTACTGAGTCGCCTGGGAGCGACCCTGGCTGTGCCGATGCGCCCGCATTTACATCCGCCCCCGCACCCTCTGAGTGTGTAGAACGGTCCAAACCGAGGGCCGGCTTCAAATTGTCGAGATCTTTTTGAATTCCCGCTCGCTCGTCAACCAGGTTTTGACGCGCGTGGCTTGCCTCTTTGTCATTGACGTCGGCCGCAGATTCAATCGTTGCCAAAATGTCGATCTGCTGGTCGAGCAAAGGAAGGATGCTCGCGTACAGCCTTGCAAGCGTACGGTTGCGTATCGCAAGGTTCGCCGGCGTCATGTTCGATTCGGGCATCGATTTCAGCTGCTCGATCTTTTTTCCCAGCTCGGCGAGCTTCGCGGGACCGCTGGACGATTGGGGCAGTGCAAAAGACGCCAGCGAAAAAATCAACACAATTGCAATCAATAGCCGTAACCGTCCGTTCATGGCTTCACCTACTATCTTCTTAGGTCTCTCGTATTAAGGAGCTATGCCGAAACTTCAAACTGATATGTTTTGCGAAGCATAGGGTCTCCGTTTACGACTATCGCTGTAAACGGACCGGAATTGCCTTGGCCATTTCCATTAATCTGAAGACTGTATTGCGCGCCGGCAGGCGCTCCCTGGAAACCGAATTCAATCGCAAAGAAATGGATTTGTCCTACAGGAAAATTAACGTCGAACTCATATCTTCCGTTGGCAGGTTTGGGTAACGGCGCGGCATCCAGAGCCGCCGCATAAAGATTGCCGAGATTAACGCTCGGCGTAACCTGAATCGTTACGTGTTCGTTCGGCTTAACGTGATAAAGAAATTGGTTGACTCTGTCCATATCTTAGTACCTCCAGGATTTTGCGCGTCTTGTTTTCAATTGAAGGGTCGAAAGTACACTGGCGTGTTCGAATCAACGATCAGCGCAACAAAGAACGTTCGGAAATGATCCGGAAACTTAATGGCTGTCCACCGCGGCACGTGTTTGAATGAGGCGATGGAGAGTGGATAAAACCGACCGTTGTGAAGCACCTATTGAGAACCGAGGACGATGAGAACGGCCGCACGATATTCCAAGCATCCCGCCTTGTCAAGAGTTTTTGCAATAACTCTTGCATCGAGCAAGTACGACCCTGTTCCGGGAAGACACTCCCAAAGAGGCGGTATTCATTAGGAGATAATGCAGGGTTGTCGCGTTAATCCAAAACAATCCAAACTCGCCTGCACGGCCGTCGAGTGACCCGGTTTCTCCACCGAACGAACCAAGTTTGCGCTTGCCTCTAAAATTAATGTCTTGTCGAGTCGAAACATTTCAATCGTTTGCTCGCGCTTGACCCGAGACGCGCCTGCCTCGATCATGTCTCGCAAGCAAATTCAACGGAAAGATTTTCAGCATGGCCAAACATAATTTCATCCAACTAGATGTGTTTACCAACCAACCGTTCGCCGGTAATCCGCTGGCGGTGTTTCCTGAGGCCGAAGGACTTAGCGACGAGCAGATGATGAAGATCGCGCGCGAGATGAATCTCTCGGAGACTGTGTTTGTGCTTAAGCCGGAGCAAACAGCAAACAGTAAACAGCAAGCGGCTGCGGGTAAACAGCAAACAGTAAACGGTGAACCGCAAAGCGCAGACGGCAAGCAGCAAGCGGCAGACAGTGAACAGCAAAGCGCGGAAGACCAAAAGCAAACACCGCAAGCTGACGATCCGCAATCCGAAATCCAAAATCCGAAATTCCCCCTGCGGCGCTTGCGCATCTTCACGCCGGCGCGCGAGATACCTTTCGCAGGTCATCCCATCGTCGGCACCTGGAACGCGCTGGCGCGCGAAGGCATTGTGCCGCTGCCGGAAGGCGGCAACGGTTGGACGCGCATTTATCATGAAGTTGGCATTGGCGTATTGCCAGTCGATATCGAGTTTAAGGACGGCGCGCCGGTCCAGGTTGTGATGACTCAAGGGAAGTTTGAAATTTTAGCTGAGATCGAGGATGGAAATGAGCAAGCAGAGATTGCGCGTGCGTTGCGGCGCGATCGAGATGACCTCGACGAGAATCTTCCGATCCAAGTAATCTCGACCGGCCTGTCGTCATTGGCAGTTCCAATTCGTTTACTGGCCGACTTGGGAACCTGTCGCGTGAACAGCAGCTTACTGGGCGAACTCTACACTCAGTGTGGCGCCACTGGCTGTTATGCCTTCTCACGCGAGACTATTGAGATTGGCGCGGCGCGAGCG
>Ga0137361_10001415_pt1 | contig 14868 bp, 17 predicted proteins | sample Mad1_80_16metaG_FD_104923 | JGI IMG/M metagenome (GOLD analysis project Ga0137361, IMG submission 104923) | Vadose zone soil microbial communities from Angelo Coast Range Reserve, California, USA - Mad1_80_16 metaG | ecosystem: Environmental > Terrestrial > Soil > Vadose zone | place: USA... | reverse complement strand
GATCACGATCGGGCTCCAGATCCTGCTCGTGTTCGTGGGCACGCTGACCCTCGGCATCGGCGGGGTGGGCGTGGCCAACATCATGCTGGTCTCGGTGGACGAGCGGATCCGCGAGATCGGCCTGCGGCGCGCCCTGGGCGCGCGCCGCCGGCACATCCGCGCCCAGTTCCTGGCGGAGGCGCTGCTCTTGACGCTCGTGGGGGGGGCGATCGGGATCGTGGTCGCTTTCCTCGTGGCGGCGGCGGTGGGCAGCCTGCCCCTCCTCGGGCCGCTCTTCCAGGACAACTCCGGCAAGGGGGACCTGCAGCTCGCGATCTCGCCCTTCATGGTTCTCGTCTCGACCCTGATCCTCGTCCTGGTCGGGGTCGCATCGGGCCTGGTGCCCGCCATCCGCGCTTCGCACCTCGACCCGGTGGAGGCGCTGCGTTATGAGTAAGGGCGGGGCCGGTCTCGAAAACTGCGGTCCCCTCCCCCTACGTGGGGCGATACATCGGAATGCAGCGCTGCCTCTTGTGCCACGGCGGCTCCGACGCATTCCGATGTATCGGGAGGGACAGGGTGGGGGGTCGATGAACGAGGGGCCTAGTCCCCTCGTTCCAGATACCGGATCCGCTTGTTGATGTCCGTGTTGACCGAGTGGTACGGGCGGAAGAGGCTGCCCGAGTCGAAGACCAGCTGGCGGAGCGCTTCCATGTCGGCGTGCCCGATCGCGTTGGTGAAGATGGGCAGCAGGTACTCGACCCCCACCCGGGAGGGCCGCATCAGCTCGCTGTCGTAGAAGGACGGGTGCATGAAGCGGGCGTGGATCTGCCCCCAGCGGTCGCGGAAGGCGTTGCCGTCGTAGCTGTCCACGTAGAAGCCCTTGTCGCGGCTCCGCTGCAGGATCGAGAGGGCGTTGTTCTGCCCCTCGAGCAGCATGTCCACCGCCTTGCCCCCGAGCTGGGCCGCGTAGAAGCGGTCGAACAGGATGGGCCGCCCGCCGCGCTGGGTGTGCCCGACCTTACGGGTGAAGATGGCGGCCTTGGCGGACTCGGCACGGCGGAAGTTCTGGAAGTAGGCGTCGCCGAAGTGCTGGATGAGCAGGCTGCGCAGGGCCTCGGAGGCGCCCGTGAGCACGACGTTGCCCGCGGGATCCTGGGAGATGTGCTGGGCCGCCAGCTCGACCCCCTGCTCGTTCGTGATCCCCTCCCCGCACACGATGACCACGTTCTTCTGCAGCTCGTACAGCTCGCGCACCCGCTCCACGAGCACCCCCACGTTCACCGGGATCTCGGGGACCAGGATGATGTCGGGCTGGCCGTAGGCGGTGCCGAGGGCGATGTAGCCGGAGTGCCGGCCCATCACCTCCACGATCGCGATCCGGCGGTGGCTCTCCGCGGTGGTGCGCACGCGCTGCACGCCCTCCACGGACACGTACACCGAGGTGGCGTAGCCGGGGGTGGCGTAGTTGATCATCTGCTCGATGTCGAAGGTCGTGCGCGACTTGTTGCGCCGGTACACGTAGCCCGGGGGGGAGGGGCTGGGGACCCGCTCCCACTCGTCGGGCTCGTTCCGGTGGTTCAGTCCCAGGTCGTTGTCGATCGTCTTCGGCGCCAGCACGGTGGGGAAGAGCTCCGCGAAGGGCTGGAGGCCGTTCAAGGTGCCGTCCCCCCCCACGCAGATGAGCCCCTCGATCTTGAGGAGCGCCATCCGCTCCGCGATCTGGAGCATCGTCTCCTTGTCGTCCGGGTCCACGTAGGCGCGCGAGGCGCCGATGATGGTGCCCCCGCGCGTTGCGTCGAGCTCGGGGATCTCGGTGAAAAGGGGATTCAGGTGGACGTGGGGGACCTGGGAGTTGAGGAGGGCGGTGAAGCCCTTGATGAAGCCGTAGACTTCGACCCGCCGCCGGTTGGCGCGGGCCACCGCCCCCTGGATGGTGGCGTTGAGGGCCGGAGTATCGCCCCCGGCAGTGAGGATTCCGATCCGTCTCATGGCTTCATTGTACGTCCTCGGGTCGCCGGCGGCTCGGCCGCTAGCGCACCCTGCCCGGGGCCAGCCAGCGAAGCGTGAGGGCGAGGGTGGCGACGGAGACGGCCACCCAGGCCAGTCCCCAGAGGAAGGCGGGAAACGGAGTGATGAGGGCCAGGGCGCTGGCGTCGCTCCCCGCCGACTCGCGGAAGAGCACGTCGGAAGCGACGTCCCACACGGCGTAGAGGCAGCTCACCACACCGATCGCGGCCAGCAGGACCTCCGACACGCGGGCGGAAAGCTTCGAGGCGACGTAGAGGAGGGCGGTGCCGGTGGCGAGGCCGTACACGATCCCGAAGATGGTGCGCACGTAGATGACGGTCACCACGAGGGTGAAGGCGCCCATGAGAGACACCAGCCCGCGGGCGCGGCCACGGCGCGCCCCCAGCCGCAGGAGCAGGACCCCCCAGAAGAGGCTCCCCAGGTAGCCGGCGTTCAGGATCAGGAAGCGATTCCCTCCGTCGGTCACGCACACCCCGCCTTCGTCGAACGTGAGGCCGATGGCCAGGATGCGACCGCCCGTCAGGAGGGCGGCGATGCCGTGGGAGATCTCGTGCAGGAAGACCACGAACACGCGGAACGGGTAGACGACGAAGGTGTTCCAGAGGGCGAGGGCGGCGAGCGCCACCACGAGGGGCAGGGCCAGCCGGCGGATCGGCATGGGGCCTATTGCTCCGGGTACTGCCCGTGCTCCTTCAGCCACTTCGTGAGGTCGCGCATGCGGCCCCGGTAGGTGGCGGGGGACTCGAAGGGCAGAGGGCCCGCGGCCTTGGCGGCGGCCGTCACCTCGGCCGCCTCGCTCGGGAACCCGTTGTCGCCGTAACGGCCCACGGTTTCCTCGGCAAGGCGCGCGGACAGCACGAGCACGGAATAGTTCCGGCCGTTCAGGAACAGGTAGCCGATTGTACGGCCGTAGGGGTCGAGGGTCTTGGCCCTGAGCAGCTCGACCTTCGTCGCCAGGGCCAGAGCGCCCATGGCGAACGCGCGTGCCTCGGGGCCGAAGGGCTGGGCATAGGGCAGGTTGTGCTCGAGGTGGCGCGTCTCCGGGGTGTCGATTCCCAGGATGCGCACCGTCTCCAGGTCGGCCTTGCTCCAGCGGATGAGGAGCGAGTCGCCGTCGTCGATCTCGATCGCGGCCGGGTCCACCGGCACCCTCGTCCCGTTGGGGCGGGGCTGCGGCTTCGGCTCGGGGGCCTGGGCGCCGGACGCCGCCGTCAGGGCGAGGGCGGCCATCAAGGTCATGAGGTTTTTCATGGCGCGGGGATGGTCTCACGAAAGGTAGCGTCGGAAGAGGGAGTCTGACGGGATCCTACCGATTATATTATATCCGTGTTATGATCCCCATCGCCTGAAATTGGGGAAGAATTCAGGCAGAATCGTTTCAGGAATGGTCGAGAAACGACCTGCGCGCATCTGGTGGCGCAAGCACCGGGGCGCGGAAAACAGGCTGATGGCCCTGGCCCTCGTCACCGAAACCTCCCTCGGTCAGTTCGACCTGTTCGTCTACCAGCCCGGGCCGATGGGCACCCAGCGACTGGCCGAGGAGACGATCGAGGGCTCGCCCGAGGGCGCTCAATGCCGCGCCGACGCGCTCGTCCGAGAGCTGCTCCACCACGAGTGCGTCGACTGCGCGGGCTGGGTCTGACGGCAGGAAAAAGGGGCGCCGGGCCTTGCGGCCCGAGCGCCCCGTTCGGAAGCGAAGCCGCGGTCGACTACTTCTGCGCGGGAGCCGCCTTGGTCGCGGCCTTGGTCGCCGCCTTCGTCGCCGGCTTGATCTCGGTGACCGCCTGGTGCTCGCCCTTCTCGTTGTCGCGGCAGGTCACGGTGACCTTCTCGCCTGCCTTGATGTACTTCAGATGGGTCAGGGCCTTGCCCTCGACGGGGGCGGTGGTGTTCTCGTTCTCGCCCTTGAGGGTGATGGTGTGCTTGACGGAGTCGATCGAGACCACCTCGGTCGTCACGTCATGGGTCTTCACGGCGGAGGCCTTGGTGGCCGCCTTGGCGGGGGCGGGCTTCGCGGGAGCGGTCGGCTTCGCGGGCTCCTGAGCCAGGGCCACGCCCGCGACGAAGATCATGGAAAGCAGCAAAGCGAACTTCTTCATTTCGTGTTTTTCTCCTTGAATGACGAACCGGGTCTTTCGGGACCCGAGGACGTGAGGAGCAAGGCGGGTGCCAGCCAGGGATGGGGAGCGCCCCCGTGTCTTTCCAGGTTCAAGGCGGCCTGCTTACAAGAGCTTAGCGGTCAGGGACGCAATTTCACCGAGTCGTGGTCTCTGCACCTTTTCGTGCGGCCCCTGCCCCATTCGGTTCACCTCTGGAAGGCGTAGGAGAGCTTGAGGAAGAACTGGCGGTCGACCAGGGCCAGGCGCTCTCCGGCATCGTCGAGGTCCCGGTTGTCGCCGTAGCCCACGAAGAGCACCGTCTGCCAGTTGAGCTTGTAGGCGAAGAGGGCCGAGCCGCCGAAGGATCCGCTCTTGCGCGCCACCACGGAGGAGTACAGGCTCGGGTCGCGCCGCGTGGCCACGTACTGCCCGATGACGCGCAGGAACGCGCGGGAGGTGAAAGTGTAGGTGGCGCGCAGCCGGTCCACACTGGCCGTGAAGAGCCGGGCCCGACCCCCGGCGGGGGCGTCGACGTTCAGCCATCGCCGCGCTTCGTTGAAGCCGAGCTCCAGGTGGTCGGTGGGACGGAGCGTGGCGCTGAGGTTCACGTTGGCCCCCCGGCCGACGCGGGAGCTCTCGAAGTCGATCTCCTGCCCCACGAAGCCGTCGAGGCTGATCCGGTTCACCACCCGCGACGGGCTCGCCTGGACGATGTACAGGAGCTGCTGCCGGGGCAGCGTGACCTCCCCCGACCGCACGCGGTCGAAGGCGTACCAGACGCGAAGGAAAGAGCTCCAGCGGCCGTCCATGCCCGTCCCGAAGGAGAACTGGCGGTTCAACAGGGAGCCGTCGCGCTCCGTGGAGCGGTCGGCGATGAGGAACGTCCGCAGCCGGCGGAGGAAGCCCGTGGGCCGGAACGTGTAGCCGGTCTCGGCGTAGGTGTCCCGGTAGCCCACCTGGGGCACGAAGCCGTCGTCCGCCCGGAAGTCGCTCCCGAAGTCCCGGTACTGGGTGAACCAGTCGATGGTCTTCGTGCTGTGGGACCACCAGGCCACCGCCCCGTGGTCGGCGAGCCGCCGCCCGTCCCACTCCGCGGCCAGCTCCGGCCGGACCGGCGTGCGGCTGTCGCTGAAGAGGACCTGGCCGGTGACCGTGTCCTTGTCCGTGGGCCGCCACTGGAGATCGGGGCCGAAGACACGGTTGAACCCTCCGCCCCGGATCTCGCGGTCGGTGGCGAGCAGGCTCACGAAGGAGCGGCCCACGTCCCGCCGCACCCGCCCCACGGCCACGAAGGAGCGGAACTCCTGGTCGGCGACGCTCGAGCCGTTGGGGCCGGGGAGAATGACGCTTCCCCCCCCGTCGTCCTCGGCGAAGAGGGCGGTGTAGGCGGTGCGGCCGAACTTTCCCGTGCCCCTCACTCCCCAGCGGGGCGCGGTGACGGTGCGGGTGTAGACGGCCTGGATGGGAGTGGACAAAAGCTCGATCCCCTCCAGGAAGAACGGCCGCTTCTCGGGGAAGAAGAGGGCGAAGCGCTCGTTCGCGCCGATCTGGGCCACGTCGGACTCGATCTGCGAGAAGTCGGGGTTCAGGGTGGCGTCGAGGGCGGTGCTGGCGTTGGGCGTCCACTTCACGTCGAGGCCGACGTCGCCCCGCACCGGCCCGTTGGTGAAGGGAGTGTCCGGACCACCCTCCGCTTTCCCGGTCTCCCGTCCGTTGGCGTAGGGCGCGAGCACGAGGTGGCCGCCAGAGGGCAGCCCCTCGAGACCGGTGAGGCTCGTCCCCCGGCAGATGAAGCAGTTGCCCCCCCGGGGCAGCCGCACGTTGAAGAACTGGTAACGGTAGTCCCGGGGATAGTTCCGGTAGAGCATGATCCGCCAGGTGCGGGGATTGCCCTTGGGGTAGCGCAGCGAGGAGAAGGGGATCCGCATCTCCAGCACCCAGCCGTTCTGGTTGATGCGGGCGGAGGCGTCCCAGTAGAAATCGGGGGAGGAGTCCTCGCCCATGGAGTCGTCCGAGACCGCGTCGTACTGGATGCCCCGGGGGTTGGCGAGGAGGAGGAGGCCGGTCTTGCCGTCGTTGCGGGTGTCGAGGATCACCCCGCCGTAGTCCGTGGAGCCGGGGACGTTGTCGCGGTCGCCCAGGGGAGCGCGGATCTTGCCCGGGTCCGGGTCCTCGAACTCGAAGGCGGCGTAGAAGAACTTGTCGTCGTACGCGAGGTAGCCGGTGTTCTTCACCTTGGGCGGCGTGTTGTCGCCCGGGTTGACTTCGTACCAGGTGTCGATCCGGACCGCGCCCTTCCAGCCCTCGTCGGACAGGTCGCCGTCGACGGTGATGGGCCCCGCCGCGCGGTGGATGCCGATGGGCGCGGGATCCGGGTCCGGCTCGGCGCCCAAAGCGGCGGCCGCGAGGACGAGGGCGCCTACAATGTTCAACAGCTTGAACCACGACGGACGCATCTGCGCATACGACGTCCATTGTCATCGATTGGTTGCCAAGTCTCCGCGCGATTGACGGGGATGGCGAGGAAGCGTACGGTCCACGAAATGAGCGGCCGGTTCCTGGAGCCGCGCAGCGGCGGCCACCTCGAGTCGGGAGAGGCCGTGCTGGCCGCCCGCGGGATGCCGCGCGACCTTCTCCGGCAGGCCTCCCATCGCCTGGAGCTGGCCAGCCTGGTGATGGCCGCGGTCTATGCGTTCACCCTGATCCTGAACAACTCCCTGCGCGCCGCCGGCTGGGAGCTGCGCCCCCATGCCCTGCTCCACAACGTGGTCGGGGCGACGATCATCGCGGTGTCGATGATCGTCGCCTGGCTGTCGCGCCGGGGGAGGCTGGAGCCCACGCGCCTCCTCGACCTCGGGCTGATCTACGAGGTGGCGGTGGCGTTCGGGATCGCCCTCCAGGACAACCTGGCCCCGCTGTCCTCCGACCGTCCCTTGGACAGCGTCTCCTGGCTGTGCCTCTGGATCGTCATCTTCCCCGTGCTCGTGCCCGCGCAGCCCGCCAAGGCCGTGGTCGCCAGCCTGGCCGCGGCCTCCACCTGGCCGCTCGCCTTCTACATCGGCCTCTCCCTCGGGGTGCCCTCGCCCGCCCCGCGCATCGTCGCGGTGAGCTTCCTCAAGAACTACACGGCGGCCATCCTGGCCCTGGTTCCCACCCTGGTCATTCGCCGGTTGGGCGCCGACGTGCAGAAGGCGCGCGAGATGGGGAGCTACGAGCTCGTGGAGCCCCTCGGCCGCGGGGGCATGGGAGAGGTCTGGAGGGCCCGGCACAAGCTGCTCGCCCGCCCCGCGGCCATCAAGCTCATACGGGCGGAGGCGCTCGGTCTGCAGAAGGGCCAGCTCGCGGAGCGCATGGTGCGCCGCTTCGAGCGGGAGGCCCAGGCGACCGCCGCCCTGAACTCGCCTCACAGCGTCGAGCTGTACGACTTCGGCGTCACCGGCGACGGCACGTTCTATTACGTGATGGAGATCCTGCACGGGCTCGACCTGGAGACCCTGGTCCGGCGCTTCGGCGCCGTGCCCGCCGACCGCGTCGTCCATCTCCTGCTCCAGGCGTGCGACTCCCTGGCCGACGCCCACCACGCGGGGCTCATTCATCGCGGACATCAAGCCCGCGAACATCTACGCCTGCACGAAGGGCCTCAAGCACGATTTCATCAAGGTGCTGGACTTCGGCCTCGTCACGTCGAGGTGGGCGGGGGAGGACGAGGGCGACCTCGCCCGCCTCACCCTGGAAGGGACGGTGACGGGCACGCCCGCCTACATGGCCCCGGAGCTCGCGCTGGGCAACCATCATCTCGATGGCCGGGCCGATCTCTACGCCCTCGGTTGCGTCGGCTACTGGCTGCTCACCGGGCACCGCGTCTTCGAGGAGGGCTCCCCGATGCAGATCGCCGTCCAGCACATCCACTCGGCTCCCGTCCCTCCGTCGCGCCGGACCGAGCTTGCCATCCCCGATGCCCTCGAGGGTGCCATCCTGGCTTGCCTGGAGAAGGCACCCGAGGGGCGACCGGCCGACGCCGAGGATCTCGCGCGGAGGCTGTCCGACTGCAAGCTCGAGACGTGGAACGAGCAGCGCGCTCGGGACTGGTGGGAAGCGCACGTTCCGCAGCACGGCCAGCCCGAATCCGATTCCGAGACGTTGACGCGTGTCAAGTGACGGGTTGACCGCCTGCGCCCTCGTCCTGTGGGTCGCCGGCTCGCCTCCCGCCGCGGCCGCCGCGCCTCGTGCGGTCGGACGCCAGGAGATCCTGCAGGCCATGCGGGAGAGCCAGGGCTACGACCCCACCGCGACCACGAACGGTGCGCGCTTCCAGTCCGAAGTGCTGCGTCGGCTGGCGCGTCGAGCCCGGACGCGCGACCCGGCGCAGTCGCCGCTCTTCATCGATCACCGGGAATGGTTCGGGGCGTACCTGGAAAAGACGGCACTCAGCCCCGAGAGCGCGCCGCTCTTCGTGCGCCTGGCCTACGACCACGCCCAGGACATGAAGGTGGACTATCGCCGGGATCATGTCCTCGAGGCGGTGGAGCCGGGGCCTCCGCCGGAGCTCGCCCTCAACGTGTGCATCTGGTGGCCGGAGGCTTCGGATCGGCCCCGGAAGTACTCCTACGAGGACCTGCTCTCGAGCCCGCGGCTCAAGGTCACGAACGAGCGCCTTCTCAGCTACCGCCTCCTGGATTTCGGAGACATGACCGTGTTTGGCGACATCCAGGGCCTGCGGGGGCGACCCACCTCGGGCATCCTCGGCCTGCTGTTTCAGCTCATCGGCGAGGGGCGCGTGGTGGAGAACCGAATGGCGGTGTCCGAGGACGGCCTGCAGGTCGCCCGGGCTCGGGCGCGGAAGGCCTTCTTCGAGGTGGTCTCGACGGTGACCGTGTATCCCGACGGCCGTACGGAGAAGGACCTCCCTCCCGGGCGGCCCGACCTGGCGGAGCTGGAGGCGCGGCTGAAGCGGCCGTTGAAGCTCGTTCACCCGCCCCTCGAGTGCTGGACCAAGCCGTGAACCAGGAAGGCGGGCAGGGGCCCGGAGAAGGTGAGGGCCGGCGGGCCTCGCCGCCGGCCCCCTCCACCGACTCTACGGCTCGTCGTCCGGATGCGGGGCCACCTCGAGCTTGCCGAAGAGCCCGTGCTGTTCCTCGAGAGGCCCGGCGGTGAAGAACAAGGTGTTCTTCGGGCCGGCCGCGGCGCCGTTGCCGAAGGCCAGGGCCCACAGCCCGTCGATCTCGATCGGCCGGCCCTCGGCTCCGTGGAGCGGGCCGCTCTTCTCGAGCTCGCCCTGCCCGTGCGGGCTTTCGGGGTCGAAGGCGTGGATCCGGCCGTTCCCGAAGTTGCCGACCAGCAGTTGGCCGCTGAACTTCCCGAAGTCGGCGGGTGCTATGGCCAGCCCCCAGGGCGAGTCGAGCTGGCCCTTCGAGGCCACCCGCCGGATCATCACGCCCGCGGTGTCGAAGGCGTTCACGAAGCCGTGGCCCTGGCCGGGCACGTCGTCGTGCTTGTCCTCGTCCTGGAGGGCGTAGGTCACGTAGATCGTCCCCCCCAGGTTCTGGACGCCGAACGGAGCGTAGCCATCGGGGAGGTCGGGATCGGTGAACCCGCCGGGCATGGGGTTGAAGCCGGAGTCGAAGACCTCCACGGTTCCGGCGTGAAAGTTCGTCGCGTAGATGCGGACGCCCGTGGATGTCTGGGCGATGGCCAGCCCCTTGTACACGGCGCCCTCGGCGGAGGGGACCGCGACCTGGGCGACGGTGGGGGAGACGGCAGGATTCCAGCCGGAGATCGTACCGTCTTCACTGGAGAAGATGAACCGGGCCGGTCCGCTGAGCGCACCGCTCTTGACCACGAAGCCGGGGCCGCCGTTGAAGACGATGCCGGTCGGGGCGCCGGGAACGGTGACCGTCAGTCCGAGCTTGGCTCCCGTGTTGCCGTTGTAGAGCGTCGAGCGGCCGGTCCCGTTGTCCGCGACCCACCAGGGTGAGGTCGCGCTGGCGGTGAGGCCCCACGCGTTGACCAGGGACGAGTCCGCGAGGTCGGCCGGCACGGCGCCGTCCGAGACCAGGTTGTGCTGGGAATAGAACTGGGCGGCGACGGGCTGCGCGGCCACGATCAAGGCCGCCGACAGTCCTACGGCCGCGAGCAAGAACGCCTTGCGCATGGCGTCCACCTCCTTCGCCATTCGGTCGCTGCGGCGCGCCTCGCTGGTCTGGAACGCACGGTCGGGAGGGATTCCTCCGCCTCGACCGTCAGCCCTGCTCAGAGCCCTGCGGGTGGATGGAACGAAGCCGCTGGCAGCTTTCCCATGGCGACCTCCCGATGCTGGTTCCGGGAGAACGGGAAGTCAAGGGGCGGGCGTGGGGGTGGGCGGCGCCCTCTCGCACCGCACCCTCGTCGGGCTGGTTGGCCAGCGACAGCAGCATCCAAAGCAGGACCGCCAGCGCGACCAGGGTCAGTATGATCCAGAGCCAAGGCGTATGCGGTCCTCGCGGAACCTCGTGGGGCTGCAGGGGATCGAGTGGGTCCCGGGTCCTCATGGGACAGGGAGTCTATCCCGACTCGGTTCGAGCGCCCTCGCCTTGGCCGTACTGTGATCCAGCGCACAATCCTCACCGGGTATCCCGTGCGACAAAACATCGACGGCCTCCCTCCGGAGGATGCATGCGTGCCGAAAACCGTGCTCGTAATCGACGATGAGGACCTGATCCGCGACCTGATGAAGGACTCCCTGGAGACCCTGGGAATCCAGGTCCTCCTGGCGGAGGATCTCGCCGGCGGGATCCGCGTCCTGCGCGCAGACAAGAAAGAAGTGGACCTCGTGCTTCTCGACGGCACGCCCGGCGGTGATCGTCGACAAGCCTTCCTCGACCTGCAGGCCGAGCGGCCGGGCCTGCCGGTGGTCGTGATGTCGGGCGAGCCGTGGGAGAGCCTCGAGCGGCACTTCCACGGCCTGCCGGTGGCCGGCTACCTGGGGAAGCCCTTCAACGTGGGAAGGATCCTCGACGTCCTGGAGGCCGTAGCCCGCCGATAGGCGCGCCCTCTCCATTCCAAACGCGTTGCCGGCCTGGGACGGTCGCCTTACACTCAAGGCCGAGCTCATCCATGCCTGTGTCCTGGCACATCTCCGAGGGTGTCATTCGCCTGGAGAGCACGGGGTCGGTCACGTTCGCGGAGTGGAAGGCCGCGTTGGACGCGGCCCTGGCCAGCGCCGACTACCGGCCCGGCATGGGCGTTTTGCACGACCAGCGACGGCTCCGGGATGCCCCGTCCACCGAGGAGGGCAAGGCGCGAGCCGCCTACGTCGTAGCGCTGCGGATCCGCCGATGGGCCGTACTGGTCGGGAGTGACGTCCAATACGGCATGGCTCGGCTCGGCGATGCGCATGCGTCCGGGACCTCTACCGAGATCCAGGCTTTCCGGGACCCGGGCGAGGCCGAGGCCTGGGCGCGGCAGGAATGACCGGCCGCACGCTTCGCCGCAGCCTCGCCGCGAGGTCCCCGCGCTCGCCCACCTCGATCCCGTCGAGCTCGAGCCACGACTGCATGTCCCGGAGCTCGTCCGCCAGGCCCGGGACCACGCGGCGCGCGTCCTGCCCCGGCTCCAGGAACGCGCTCCGCACCATCAGGACCTTGCGGCCGCGGTCGGCCTTGAGGTCGCAGCGGGCGACGAGCGTGTTGCCGAGCAGGAACGGGCACACGTAGTAGCCGTAGACTCGCCTGCGCTCCGGCACGTACATCTCGATCGTGTACCTCATCCCGAACATGCGCTCCATGCGGCCGCGGTCCCAGACGAGCGAGTCGAACGGAGTCACGAGGCCGCGGGAGTCGAACGTCCTGGGGACGCGCGCGTCCGGATGCGCGTAAGCGTGATCCTTCCAGCCTTCGACCCGCGCCGGCACCAGTCGTCCCTCCTCCACGAGCTCGGACACGAGCCGCCGGGCGATCGGCCTGGCGCGCCGGCGGTCGAGACCCTGGGGACGCTCCCACCACGGTCCGGGTGGCAATCGATCGCGCCACCCGTCGACGTGGAAGTAGCCGGCGAAGTCGTCGAGGGTCCCGACACCGAGAGCCTTGGCGCCGAGGCAGAGGAGCTGCTTCATCGCCTCCTCGGGCGGCGGCGCCGGCGCGTCGAGCGCGGCCCGGGGAATGACGCGCTCGGCGAGGTCGTAGAGCCGCTCGAAGCCGCGGCGTCCGGCGATGGCGAGGAGGCCGGAGTCGTACAGGTGCTCGAGGGTCGCCTTGCCGGGGCCCCAGCCCCACCAGTTTCCCGAGCGCTTGCCGGGATTGGACAGCTCGGCGGCGGCGATGGGTCCGCGCTCCGCGACCTCGGCGTAGGCCTTGGCCATATAGGAGCCGCGCGCGGAGCGCATGTACCCCTGCGTCCGCTCGGTGTGCTTGTGCATGCGATACCGCAGGAGGGGATACAGGGAGATCGGCAGCAGGCAGGCGGCGTGTCCCCAGTACTCGAAGAGCTCGCGCTTGCGATAGGCCAGCGAGTCGAGCGCGTCCATCCGATAGGGGCCGAGGCGCGCGAACGCCGGGACGTAGTGGGCGCGGGCGAGCACGTTCACCGAGTCGATCTGGAACGCATGCAGCCGCGCGGCCAGCTCGCGGAGGTGCCCCAGGGAGGCGGTCGCCGGTCTGGGACCGAATCCCTGAGAAGCTACCGCGAGGCGGGGCGCGCCTCCGGCAGCGAGAGCTCAATTCCGCGGCTTGAGGCTGCTCGCGAATCCGACGATCGTGATGGCAAAGAGGAGGCCGATGGCGAGGGTGAGGGGCCGCTGCTCGATCGGGCCGTGGCCGGGGCGCTCGAGGTCTTCGAGGTGCGCGAAGAACGCCATGTAGAACATCGCGCAGGTGAAGCCCCACGCCCCGGCCAGGAGAGGCACACCGCTGGGCTGTCCCGATCGTTCCGCTTGCCATCCCCAGAGCAGGAGCGCCACCGATATGTAGTCGACCACCCAGAAGGGCCAGAAACCCCAGTCGCCCCAGTTCCTGACGACCTCGGCAACCGCGAGAAACAGGGCGAAGGGAAGCGCCATCCGGAAGCCAAGATGACCACTCATCTCCGCTGACCTCACAAGTGCCGTCATTGTTTCTTGGGCTTCGAGCCTGGTCCCGACTATTCGTCGTAGATCCGGAAGGCGACCGGAGCGTTCACCCGCACGAGGTGGCCCCTTCTGGTACCCGGAGAGAACTTCCACTGGAGAACGCAACGCCGGGCCGCCGAGTCGAGCTTGGGAATGGACTTGATGATGCGGGCATGCACGACCCGGCCGGTGCCGTCGATCAGGACGTCGAACTCGACGATCCCCTGGATGTTCTTGAGGAAGGCGTCCTGCGGGTACTCCGGCCGGGCGTTCTGGATCATCCGGGGCATCTGATCCGTGCAGCCGAGGCAAGGCGCGAGATCGCCGCGCAGGTTCTGGACGACGCGCCTGACCGCGTCGACCATCTCCTGGCTCTTCAGCCCGGCTTTCCGCCCTTCCTCGAGCGCTTCTTCTTGCGAATGACCGGCCCGAGCTTGCAGGACCGCCCACACCGCGCCGGCACCGTCCGAAGTGGAGCCGTGCACGAGAAGGGGTCCAGCCGCGCGGTCAAGGATGAACTGACCCACGGCGATGGCGTCGTGCTCGTGGAAGCCCTCGGTCATGACGGGTATCCACACGTAGCGCAGGCCCTTTGCTTCGACGATCGTCCTCTCGTCGGCCAACCCGCCTTGCAGGGACAGATCGATGACGGTCCGGAAGCCCTGCCGCTTGAGCCGGCCCAACGCTTCCGCGGTGGGCTGGCCCGCCACCGCCAGACCCGGACGCAGGACCTGATAGTCCGGTATCGCCGCCGGGTCCATGGTCGCAGGAATCCCGGGCGCGCCGATCAGAAGAGCGAAGAGCATCAACACTCTCGTCCTCCCGCCGTGAGGCTCATCTATCGTAACAGGGCCAGAACGCAGGCCAGGAGGCCGAGGCCAACCCCGGCCGCGGCGAGGATCACGGCCAGGCGAGCTCTATCCGCGGTCGCGTGCGCAACCTCGGCAATGGCGTTGAGTTGCTCGGTCAGCTCCTTCACCAACGCCACGTATGCTTGCTGGTCGTTCGCCAACTCTGCAACGCGGTCGCGGAGGGCCCGCACGTCATTGGGGGCAGTAATCTCCGCAGACCTGCGTCGCGAAATGGCCAGCTGCTCGGCCGCCGCCGTCATCAGGTGCGGCGCTTGCTTGAGGATCAACTGCCACGGGAACATAGAGCGACGATTCAGTTCAACTCTAGTTGTAACACCGAGCGGCCCCTCATTCCTGGCGCCGTCTCAGCCGTTCGCGTAGTAGCTCCATCGCCTTGGTTCGGTTTGCCAACTGGCTTCCCTGGTCATTGCAGGACACCGCGATGCCGGTGGGGAAGTGGGTGATGCGGACCGCAGAGTAGGCCGTGTCCACGCTCTGGCCAGCCCCCGACGAGCAGAAGGTGTCGATCCGGAGATCTCTGGGGTTGATGGTGACGTCGTCCTCGTCCTCGTCCATCGCCTTTCCTGGCAGTTTCTCACGTTTGGCGTGAGGCCCGGCGAAGCCGGAGTAAAATGACCTCGAGGCCATGCGGACTGTGAGTCTGGACGAAGATCTGGCCGCGCTGATCGAGGGGGAGAAGCCTCTCGACGAGGCCGCGCGCGAGGCGCTCGTGATCGATCTTTTTCGTCGCCGGAAGATCTCGACCGGCAAGGCCTGCGAGCTGCTCCGCCTCGATCGGATGGACTTCATCCGCCGCGCGAACGAGCAT
>Ga0137361_10001413_pt1 | contig 14875 bp, 10 predicted proteins | sample Mad1_80_16metaG_FD_104923 | JGI IMG/M metagenome (GOLD analysis project Ga0137361, IMG submission 104923) | Vadose zone soil microbial communities from Angelo Coast Range Reserve, California, USA - Mad1_80_16 metaG | ecosystem: Environmental > Terrestrial > Soil > Vadose zone | place: USA... | reverse complement strand
GTTCGACGGCGGCCTGCGCCGGGCGCAGGTCACCCAAGCGCGAGCCGAGTTCGACTTCTCCGCTGCGAACTACCGAAGCATCGTCGTCAGCGCGTTCCAGCAGGTCGAGGACAGTCTCGCCACCCTCAATCACTACCATGACGCCGCTGTGGACGAGAAGGCCGCGGTCGACGCCGCGCAGCGTACGCTGGATTTCTCCATGGCTCTCTACAAGCAGGGGGCGACCGACTATCTCACCGTCGTCACCTCGCAGACCACCCTCCTTCAGACGCAGCTACAGGCGCTCAATCTCGATACCCTGCAGCTGAGCGCCAGCGTCAACCTCATCCGTGCGCTCGGCGGCGGTTGGGAGGATTCCGCGGCGATGGCCGCCAAAGCATATGAGGCTGCCGCACATGGCACCTGACGCAAAGGGTGGGCAACGGCGGGCCCAGCCCGAAATCACGACACGAAACGTTTCGGCGTCAGACTCTGGTTCCGACACGTCGTCGAACGTAACCAGTCCCGCAGCATGCGGCGCGTTGCGTGATGCCAGGGCTGTCATCGGGCATGACGTTTACGCGTCGCTTGCTGCCGGGATCGCGCCGGAGCGATCCGATTGGCACAAGAATCTCGAATGAGAAAGGATGGTTGCAACACGGTCGTGTTGGCAGTCGTTCGTTTCGCAACGGTCTTCTTGGCGATTCGATCCAATAGTTTCTCGACCGCATGTGTTCCCATCGCTTCGATGGGCTGCGAAACGGTCGTCAGTTGCGGCCGAATCGCGGAACTCCACGGAAAATCATCGATGCCCGCGAGAGAAACCTGTTCGGGACACCGAAAACCCATGTCCAATATCGCCTCGATGGCACCAAGCATCATCAGATTGTTCGCAGCGAAGATCGCGCTCGGAGGTTCGGGCATGCTCAATAGGCGCTGAGTGGCTTCATAAGCTGTTTCAATGCGCGAATCCGCAACCACTTCGAGATCGGGATGCCGATCGAGTTTCGCGGCTTGCAAACTGTCCCGATAGCCTTGCACGCGCTGGTCTGTAGTCGACAAGTGCTCGCGCCCGATCACAATGGCGATGCGCTCATGATTCAATCGTACTAAGTAATCGGTGACCGTGCGCGCGGCCGCGAGATTGTCGACGATAACGGCGTCATACGATTCCCCGGGCAGCTGCCGGTCCACCAGGACCAGCGGCACCCGGGCAATTGCCGACAGCGCCGACAGGTAGGGAGCTGTGTAGCCGGCAGGCGCGAGCAAAATGCCCGCAACGCGTTGCTCCAACAGCAGTTTGAGCAGACTGATCTCTTTTTCCGGGTTCTCGTCGCTATTTGCAAGGATCACCATATACCCGGCCGCACTCGCGCGCGCCTCCACTGCCTTCGCGAGAGAAGTAAAGAACGGATTTGATATATCTCCGACGACCAAGCCGATCGAGCGGGTGTGGCCGAGTCGAAGACTGCGCGCGATACCGTGAGGCGTATAGCCAACCTCCCGGATTGCATCCCAGACGCGGCGAGAGCGCTTTTCTGACACCCGTGCGGTGCCGTTGAGCGTCGCCGATACCGTTGCGATCGACACGCCGGCTACCCGGGCAACATCTTTGATCGTAGCCATTTGACCAAATCCCCCGTCGGCTCATTCGCCGAAACGTTTCGTCTCAATAGGTTACCAAAGATCACACCGCGCAAACCTGCTGTCTTCCAGATTCAACGCGTCGGCCCTTTGGTTACCTATTTTCAAGTTGCAGTTGCATTTGGCCATGAGTGGTGAGATATTTCGAAACGTTTCGATTTCGCGAATAAAGAATGGCTTCGAGGCTCATTCACAGAATTTAGGTTTGGGGGGGGATGTGCCTAACTCATCGTCATTGGCGCGCGCTGGTCGTCCACAGTCGAAGAAGCCGGAAGCCGGCCAACCGCCCCGTGCAAGTGATTCCCTTCCCCCGTTGCTCGCCGTCCTCTGCCGTCGAATACCGTTCGGCGCGCTTGGCGCCGACAGCACCCATCTGCAGTGCATCCGATGACCGGATTTTAAGCCGACCACAACCTTTGAAGGGGAGATAAGAACTTGAATCACAAAGTATGGTTCGTAAAGACGCCGACATTCCTGACCGCCCTGCTCGGGGTGGGATCTGCCGGCATCGCCGTAGCACAAGAGCCGGCCGCTCAAGAAACCGATGCGACAGTGGAGTCGGCGCTCGACGCCATAGTCGTCACCGGTTATACGACCCAAAAGAAGAAGGACATCGTCGGGGCTGTGTCCGTTGCCGATCTGGATGAAATCAAGGACCGTCCGTCCGGGAGCATCATCCAGAACCTGCAGGGGCAAATTCCCGGTGTTCAAATCAACACCGACGGCAATCCCAGCGGCAACGCCTCGGTGTTGATCCGCGGCCAGGGGCTCGGGCCATTGGGTTTCAATGCGCCGCTCTACATTGTCGACGGCGTTCCTCTCAACACCACCACCGGCCTGCAGGAGCTAAATCCCAAGGACATCGAGTCGGTTCAAGTGCTGCGCGATGCCGCGAGCGCCGCCATATACGGTGCGCGCGCCGCCAACGGCGTCATCGTCATTACGACCAAGCGCGGCACCGGCCACATGGACCTGAATGTCACCGCCTCCGAGACTTGGCAGTATTTTTCGTACAATATCAATCCGTTGACGACAGGCCAGCGTGCGGCGGTGCTCTACCAGGCGGGCATCAACTCGGGCACCGACCCGAACACCGTCAGCAATTTGTATAAATATACTTGTGTGAGCACGCCCTGCAGCTCCTCGGGTTACAGCAGCGTCACGATCGGGGCTTACGCCGACGCCGCGGGCAATCGCTATATCGATCCCGCCCTTACGCAGCGCGTGTCGAATACCAATTGGTTCAAGGCGGTCACCGAAGACTCGAAAATTACGGAGAGCACCATTTCGCTCTCCAATTCCACCGAGGATTCCCGGTTTTACTCGTCCGTAGGTTATTACGATGCCCACGGCGTCGTTAAGGATTCCCAGTTCAGGCGCCTGTCCTTCCGCATCAACGCCGATCACACGTTCTTCGACGGCAAGCTCATAGTGAGCGATAACTTGATGCTGACGGACCAGAAGGAAAATGCGGTCAATTACAACGCCGCATTCATCCTCGCGCAGGCACTGGAAACTCAATCGATCATTCCAATCTACACGACCACCGGCGGCTACGGCGGTCCCGCCGCCGGCACCACCGATCACCGGCAACCCGTCGAGGTACTGAACGATACCAAGGGCGCCACCAGCGACCTGAACAAACTCCTCGGCAACCTGTACGCGGAGCTGCGGCCCATCGACGGCCTGACGCTGCGCACCAGTGTGGGCTCGGACTACAGTCAAAAATACTACCGCAACTACACGCCGGGAGGTTATACCGGCAACGTACTCCTGATCGACAACTTGAATACATCGTACATTTGGAACCGTTCGATCACGGTCACCGACACGGCGGACTACAAATTCACGTTGTGGGCAAAGAATCACTTCGAGGTTCTCGGCGGTTACGAGAATATCGACTACCACACCGAGAATTTCTATGGAGCCGGCTCCGGCTTTGCCTCGCCGGCGGACACTTACACCTTTTTGAGCCAGGCCACTCAGAATGTCACCGCCGGCGGCGGCGGCGACTCATGGACGCTGAGATCCTACTTCGGCAAGTTGAATTACGACTACGATGGCAAATACCTGGCCTCCGCGACCGTACGCCGCGACGGCTCATCACGATTCGGCGCCAATAATCGGTGGGGAATATTTCCCTCGGCGGCGGTGGGCTGGCGCCTTTCCCAAGAAGAATTCTTTAAGATCCATTGGATCAACGATCTCAAATTTCGGCTGAGCGACGGCACGAACGGCAACCAGGAGATCAGCACCGCCGCCGGCACGACCATTTATTCGCCGCGCTACTCGACCACGTCGTTGTTCGCCAATCCCGTGGGCACGGGCACCTGCCCGGGTCCCAACTGTCAACAAGAGATCGGGACCGCGTACGACCTCAACGGCGTGAATACCGGGACACTGCCGTCCGGCTTCGCGAAGACCGCGACCGGAAATCCCAACTTGAAGTGGGAGACTTCGAAGCAGATCAACTTCGGCGTCGACTTCGTCATGTTCAATAATCACCTCGACGGCGCCTTCGATGTTTATCGCAAGCGCACGTCGAATATCCTGACGACCACTGTCCCGTTGGCAACGGCCGGCGAGGGCGCACAGAGCGTCGTCAACGGCGGCACCGTCGATAACAGAGGCTGGGAGTTGGAGCTTGGGCATCGGATCGAGTTCACGATCCCGCACATGTCATCGCCCCTCAACTTGCATCTTTCGGGCAACATTTCACATGCGACCAACAAGGTCATCAGCCTGCCGGCCGACGTCGTGAGCGCGTATCCCGGGAACGGCAGCACTCAAACCATTCTCGGAAGGTCGATCAACAGCATCTATGGCTACTCCGCGGGCGGCATCTTTCAGAACGCTGCGCAGGTCGCCGCCTCCGGCCAGCCGGGCGCCTACGTCGGCGGGTTGCGCATCGTCGATGTGAATCACGACGGAAAAATTGACGCCAATGATCAGCGGTTCTTGGGTACGACGGATCCCAAGTACATCTTCGGCGTCAATTTCGATGCGAACTACCGGGACTGGTCGTTCAATATGGCGTGGCAGGGCGTGAAAGGCGGCTTGATCTACAACTACTTCAAGGGCCTCACCGATTTCACCGCAAATCCGGGTGCGAATTACGGCGGCCGCGTGTTGAGCGCATGGACACCGGCCAATACCGGCTCGAGCATTCCCGCGGCTGTGCTGAGCTATGGACAGGTCCCGGACAGCTATTTTTACGAATCCGCGTCCTATATCAAGCTGCGCAATCTTGCGCTTTCCTACAACCTTCCCGAATCGCTTCGCGCTCCCGTGCACGTGAAGAGGCTGAGGGTTTATTTGCAAGGCGAGAACCTGCTCATCCTCAAACCGAAAGGTACGGTCCTGCAGGATCCGGAACAGCCGAACGTCGGCGATCCGATCCCACCCTTCCCTATTCCGAAGCGCTTTACGGTGGGCTTCGACGGCAGCTTCTAACCAGGGTCCGAATCTTACCGCACACACAGATTGACGAGATATTAAGGGGGAATGGTGATGAACAGACTGAAACGACTTGGATTGCCCGCGAAGGCGTTGATCACGGCGGCCACGGCCGGCGTCATGGTCGCCTGCGGCAGCGGATCGCTGAACAAGACACCCGACGGATCGCTCTCGCAGGCACAGATATCGACGCCGGCCAATCTGGACGGCCTCGTCACCGCGGCGTACTCATGGCTAGGCAATGACCATTACACTGATCCGAACTTTTTCTGGCCGACGGGCAACATTCGAGGGGGCGATGCCCACAAAGGCGGAAACGGTCCGGGAGACGTCTATTACTACCATCTATTGACCTTGTTCAACTTGGTCACGGCGGCGCCGCAGGATATCGACGCCGCCAATCGGTATTGGATCCGGTGGTTCGATGGAATCTCGCGCGTGAATACGGCATTGTCGGCGATCAATCCGGTCTCAGCCGGGGATTATCCGGCCAAGACGAGCCGCATCGGTGAGTTGCATTTCCTTCGCGGCGTATTCTATTTCTGGTTGAAGATACACTTCGATCGGGTTCCGTACTACGACGAGACGGTGCCGCCCACGGCCATCATTTCGAATACGGCAATGACCTCGCAGCAGCTGTGGGATGCCATTGCCGCGGACTTCACGGCCGCGATGGCCAACCTGCCGAAAACCCAGTCGCAGGTGGGGCGGGCAAATTATTATGCCGCCGAAGCTTATTTGGCCAAGACACTGCTTTATCAGGCGTACGTGCAAGACCCCACCAGCCACGCAGTGCTATCGATCGATCAGGGAAAACTCTCCCAGGTGGTCAGCCTCGTCACTGATATCGAGAACTCGGGTCACTACGCGCTTTTGCCCGACTATTCTCAGAACTTTCTGCCGCAGTACGATAACAACCCGGAGTCGATCTTCGCGATACAGCGCTCGGTGAATGACGGTTCAGCGCAGGGCAACGGCGGCCGCGGCACGTTCAGTTCCGCTTTGAATTACCCGGTCGGCGACAGCGGTTTCGGGTGCTGTGGATTTCACATGCCGTCGGCAGATTTCGTCAATTCCTTCAAGACGCTGAATGGCCTGCCTTTCGACGGCTACAATGGCGCGGGCCCGGCGGCCGATTATTCATTTGCAAACGGCAATTACGCGACCCAGCCCATCGACCCGCGGCTCGATCATTCCGTCAATATTCAAGGGAAGCCGTTCAAGTACTGCACGATCGCAGGACCCACCTGCATTCACGACGGCGACAACTGGGCGCGCGATCCGGGTTTTTACGGCAGCAATATCGGCATGAAAGATCTCGTCTCGCGCGATAGCTCGGCGCTCGTGTTGAATGGCCCATTCTTCATCTCCTCGATGAACACGGTCCTGATCCGCTATGCCGATCTCGAGTTATTCAAGGCCGAGGCGCTGGTTGAGCTGAACCAGGGCGACCGCGGGTTATCCATCATCAACGCCCTCCGGGCACGCGCGGCCGCGAGCACGGCTGACCTCAATACCAATCCGCACGCCGCCGCCGTGTTTCTGTACGATGTAAAGCCCTACCCCGCCTTCGCGGACCAGGCGACGGCGCGCAAGGCGCTGCGCAACGAGCGCCGCCTCGAAATGGGTTTGGAGGGGTTCCGATTCTTCGACCTCGTGCGTTGGGGCATCGCCAAGCAGACACTGGATCGGTATTTCGCCGACGAGAGCCTTCGCCGGCCTTACTTGACCGCCGCTTCTTTCACGGCGGGCCGGGACGAGTATCTGCCCATACCCCAGGTGCAGGTCAATTTGAGCGGCGGCGTGTATGCACAGAATCCGGGTTACTGAGCTTGCCATCATTGCCGGCACCCGGTGCCGGCAATGGATGACGCTTGCCGCGCTTGCAAGTGCGTGCCTCGCGATGGCATCGGCACCGGGGGTGACTCGGGAGTACAACGAACAGTATCGGCCCCAATACCATTTTTCGCCGCCCGGGCATTGGATGAACGATCCCAACGGATTGGTCTTTCTGGACGGTGAATACCATTTATTCTACCAATACAATCCCTATGGCACTCAGTGGGGCCCGATGCACTGGGGACACGCGATCAGCAGGGATATGGTGCATTGGCAGAATCTGCCGATCGCACTGTATCCGGATGAGCACGGTACGATCTTCTCCGGCAGCGCGGTCAACGACGGCAATAACACGTCGGAGCTCGGCACTCGGGATCACCCACCGCTCGTGGCAATTTACACCAATCACGATGCCACCATCGAAAAGGCCGGCGCCATCGATTTCCAGAACCAAAGCATTGCTTACAGCCTGGATAAGGGACGCACTTGGACCAAGGATCCGGACAATCCGGTGCTCGCGAATCCCGGCATCAGAGACTTTCGGGATCCAAACGTGTCATGGTTTGAGCCCACGAAAAGCTGGATCATGACCCTGGCCGTCGCCGATCACGTGGGCTTCTACTCATCCAAGGATCTAAAGCGCTGGGTTCATGAAAGCGATTTCGGCCGCGAATGGGGAACGCATCAGGGCGTATGGGAGTGCCCCGATTTGATTGCGATGACGGTCGAGGGCGAGGCGTCGCGCAAGTACGTGCTCCTCGTCAGCGTCAATTCGGGTGGACCGAACGGCGGCAGCGCGACTCAGTATTTCATCGGCGATTTCGACGGACACCGGTATTCGCTCGATCCCGACTTACGGCCCCGCCTGCAAGTGACGCCGGCAGCAGGCACTGCCGCCTCTGCATTGTGGATCGACTACGGCACCGACGACTATGCGGGCGTGACGTGGTCCGGCATACCCGACACGGATGGACGTCGCCTGTTCCTGGGGTGGATGAGTAACTGGATCTACGCGCAAAAGGTTCCCAGCGTGCAATGGCGCAGCGCGATGACGGTGCCGAGGGAATTGAAGCTTGTTCGGTCTACCCGCGGACTCGAACTCCATTCAACGCCGGTCGCGGAGCTTGCAGGCTTGCGCGCTTCGGGCAAGCGAATTGATCGGCAAGCGGTTCGAAGCGACGTTGATCTGACGCGGTCGGGACGCAATTCTTCCGGATTGCTGGAATTGGATCTCAAGATCGACACCGCGTCGGCCGACCTGATTACAATGGAATTCGCAAATTCAGAGCATCAAAAGACGGTATTCAGGATAAACAAGAAACTACGGCGCTATGAACTGGACAGGTCGAAGTCCGGTGCAATCGACTTCGATCCACGCTTTGCCGCCGAACAGTTTGCGCCGATGCTGAATACCGCCCCGGTGATCTCTTTGGCTCTTTTCTTGGACCGGTCATCGCTCGAGATCTTCATCAATGAAGGCGAGACCGTGATGACTGTGATTGAATTTCCCTCCGCTCCTTACAATAAAGTCACCTTGAAAACGGACCAGCCGATCCGGTTGGACTCAGGCGCCGTGTATACCCTCAATTCCAGTTGGAACCTCCAATGATAAAGAATGGCGCGCACGTCGCCTGTTTCAGGGCGAAGTAGCCCGTGGGCACACGCATCCTTCTGTGGTCGATCACCTCCGCGCTGGCCGGGTTTCTATTCGGCTTCGATACGGTCGTCATATCCGGAGCCGAAAAGCAAATCCAGACTTTATGGAACTTGAGCCCCGGCATCCATGGCGCCGTGATCGCATCGGCCTTGTACGGGACCGTGATCGGATCCTTGCTCGGCGGTTGGCCCGCCGACAAGTTCGGTCGCCGGGCGACATTGCTCTTTATCGGTTTGCTCTATCTCGTCGGCGCCACGTGGTCCGCTCTGGCGCCGGACGTTTATTCTTTTATCATCGCTCGCGGTGTCGGCGGTCTGGGGATCGGCATGTCCACGGTCGCGTCACCGCTCTATATCGCTGAGATAGCACCTCCCAGGTATCGCGGACGCCTGGCAGGGATGTTTCAATTCAACATCGTCTTCGGCATTGTGATTGCCTATATGTCCAACACGCTGCTGTCCGGAATGGGACCGAACGCGTGGCGCTGGATGATCGGCGTCGCAGCCGTGCCCTCGGTCATCTATACGGGGCTGTGTCTGGGCCTTCCGGAAAGTCCTCGCTGGCTGGTAAGCAGAAGGCACGACGTCATCGCCGCCATGCGGGTGCTGAAGCTCATCAAGCCCGACGCTTCGGAAACGGAGCTCAAAGCCGAAGCGGACGCGATGGGGCAGGTCCCTTCCTCAGCCGGCGCCGCGGCGCCGTTTCTGAATCGCGGACTCCGCGTGCCCATCATGCTCGCGTTTCTGATTGCCTTCTTCAATCAGATGTCGGGCATCAATGCGATTTTATATTTCTCGCCTCGTATATTCGAATTGACGGGGCTCGGCGCGAAGGCCGCGCTGCTGCAATCCGTGGGCGTCGGCATGACCAATCTCGCCTTCACATTCGTGGGGCTCCGGCTCATTGACCGCCTGGGGCGGCGCACCCTGCTGTTCATTGGCTCATTCGGCTACATCGCTTCGCTTAGCCTCGTCGCATACGCGTTCTTTACCGAGCACTATTCCATCGTACCGATCTGCATATTCGCGTTCATCGCGGCCCATGCCATCGGTCAGGGAGTGACGATTTGGGTTTACATCGCCGAGATCTTTCCGAATCAGCAGCGCGCGGCGGGCCAGGCGCTGGGCAGCTTCACCCATTGGATATTCGCGGCTATTTTGACGACGTTGTTTCCGAAAGCCGTTGCTGCATTTCCACCGGGCTACGTATTCTTGTTCTTCGCTGGCATGATGGTTTTGCAGCTCATCTGGGTGAAGACGCAGGTCGTTGAAACCAAAGGCGTGCCGCTCGAACAGATCTCGGAACGACTTGGAATCACGCTGGCCACCGCTCCTCCGGCGCACTCCTTGCCGACGATTCTGCGCTGACCCATCGGGCCGACTCAATTGGACCGCTAATATGTTTCTGATCTGTGGCGAAGCGCTGTACGATGTGTTCGTCGATCCACTGGACACCGATGTTCGCCGGAAAGTCGGCCTTACGGCAAAGGCAGGCGGATCGCCCTACAATGTCGCGGTAGCGCTTGCCAGACTCGGTTGCGCCGCCTCCCTGGCCACGGAAATTGCCGAGGATACCCTCGGCCGCAATCTGGAGATCCGCCTGCAGTTGGAGGGCGTGGATCGCCAATTCATCCGGCGCACGGCAAAAAGCACGCCTCTTGCAATGGTGGACGTTGATACCGCGGGCGCACCGCGGTACACATTCTACGGTCTCGATAGCACTCTATTTCACCCGGAATTGGCGGCGGTGCAGAGGCAGTGGAATGTCATGCATGGCATTCACGTGGGTTCAATTCCGATCGTATCGGTGCAGTCATCGGGGCATTTGCTCGAACTCATTGGCGCTGCTCCAAAGAAGGTTCTCGTCAGTTTTGATCCCAATGTCCGCCTAGCCATCGAGCCCAACCCCGGCCGGTGGCGGGAATCCGTCGAACGTTTTCGACAGCATGCTCACCTCATCAAAGTCAGCGAAGAGGATCTCGTGAACCTGTATGGAGCAAAGGCTGATCTGGACGGAATTGCGAGAAGTTGGCTCTCATATCGGTGCTCACTCGTTGCAGTGACGCGCGGCGAGCGCGGTGCGACCTGCTATTCACGCACGGCGGGAAAAATCGAGATTCAGTCGGTCCCGGTGGTGGTCGCCGACACCGTCGGCGCCGGCGATAGTTTTCAAGCCGCCATGCTTGCTTGGCTCGAAGAGAATCGACGCGCATCGCCGGCGGAATTGGCCGCTCTGTCGACCGGCGAAATAGAAGATCTGGGTCGATTCGCAGCGAGCGCCGCCGCGGCCACATGCCGACATCGCGGCCCGGAATTTCCCTACCGCAAGGCATTGCGCGGGTTCCCATAGTCAATGATTGTCAGGACTCACCATGGACCGGCGTAATTTTCTTTTGTTGTCGACGATTGCCGGCTTGCACAGCAGCGGCTCTCCTGCGTCCGAGCTCTTGCGCGGCAGCGTTGGTTCACCGGATGTGGCGCTTAGGGATAAGCTCATGCGCGATCCTCTGCGGCCGCAATATCATTTGCTGCCCCAGGCAGGCTTCGTCGGCGATCCGTGCGCGCCACGCCATTTTCGCGGAGAGTACCACGTCTTCTTTCATGGGAGCTTCGGCGGAAGGGGCTGGCAACATGCCGTCAGCGCCGACTTAGTTCATTGGAGGCATATGCCGATCGCACTGTCGCCCACGGATGGCAGCTATGACGCGCATGGCACGTTCACGGGAGGCGTGCTGCCGGGTGCGGACGGCGCGAATGTGATCTATACCGGAGTGACGAAGGTTTCCAGAGATCAGGAAACTATTCGTGCCGAGGGAATCCGCGAGGTGCAATGCATTGCAACCTCCGAGGACGACGACCTCCGTGTGTGGAAGAAACGCGACGCGCCGGTCATCGACCTCCCGCCCGCCGGTCTGAAAATTACCGGGTTTCGCGATCCATTCGCCTGGAAAGACGGGAACACCTGGTACTTGGGGATTGGTTCGGGTTTTCCGCAGGCCGGCGGCGCCGTCCTGCTCTATCGCTCGACGGACACCGTGAGCTGGGAATACCTGCATCCATTGGCCCAAGGGACGTGGAACGGCCGCTCATTTTCCAATCCGGTTCCGAGCGGGGAAATGTGGGAATGCCCCGATTTCTTCCCCTTGGGGAATAAACATGTGCTCCTCTACTCGACGGAACACACGACCCGCTGGGAGGTCGGTACCTTTGACCAGTCGGACCTCCGCTTTCACTCCGAGAGGAAAGGGATTCTGGATCACGGGTCCTACTACGCACCGAGAACCATGTCGGATGCCGGCAACCGGCGGATAATATGGGGATGGGTGCAGGAGACACGCGATTCAGCCGCCATCCGCGCAGCAGGGTGGTCTGGGAGCATATCGCTCCCACGCGTGCTTACGATCGGGCCGGACGGCGCCTTGATGGTGGAAGTTGCTCCCGAACTCGCTTCATTGCGGCTAAATACGATTTACATAAACGATCCGCGCACTTCGCAGGAACTGAATCAGTCGCTGGCGCGCGCGGCTATCTACAACCGTGCCGGTGAGGTCATTTGCATTTTCAAAGCCGGCGGCAGCGAGTGCTCTCTCGAAATGCAGCTGCATTCAAAAGCGGGCACCACGACCATATTCACTGTCGCGTATTCGAGGGCGAATGATGCACCCTTCGTCGCCATCGGCGACAAATTGCTGCCGCTCAGCCCCGATCAGGATGGATTCTCGACACTGCACATCTGGATGGATGGAGCGATAATCGAGACGTTCATCGACAAGAAGCAGGCGATCACCACCAGGCACTACGACGCCCCCGATGACACCGGCGAGATTCGTATTGTGTGGAATGGACCCTGCGCCGCCTTGAAGAAGATGGCCATATCCGGAATTCAGTCCATCTCGAACGACCGGTTGACAACCTAACGTTTGACACCCAACTTCGGTGGCCGATGAAGGCGGACCGCTGTTGGGCCAACAAACACGTGAATGAAAGGACTATTGGTACAATGGCGACGCAGGCCGTGCGCCATCTGCCAGAGCGCGTTCGTGAGCGGGAGGAGACAGACGTTCACCGCCTCGAGAACGATACCGACGGCCAGGAGCCGGACCGCGCCGAAGCGCTTGATCGCAAAGGCCCCTAGAACAATGAATGGGGCACTGAAATAGAATGCCGATACGAGTCCCGCCGTCGTCGCGCGGTTCCAACCGAATTCTCGGGTCCAAGGCGTGATGAACACCCGCCGGCCGGGAGGCTCGGCATCAGGGTCAAAGGCAAAACCGCGCTTAGCCGGTACAATGGACACGCCCACTAACCGGTTATGGGAAGTAAACGATGCCAGCCGAAAGCTACGATGAGATCCGCAGCGGCGTACGCGCACTGTGCGCCGAATTTCCGGACGCGTATTTTCGCAAGATCGACGCCGAGCGGGGTTATCCGGTCGACTTCGTCGCCGCGCTGACCAAGGCGGGTTGGCTGGCCGCTTTGATCCCGGCCGAGTACGGCGGATCCGGCTTGGGCCTCACGGAAGCATCGGTGATCATGGAGGAGATCAACCGCGCGGGTGCGAATTCCGGCGCCTGCCACGGCCAGATGTATGTGATGAATGTGCTCGCTCGTCACGGGTCCGATGTGCAGAAGCGTGACTATCTGACCAAGATCGCCGCGGGCGAGCTGCGACTGCAGTCGATGGCGGTGACCGAACCGGCCACGGGCACCGACACCACCAAGCTCAAGACGATCGCGGTTCGCAAAGGTGACCGGTACGTCGTCAACGGTCAAAAGGTTTGGATTTCGCGGGTCCGACATTCCGATCTCCTCTTGCTGCTGGCGCGCACGACGCCGCTCGCCGAAGTCAGGGCCAAGACCGACGGCATGTCGGTGTTCATCGTCGATCTGCGTGAGGCGATCGGCAAGGGGATGACCCTGCGCTCGATTCCAAACATGGTGAATCACGAAACCAACGAGATCTTCTTCGACGATCTGGAGATTCCCGCGGACAACTTGATCGGCGCCGAAGGCGACGGATTCAAATACATCCTCGACGGCCTGAATGCCGAGCGCGCCCTGATTGCCGCGGAATGCATCGGCGACGGCTATTGGTTCGTGGAGCGCGCCAGCAAGTACGCCAACGAACGTGTTGTCTTCGACCGGCCGATAGGCCGCAACCAGGGCGTTCAGTTTCCGATCGCCGAATCGTTCATCGAGGTCGAGGCGGCCAGTTTGATGCGCTTCAAGGCTTGCAGGCTGTTCGACGCGCACAAGCTTTGCGGCGCGGAAGCCAACATGGCGAAATATCTGGCGGCGAAAGCCTCCTGGGAGGCGGCGAATGTCTGTTTGCAGACGCACGGCGGATTCGGCTTTGCCAGCGAGTACGACGTCGAGCGCAAGTTTCGCGAAACGCGCCTCTATCAGGTCGCGCCGATTTCAACCAACTTGATTTTCTCCTATATCGCCGAGCATGTTCTCGGGCTTCCACGCTCTTTCTGAGGGGATCGGCGCAGATACTTCGACGACGCGCAGGCCGTCCAAGAGCGTGCTCAATGCATCACCGTACCGCCGTCCACTGCAATGTTCTGCCCCGTCGTGAACCGGCTTTCATCGGAGAGCAGCCAGATGACCGATCCCGCGACGTCGGCAGGTTCCAAATTGCGCGGAATCGCCTGGCCCGCCGCCACGGTTTGAAGCACCTTCTCGACTTTGGGGCCAAAGAATTCACGCGTCCCTTCCGTGAGCACGGCGCTCGGCGAGACCGAGTTCACGCGGATTCCCTCGCGGCCAAGCTCGCGCGCCAGACCCCGCGTGAGACCGATCACCGCGGCCTTGGAGGTCGTGTAATGCAGCGCGTACGGAAGCCCATAAGTCGCGGCCAGCGATGCAATATTGACGATGCTGCCTCCGCCCGCGCGCCGGAGCGCCGGGACGGTGGCCTTGCAGCAATTCCAAATGCCGCGAACATTCACCGCCATCGCCGCATCCCATTCCTTCTCCGGTATTGCATCGAAGCGTCCGCCGCGCAGCGCCCCATAGAGCGCTGCGTTGTTGACCAGCCCGTCCACCCGCCCGAAGGCGCTCTCGGCCGCCGCCACGGCGGCTTCGATCGACGCCATATCGGTCACATCGACTTTCCCGGCAATAGCTCGACCGCCCGCACTCTTGACGATTTCCACAGTTTGGTCGCAGGCGTTGATGTCCACCGCGATCACCGCTGCGCCGAGCGCGGCCAACCGGCGGCTATATTCCTGGCCGATGCCGCGCGCCGCACCGGTGACGATAATGACCTTTTTCTCGAAAGACATGATTTCACCTC
>Ga0137361_10001412_pt1 | contig 14886 bp, 12 predicted proteins | sample Mad1_80_16metaG_FD_104923 | JGI IMG/M metagenome (GOLD analysis project Ga0137361, IMG submission 104923) | Vadose zone soil microbial communities from Angelo Coast Range Reserve, California, USA - Mad1_80_16 metaG | ecosystem: Environmental > Terrestrial > Soil > Vadose zone | place: USA... | reverse complement strand
GACTGGACGGGCGCTCTTGGCTGCTGCTCGTCTGCATGCTTGCTGGTCAGCGTCGAGCCCGAGCAAAGGGCGATCGGGGTACCGGGTTGCGAGTCGGGCGAGAAATCCGCCCGTCCCGCAGCCAGCGTCGAGGATCGGCCGGCTCCGGTCTTCGAGCGATACTTGATGCGGGAAAAGCATCAGCAAGTTTCGGTGACTGGCGGCGAACCACCACATTTGATCCTCGACGCGGTCGAGCTTGTCATATTCAGAACGTTCCATGAGGGATAGCACTCCGTTCCCCCGAGGTCGCGAACGCAGAACGGCTATTTCGTCAGCCCTATTCCGATGTGGAGTACATGTGAAGAGCTGGGCCTGGCGGGAGTGTTGACAACACGGCGGACAGTGGCCGCCTTGCGGTCCTCTTCTCGGTTAAAGGGTCGCGCCGATCGAGCACAACCGACAGCAACGCGCCCATACGCTCCACTTGGTAGACCTGTCGGCCCGGCAGCGAACGGTCACAATTATCCTTGGTGAATGCGATAAAAAAATCTGCCCGAGAGAGCTGGCGCGTGAAGCGAAAGTTCGCCGGGAAGTAGTAATCGGCCGAGATCGGCGGACCGCAAACCGCCACGGTGAACTCGCGCTCCTCGAAATCCGGGCCGTAAGCTGCACGCAGATAGTCTTCAAGACCTTGAACTGCCTCGGCATAGGAATTAGCCCAATAGTCAAGCTTGAACTTCTGCTCCGCGCCAGCAACGCCGCCGACAAAGGAGTTATAGTAAACATATTGGTCCGGGTGGAGCATGGCCATGACCGAGACATGGGCGAGGCCGTATAGAGCAATGACGGCGTAGATAGGTTTTCGGTATCGATAGCGCACTAGCCGCGTCAGTCCCTGGCTGGCGACCAACGCTGAGACAACCGCAACCAGCGGCAGTACGAAGATGAAATGTCGCATGCCGTCGAACAGCACAACCTTGATTGCGATCGCAAATGCGACCGGAAAGACGATGCCAACGCCAAGGATGAGGTACACGAGAACCTGTTTACGGGAGATCCGTGTCCGGTCTCGTGCGAGAGCAACCCCGCCGAGGATCGGGGCGCACATCAGGAGAACGAGGATCAGCTCGGGCAAGGCAAGGGCGATGTGGGTAGGGAGGTATGTCCATGGCAAGTTGGAAGCGGAGACGAAGCGTCCGGCAAACAGGGTGCTGAAAGGAAAGCTCTGATGCGAGAAGAAGGCGAGCGCTCGCAAGGGGTTCTCAATCGGATCGGTCTGGCCCCACGGCCAAAATATCAACATGACCGGATAGGCAAAGAGCAGGACGGGCAACAGGACTCGCGAAAATGCTGTCCAAGCAGTTTCGAGTAGCAAAAAAGGCCGACGGGCGGCGATGGTCCGCCACCCCCCGTCGACCGCAAGGAGCAGGCCCGAATAGCAAAGCAGCAGCAGACCTCCGATCCGCACACCCATTGTCATGCCTATGGCCACGCCGAGCTTCGCCAGCAGTCCAAGTGGCGGCCGAGGCAAAGCCGGCACCATCCGAACCATGTAGTAAGTTGCCCAGACCACCCCGACGGCAAAGGGAATGTCTTTTGGGTTGTTGAACATCTGCCCGTAATAGTTCGGTGTGAGAAGTAGAAAGAGGGTAGCGAAAAATCCGACTCTGGCGCCGCCAGCGGCATGACCGAGTTTATAGCAGCCCGTCAATCCGAGGACCCCGACGAGGGCATTCAGAAGATGCCGTGTCTCGTAAGTCCCCATAGGGGAGACCCGATTCAGCGCTGCGGCGGCGGTATCAAAAATTGCCCCGTAATTGTAGAGATCACGCCAATGGAGAGCATTCCGGTCTGTAAAAAACGATACGTAATAGTCTAAAACAAAATTCCCGTACCAATTATGGGCATCTTCATCCCAAGTGACCCCGTAATCCCGGAACGTCAGCAACGCGAGGACGGCGCCGAGCACGATGATGCCGAAGGACAGTCGGTCCCACAATGTATCTCTGTCTAATTCCTGGCTGCGCGCCGCGGCACGGGTTACGCCGGCTGTGAGGGGTTTGGCGACAAGCGAGGTTGCGAAAGCGTCCATTGTTGGATCCGGGAGGCTAGCAGCTTCCCTCTAGATCGCAGGATCTGAACTCTATTTGGCCATCTGTCAAGCTGCACCTTCGCCGGCTCACAACCCGGCAGCGGCGAATAACGCGCCAAGAACGCGATCAGCAGCGAAATATTCGCGCGCGAGCTCCCGCGCCGCCTGGCTGTGGGTAGCGTAGTCCGAAGTGATCGCATCGATGCCGGCGAGTGCGTCCTCGTAGGTAGAATATTCGAACAATCCGCGCCCGACCGGATAGAAGTTGCTAAACCCCGTTCGCATTGTTATGACTGGTCGACCGGCCGCAAGGTAGCAGGCGCTGCGATCACTAAACCAGCCACTATTCGATCGAACGTAGATATCTTTCGCTGCCGTGAACTCGCCGCGCGAGCCGCCGATAAACTCCGCGTAACGCGCCATATCGGCTGAGATCGGCCGCGGATCGACCAAGCTCCAACCGCGCGTTGTAATCTCCGAGCGCACTTTGCCCGAGGGCGGCAGCATTGCCAGGCGAAAGCAGATCTCTGGCCGCCGTTTGGGCAAATCAAGAAATTGCACGAAGGTCACGTGCTTCGACCAGACATATGTCGACCCTTCGAAATCGATGTTTTTTCCCTTGTTCTCCCAGGTGCCGACGGTCGTGAAGCAACGGGGCTCATCATGCGGTTCAGGCCAATGCCTGAGATCTATCGGCGGCCGGGTCGGACGCCAGGGAATGCCGCACACCGGCACCGGGCAATCGGGGGTGCCGAGGTTCTCGCCGTAAGTAAAAAAGTGAGTATGAGCATCAAGGTAGGCGCGGGCCGATAGATCGCCCTTCGCGTATTTGATCTGCTCATAGACAGGGTCTGTGTCAATCATTATCCGGACCGGACAGAGCAGATGCTCTTCGCGCAGCTTGGTTGCACCGCAGAGGTTGATAATACCGTCGGCCTCGGCGTAGAGCGCCTCGACGCGGTCGCGAGAGAGCCCGTGATAGGCATTATGAGGCGCGTCCCAGTAGGCCCAGCGGTGCCCGAACCCGTAACGGTCCATTATTCGTCGAAGGGAGGCCACATTGTAGTCGCATCCCGTCGCCACGCTATTGGCCCAAGGATCATAAGGATTGGCTCCGCCGTCTTCGACGTACCAAGCTTCATAACCAAGCTGCTCTATTCCTAAAAGATAATGCATGGCTTGCCATGCGATACCGGCGAGCGGCATCTGAGCGGCGAAATGGAGAACGACAATCTTACCGCGCTTCATCAGAATCAGATCCGTTGGTCGAGGGGGGCGAGGTGACGGATAACGGCTGGGGAGGGTGTCTCATTTCCCTTAACCGGAGATAACAAAAAATGGGCCCGCACACGACAGACCCTTCCTTGTTAATGAACAGGTTTGCTTTGGAGAAGTGCCTCTTGGGGGTTGCCCTGCGGTGATCTCGCATGTTAGGCAGGGAGCTAGATTGAACGTGCCCTCTGGTCGGGTCGCCGGGCTGAACCAAACGGCTCGCTACGGGAGCCCTAGCCAGGACTTGCCGGCCGTGGTTCGGCTACTCGGTTGCGCCAGCCCATTTGATCTCGCAGTCGAGCGTGGCTTACTGACAGTAGAGGTCGGCCCGGCGAGATGACGCCACCAAGAGGCAGAAAGCTCCCGAAGCTCAGGAGAAAGATCCAACCATCATGACCTATGTCGTCACAGAAGCGTGCATCCGCTGCAAATATATGGATTGTGTGGAGGTCTGCCCCGTTGACTGCTTCTACGAGGGTGAGAACATGCTGGTTATTCACCCCGATGAATGCATCGATTGTGGAGTATGTGAGCCTGAATGCCCAGTCGAGGCAATCATTCCAGATAGCGAGCCGCCGGCTGAACGCTGGCTGGAACTTAACCGAAAATACGCCGTGGCCTGGCCCAATATTACGCGCAAAAAGGCCTATCCCGCTGATGCCGATGAATGGAAGGATGTGCCGGACAAATACGATAAGTTTTTCAGCGCTAATCCGGGCGGGACCTAAACTCGGCCCGACGGCCCGACCCGAAACTGCACGACGCCTCTAATTACCTGCTTTGCGGCCCCAGCGCTTGATCTGCTGGCTTTCAGTCGGCGTTTCAGGGTATTCTGACGATCCCCCGCGCTGTTCGTTGAATCGCGGGCGGTTGTCGACCCGCGGTTCGGCGACCGGCTGAAGCGGATCGATCGCGAAAGATGGATATGACTTTGGAAAAGGCTCCTTTCACAACCGGTGATCTTGTCGTCTATCCGACCCATGGCGTCGGTAAGATCGTTGGGATCGAGACTCAGGAGATCGCCGGCCACACACTGAACGTATTCGTGGTGCATTTCGACAAAGACCGTATGACCCTGCGGGTGCCGCTGGCCAAAGCGAAAGTATCTGGCTTGCGTAGGCTGTCAAGTCACAAAGAAATGGATGCGGCGCTTGCAAAGTTGCGCGGACGCTCACGGGCGAAACGGACGATGTGGAGTCGGCGCGCCCAAGAATATCAGGCCAAGATTGCTTCCGGCGATCCCGCTTCGATCGCCGAAGTGGTACGCGACCTCTATCGCAATGTCGGTCAGCCCGAGCAATCCTACAGCGAGCGCCAGATTTATCAGGCAGCACTCGACCGCCTTGTTCGGGAGTTCGCCGCGGTCGAGCGGATCGATGAGAGCACCGCGACCCAGCGCGTGGAACAATTACTTGCTGCCTGAGCCTCATGCGAATGGGATCCGCGCCACAACGCGGAGCTAAAGGAGCGAAGCTCGGGAGCAAATTCGCCCAATTTCGCAACGCTCTGCGAATCTGGGCGATTGCCGCCATACATGGTTCGGCGCCGCGTCTGGCCCGATTGCACGATGCGATTAGCGACAGCTTCCAGGAGGGTGATCGGCTCGTCTATCTTGGAAATTATATTGGATATGGCAACACGGTACTCGAGACCATCGACGAACTTCTAGATTTTCGTCGCCGAGTTCTGGGGTTCCGCTACGGCTCTACGTGCGATGTCGTCTTTTTGCGCGGTGCACAAGAAGAGATGTGGCAAAAGCTACTGCAGCTTCAATTCGCGCCCAATCCCGGTGAAGTGCTGGAATGGATGGTCAGGGCGGGCATGGAAGTGACGGTGCGCGCCTACGGGGGCGATCTTCGGCAGGGCTTCGCTGCCGCCCGAGACGGACCCCGCTCGATTACGCGGTGGACCGGAGCTCTGCGTCGGGCGATGAACGCCGCGCCAGGCCATACCGCGCTTTTCTCGGCATTGCGTCATGCCGCATTCACCGCGGACCAGGGAATGCTCTTCGTCGCCGCTGCGGTCGACCCTTCACGTCCCCTTGCTGCACAGGGTGATGCGTTCTGGTGGGGACGTGACGACATTCTCGCCTTGAACACCTCCTTTGCGGGATTTCGGCGCGTAATCCGCGGGATTGACCCCGAGCAACGAGGTTTTGCCGAGCGGGCGTTCTCGGTATCGCTCGATGGGGGCAAAGGGCACCCGGGCCGGCTACTGGCTGCTTGCTTCAGCGCCGATGGCGAGGTGATCAAGTTGGTAGACGCGTAATCTGCGTCGTCATCGACTTACTTAGGTGGAAATCGGATGGCAATGCTCTCGCGCCGAGGTCGCGGGAGCGCTGAAATTAAATGACCATCTGGGTGTGCGGATCAATCAGGTGCATTTGGTTGAGGTCGGCGACGAGCCGCATCGACTCGCCGACGCGACCCGCGGCGGCGGGGTTGACCCGGCCGCAGACCTCCACCCCGTCGACGATGAAGTACACCATCGTCTCCATGCCCATCGGCTCGACCACGTCGAGCGGCGCCTCGAAGGCGGCTGCCCCGGGCGGCAAATCCCCGCGCCCTTCGATAATGTGCTCGGGACGCAACCCGAAAGTCAGCTCGTCGCCGACGCGCGGGCGGTAGCGCGCTAGCCGCGATGGCGGTACCGGGAGAGAGAGCGAGTCTGAAAGGCGAATGGTCAGCCCGCTGCCATTCTCGACCAGGCGGCAGGGCAGCATGTTCATCGTCGGCGAGCCGATAAAGCCGGCTACGAACTGGGTCTTCGGGGCGTGGTAGACCTCGTGTGGCGATCCGATCTGGTCGATCCGCCCGGCGTTCATGATGACGACCCGATCGGCAAGCGTCATCGCCTCGACCTGGTCGTGCGTTACGTAGACCGTCGTCGTCGTGACCTTCTGATGGATTTTCTTGATCTCGGTGCGCATCTGCACGCGCAATTTGGCGTCGAGGTTGGAGAGCGGCTCGTCGAAGAGGAATACCTTCGGGTTGCGAACGATCGCGCGGCCCATTGCGACACGCTGGCGCTGCCCGCCCGAAAGCTGTTTCGGTCGCCGATCGAGAAGCTCGGTGATGTCGAGAATACGGGCGGCGCCCTGGACGCGCTCCTTGATTTCCGCTTTAGGAAACTTCTTCAGCCGCAGGCCGAAGGACATGTTCTCGAACACGGTCATATGCGGGTAAAGGGCATAATTCTGGAACACCATTGCGATGTCGCGGTCCTTCGGCGGCACATCGTTGACCAGCTGGTCTCCGATATAGATCTCGCCCGAGGTCGCTTCCTCGAGGCCTGCGATCATGCGCAGAGTCGTACTCTTGCCGCAGCCCGAGGGGCCGACCAACACGATGAACTCGCGATCGACGATGTCCAGATCGATCCCCTGTACGGCCGGGGTCTTGTCGAAGGTCTTGACGATGTTGCGGAGCGCGACTTGCGCCATATCTTACCCTTTCGTCGCGCCGGCAGTCAGGCCGGCGATGTAGTAGTCCATCAAGAAGGCGTAGATGATCAGCGGCGGTGCTGCGCCCAGCAGCGCGCCGGTCATAATCTGCCCCCAGGCATAGACATCACCCCTGATTAGAGTGGTGACGATGCCCACCGGCAGGGTGAGCTGGTCTGCTGAGGTCGTGAACGCGAGCCCGTAAAGAAAACTCGCCCATGATACCGTAAAGCAGAAGATCGTAGCGGCGATGATCCCCGGCAGCGCGACTGGAATAAAAATCTTTGTCAGCATCTGGATATAACCGGCGCCGTCGATCAGCGCTGCCTCGTCGAGCTCTTTAGGGATGCTGGCAAAGTATCCGATCATAATCCATGTGCAAAACGGAACCGTCAGTGTCGGTAGCAGGATGATCAATACCCACCAGTGGTTAATGAGTTCCAGCCCGGTCTTGTCATGGATGAAGGCAAAGGTCTTAAACAGCGGGATAAAAACTAGCGTGTCGGGTATCAGATATGCGAGAAATACACTCGTCGCCAAGGTTGCCGATCCCCAAAATTTCATCCGGGCAAGCGAAAACGCGGCGAGTACGCTGATCAACATTGTGATGGTCACGACACAAAGCGACACGACCGCAGAATTCCGAAAGAATCTCAGATAAGTCTTCTGAGTCAAAAGATCTGCGTAGTTTGATAGTGTCGGATTGTGTACCCACCATGGGTTGCTCGCCGCTGAGATCTCCGCGCTCGATTTGAGCGAGGTGATGAACATGTAGACCGGCGGCGTGAGAAAAAAAATCACGAACAGGATCAGAAAGAAATACGACCAATACAAGGTTCTACGACGGCCACGTGAAATGCTGCCGTACCGGACGCCTGGGGTCTGGCCGGCGGCCGCATCGGCGATGGCGGTCGTCATGCCTCGTTTCCCCGCTGGCGAACGTTGCGCAAGATCAAAACCGCCGCTAGCGCCAGGATCGGCGCCATGAAAAGCGAGACCGAAGCACCGAGTGGAATGTCGTTCCCCGAGATCGCCCAGTTGAACGCCCAAGTGGCGAAGACATGGGTCTGATCGACTGGACCCCCGTTGGTCAGGATCTTGACGATATCAAAATTAGCAAAGGTCACGATCAACGAGAACAGCGCGGTGATCTGAATGATATTACGCATCATCGGGAGATTAATGTACCAGATTTTCTGCCACCAGTTGGCGCCGTCGATCATTGCCGCCTCGTGCAATTGCTCGGGCACCGATTTGAGCGCCGCAAGATACATGATCAGAAAGAATGGTGAGCCGACCCAGACGTTGACGAGGATGACCGCAAAGCGCGCCCAATACGGGTTGCCGAGCCAAGCCACTTGCGGGATGCCGAGCTGGGCAAAGATCCAATTGAAGGCGCTGTAGGACGGATCAAACAGCCAGAACCACGCGAGCGTGCTCATCGCCGGCGGAATCACCCACGGGATCAGCAGCATCCCGCGCCACTTGCGCTGGCCCTTCGCCGGGAGATTGTGGACGAAATGCGCTGCGATGAAACCGATCAGCGCCTTGAAGATGACGGCGGTGACCGCGAACAGCACCGTCTGCTCGACCACCATCCAAAACGTGTTGCGTTTGAACAGGAAGGTGAAATTCCCGAAGCCGACGAAGTGCTGCATCGACTTGTTCATCATCGCCAGGCTGATCGAGTAGAACGCCGGATAAACGACGAGGCAGGCAACGACCAAGATTAGCGGCAGGCACATGAAGAAAGCGATCGTCGACTTCCGCCGCACGAACTTCTGCATGGTGACGCGCTGGCGGGCCGCAGGAAGGCGTAGGTCGCGGGCTACCGCATCGGCCATCTAGCTGCCCCTCTATTCGGCGCCGGCGGTCGGTCACCGCCGCTAATTTGCCTCGACACCACCGGGCGCTGGTGTTCGGACGCGTTCACGGGGGTGCATAACACAAGTGGGTCGCCGTCATATGACGTAACGGCGGCCTCTTTTCAATTCGACAAATGAGTATTCGGCATGGCGCCGGATCACCATCGCCGGCACGGGTCTTGCATCATCCATTTCAGCCCTACACTAGCCTGCCGTCTCTTGTCTGCATAGACCCTTGCCTCCAAGGCAGCCTCGTCAATCACCCGCTCATTGTAGCGCAGCGATGAGAACTTCACTCACCTATTTTTGCCGCGGCGCCGGCCCGACCGGCATCCCCCGGGATCGGGCTGAAGATGCCGGCATCGTCCTGTCGGGAGCCCCGATGGGACTCGAGCTCCTGTGCGTACCGGCGCACGGCGTAGGCTTCACTCAAGTATCCAATGACTCGACGAGTCTCTGGATTGTCGATGACCGGGAGGGTGTCTTCTGCGGCCTGGCTGAAGCGGTCGAGCGCGATGCGCAGATCGTTTCCAGGGAGTAGAAATGGGGCGGGCGTCGCGACGAGATCCTGCACCGTCTTGCCGCCGTTGGCGCTAGCGGGCTCGCTGACCCTTGCGGGATCGATGACGCCGCGCAGACGTCCATCGTCATCGACGACGAAAACCTGCTTGATGCTGCCGGGCGGGAATCGTCGGCGCAGGTCGTCAAGCGACAAGCCCGCGGCGATTACCGCCGGATCACGACGCATCATCGGGCCGACCAGCAGCTCGTTGATCCAGCCAACATCTTCAGGACTCCGGATCGACAGCCCCCGCAAATGGAAGCGCCAGGTCGCAAAGGAATAGCCGAACCAATGCCGCACCACGATCGAGGCGGTGACGACCCCGACCATGACACCGATGGTCGCCGCGAAGTCGCCGGTCGTTTCGAGCACGATCATGATCATAGTCATCGGCGCTCCGACGATCGCGGCGGCAACGGTGCCCATGCCGACCAATGTATAGATCAGGGGATCGATCCCGAGATCGGGACCGAACCTCACTATCGCAGCGCCGGTCAAGCTGCCGAACAGGCTGCCGAGGAAAAGCGAGGTGCTGAATAACCCGCCGCGAAACCCCGAACCGATAGAGACCGCCGAGGCGATCGTCTTTGCGACGATCAACGCGGCCAGGAAGGGCAGACCGAAGCCCGCTTGCAGCTCGCGAAGGATGCCGCCATGGCCGCCGCCGAGAATCTCCGGAAACGGCAACGCCAGGCCACCGACCAGCGGGCCGCCAAGCGCCGGCCGCGCCCAGCGCGGAACCGCTTGCCGCCGGAACAAGGCTTCGGTCCAAGTCACCCCCTTCATCACCGCGATACCAAGCCCGGCCGAGGCGATGCCGAGCCCGAAAAACATAAAGTAGTCTGGTGCCGAGATCGTGATCCCGTGTTCGACGACGAATATCGGGTTCGACCCGACGAGCCCACGGATGACGAGCGCCCCAGTCAGCGCCGCAATGCCGACCGGGGCCAGGGTCAGCAACGTATAGACGCCGATGATCAGCTCAAAGGCGTAGAAGGCACCGGTGAGCGGAGCGTTGAAAGCTGCTGCAATTGCGCCGGCGGCACCACAGCCGACAAGGGTGCGGACGTCGTCCCGCCGCAAGCCGACCGATCTGCCGAGCCGGGACGCGAGCGCGGCCCCAATCTGTGTGTAGGCCGCCTCGAGCCCCACCGAGGCTCCGAACCCGCCGGAAAGCAATGTCAGAAGGACGACGCCCAAGCTGTCGCCGACCGACATCCTCCCGCCGAATAGGGCGTTCGCCTCGATCGCATCGACAACCTCGCGTTGCCTCCAGCGTCGCAGCAGCGCCGAAGCAAGGCCGACGAGCAGTCCACCGAGGATCGGCATCAGCAGCACCCGCGCGTGGCCGAGGTCGATATCGGTCAAATGCGCATCCTCGGGGACCGCGAAGGCGAGCCGCCGCAAGCCGACCAGCAGCACGTCGATGAGGAACACGCCGAGACCTGCTGCCCCGCCGGCACCCAATGCCAGCACGAGCAGAAACAGTTCGCTGTCGCGCAGTCGCGCCTCGACACGGCGGATATCGGCCGCCGTAGCGCTAGGTTCGCCTACGGCCTGGGTTGGTCCAGTTTCAGTGATCTACAGGGCGCTCAGTCTTCTGAAGTGCAAGTAGCTGGGGGGCCTCCTGAGCACTCGAGGCCAGCGCAGCATTGCTCGGTTGATGTACAAGTTTCGCCCTCCTCGGCACATTCTGCCGCCCTGACCTTCTTGATTAAGCCTATGCCGAATTGGTGAAGCAATTCCGACAATTGATCTCTGAGCCGCGTACCCCCCTCAGTCGGGGCAGGCCGAAGGGATATCGCCTCTTTCGCCGACACAGATTGCGGAAGGGCAACGCAGAACACGACAGCAAGAGCAATTAACGAATTGCGCATGTAATGCTCCCGTTCCGGGTTCAGCAGAAGGTGAAGGGCAAGCGCTGTGCTATGATATTCGTTCCGTCGCTATCGCTCGGTCAGCTTCAGCTCGATGCGCCGATTGCGGCGATAGGCATCCTCGGCGGTACGTGGATCAATCGGCTGCTTGTCGGCGAAGCCCGCCGCGGCGAGCCGCGCCGCTGGGATGCCTTCATCGATGGCAAAACGCACCACCGACAGCGCGCGGGCGGTCGACAATTCCCAATTCGACGGGAACTGCGGATTGCTGATCGGGCGACGGTCGGTGTGCCCGTCGATCCGCAAGATCCAGTTGATGTCCGGCGGGATCTTGGCGGAAAACTCCTTCAACGCGACGATCACCGGAGCAAGTTCTTTTTTCGCCCCGTCGGTGAGATCGGCGCTTCCGGGCGCGAACAGCACTTCGGACTGGAATACAAAGCGGTCGCCAACGACGCGAATGTCGGAGCGCTCGCCAAGTATCTCGCGCAGCCGGCCGAAGAACTCCGAGCGGTAACGAGCCAGCTCCTCGACCTTGTTCACGAGGGCAAGGTTGAGGCGCTTACCGAGTTCGACGATTTGGCCCTGCTGTTCTTTGACCTTGGCTTCCGAGACGTTGAGTGCTGCGGCAATGCGTGAGAGCTGTTCGCGCAACGTGGCAATCTGCGCGTTCAGCTGGTCCACCCGCGCGAGGGCGTTGCGGCTAATTTCCTTCTCGGCAGCGATCCCCTGCTCGGCGCGATCGGCGCGGTTCGCGAGTTCGCGCAGCCGAGTGTCGCGTGCACTGATCTCCTTCTGCGCGAGCAATGTTCTCTCCTGCTCGGCGGCAAGACGGGCCTCGAGTTCCTTGGTTCGATCGCGCAGCGCCGCCAAATCCTGCTGCGTCTGCTGCTGTGCCAGCGCCGCGACTTTCCCCTCGAGATCGGCTCGAACACTCTTGAGGGCGTCAAGATCGCGGCGCAGGCTTTCGATCTCGCGCAGCTGCAGTTCGATTTTTTCCCTGTCGGCGCTGACGATCGCATCGGCATCGCGCAGCTGTCCCGTCAACCGGTCACGTTCCGCGAGCGAGCTTGCGAGCTGCGCGGATAAATCCGCTGCGCCGACGCGGAGATCTTCCGTGGCGCGCCGCTCCAAGGCGAGCAGATTGCCGAGCTCGTTAACTTGCTGCTGCAACTGCAACAAGGCCTGGTCGCGCCCGGAGAGCGCTTCCGAAAGGTAGAATTGACCAGCGGTGAACACCAGCAAGATGAAGATGATCACCATCAGGAGCTGCGCCAGGGCATCGACGAAGCCGGGCCAGATGTCGATGCTCGAGCGGCGGGAACTGCGTGGTGCAATGGCCATGGCTAGACAGACCCGGGCGCTCAGCGCCTATTCTCTTCGGCGAGGCCGGCGACGGTGCGGGCGAGGATACGGATCTCGGCGCGCAATTCCTGAACGCTCTGAGCCCGGCCCTGGGCGACGTCCTCGGTCAGGCGAGCGAGATAGGCTTCGATGTTGCGCATATGGTTGCGCAACACATCGTCGTGTCCCAAGGAGCCCTCGGCTACCTCGGCCAAGCGGTTCAACGACGGCTTTAGCTCCAGCTGGTTCTCGGCGAGGCGCACCATCAGCATCTGCCCCGCTTTCATCTGTTCGCCGAACACGCCGAGCCGGTCGGTCAGGCTCGCCAGAGTGGCGTTGGCGCCGATGCGGCTTTCCTCGCTCCGTGCGAGAATGCGCTGAAGGTTTTCCAGGCTGTCCGCCGTCTGCTCGAGCAATGCCTGAATGTAGGCCGGCACCGATCCTTCGCCGCCATCTCCGAGCTGGCCGCTCGAAAGCCTCGTGTAGGTCGACAGCCATTCTTCGAGATCGTTGTAGAAGCGGTTCTGCGCCTGCCCGGCTTGCAGGTCGAGAAAACCGAGAACGAGGCTGCCGGCAAGGCCGAACAGCGACGAACTGAACGCGGTGCTCATGCCGGCGAGCGGCGATTCCAATCCCGCTTTGAGATCGGCGAGCGCACGGGCGGCATCGCCGCCGCCTCCACTCAGCCCGGCGAGCACGCCCCCGACCGAGCGAACAGTCTCCAGCAGCCCATAAAACGTCCCCAGCAAGCCAAGAAAGATCAGCACACCGATCAGATAACGCGAGGCCTCGCGCGTCTCGGCGAGGCGTGAGGCGATGCCGTCGAGCAGCGTCTGCAACGAACTCGTGGACAGGCTGACCCGGCCGCCCTGCCGCGTCCCGAGCATGCGCGCCATCGGCGCGAGCAACCGTGGCGGCGGCCGGTCGTCATCACCGACTTCTCGATAGCGAAAGCTTTCGATCCAGTCGATCTCAGGATCGAGCAGCAGCACCTGGCGAAAGATATAGACGATGCCGCAGAGCAGGATCACAAGGATTACGCCGTTGATCCCGGGATTACCCAAGAAGGCGCTAACCAGCGGGCGCCCGAGCAGCATGGCAAGTACTGCCACCCCAACGAGAAACCCAACCATCCACAGCAAGAACCGGCGCGAGTGATTCATGCCGCGAAACCGTCAGCTCGGGAAATTACGCGCGCGTTCACAGATCCCCAAGAACCCCCACCCCTCGAACGCGCAGCCGCGCACTCTCACCGGCTGGTGGGCGAAGGTAGCGCGGCCGGGTTATGACGACAAGGAAATCCCCCGACTCCCGAGATCGCTCGGCTAAACTCAGAGGGTCGTCGGCCTGCCGCGCAACGCTTCCCGAATCAGCGCCGCAAGGGGCAGGTGGAGATGGTCGTTGGCGGCGAGCACGTCGCCAGATGTCATCATCTCATGGCCGCCCTTCAGGTCGCTAACAAAGCCGCCCGCCTCGCGCACGAGCAGGATGCCGGCGGCGATGTCCCAGGGTGCCAAGCCGAACTCCCAGAACCCGTCATAGCGGCCGGCTGCGACGTAAGCGAGATCGAGTGCTGCCGACCCCATGCGCCGGACGCCACTAGTCGCGCCCATGATCGCCCCCAGTGTACCGATATAGCCGGGCTGGTCCGCGCGCTCGCCAAACGGCATGCCGGTGCCGATCACCGCCTCGCCGAGCCGACGGCGCGCCGAAACCCTCAGTCGGCGGTCGTTGACATAGGCGCCGAGGCCTTTCTCAGCCGAATACATCTCGTCCCGTGTCGGCTCGTAGACGAGGCCAGCCACGATCTCGCCGTCGCGCTCGAGAGCGATCGAGATCGCGAAATGCGGGATGCCGTGCAGAAAATTCGTCGTGCCGTCGAGCGGGTCGACGATCCAGCGGTGCCGCGGATCCGACCCCGGTGTCTCGCCGCTCTCCTCGAAGAGCAGCGCATAGCCCGGGCGCGCCCGCGCCAGCTCTGTCCGCAGGGTTCGATCGGCTTTGAGATCCGCCGTCGAGACAAATTCGCCCGGGCCCTTGACCGAAACCTGCAGCTGCTCGACCTCGCCGAAGTCGTGGATCAGGCCGCGCGCCGCCTTGAGCGCGGCGTTCGCCATGACGTTCAGGACAGGCGATCGCATGACCATGGCTGCTGCTCCCGTCGCGGCGCAGGCTCAGTCCTTGGCTCGCTCGACGTAGCTTCCGTCGGAAGTGTTGATGACGATGCGAGTCCCCGGTCCAATATGCGGCGGGATCATCACGCGGCGCCCGTTTTCGAGCTTGCCCGGCTTGTAGGAGGAGGACGCTGTCTGGCCGCGCACCACAGGGTCGGCCTCGACAACCGTCATCACGACACCGGGCGGCAGTTCGACCGAGAGGGCCACACCTTCATACAGCATGACATTGCATACCATCCCGTCGCGCAGAAAATCGGCGGGGTCGCCGATCGT